>Ga0222714_10003907_pt1 | contig 14900 bp, 13 predicted proteins | sample C33_3DmetaG_FD_165048 | JGI IMG/M metagenome (GOLD analysis project Ga0222714, IMG submission 165048) | Estuarine water microbial communities from San Francisco Bay, California, United States - C33_3D | ecosystem: Environmental > Aquatic > Marine > Unclassified | place: USA: California... | reverse complement strand
CTTCTTGCCCTTGCTGGCTTCGGCGACGTCGACTTCCTTGGGCGGCATCGGGCAACCGTTGGAAGCATCGAATTCGGTCGATTCCATCAGTTTGCCGGCGGGGAGGGTTTGGCCTGCTGCGATCATGCGCGATCCTTTCACACGGGTTTCGTTAACGAAACGCTATTTTAGTCTGCTGCGCTGTAATTGTCGGCGTAATCATGCAGCAAGCACGGTTAATTCCATGCAGCGCCAATGGTTATGGGGGGGCGGCGCATTGGAGAAACACCCCGGCAGAAAGGGTACTGCGCAATTCCTTACTTGCGCGATGCTGCAGGCGGCGGTTGCCAGTGCCCCTCAGGCACAATCTTGGCTTTTTCGGGATCGTTTTCGTAATGTGGCGACATGATCTGCACGCCATAACGGTTGAACGTGTCCTGGATGGCGGCGTTCAGTTCGCTGATGAGCTGCGGGCGTGTGGAAGTGCCCACGCCGGCCTGTGCAACCAGGCGATATTCCACGTAAAAGTCCGACAGTGCGGTTTGCAGCACGAAGGGCGCCGGTTCCCGGAGGATCTGCGGTATCTGTGCCGCGGCTTCCTGCAACATGGCATGCACCTGCCGCCAGGGTGTGTCATAGCCGATGGTGATGATGCTCTCGATCTGGAATCCGTCCCCGGCGGAATTTCTCGAGAAATTGCGAGTGACGTTGCCGATCACCAGCGCGTTGGGCAGCGAGATTTCTTCACCGGCGCCGGTGCGCAGCCGCGTCACGAACATGCCGATCTGCACCACGGTGCCTTCACAATCCTGGATGCGTACGTATTCCCCGATTCGCAGCGCGTGAGTGAACACCAGGATCATGCCGCTGGCGATCTGGCCAACCAGACCCGAGGCGCCTATCGAGACCATCAGTCCGAGCATGACCGACAGTCCCTTGAACGCTTCGGTCTGGGAGCCGGGCAGGTAGGGATAGGCCATGGCCAGCGCGAACAGCCAGATTGCAAAATTTACCAGGCGCCGGGTGGCTGGGGCTGTGTGGGTGTCGAGCGAGCCGACCTGCATCGTGCCGGATGCGATCTGGTCGAAGAGTGCAGTCGAAACCTGGGTTGCCACGCGGGCGAGCAGAAAGATGATGGCCGCGGTGAACAGTCCGGGCAGCGAAGCCGCCGTGGAGCGGATGCCGCCTGCGAGCAGCGCCTGCAGGGATGCGGTGAGGTTTTCGGCGGCGGGTCTCGTCGCTGCAAACTGGCCGAGCGCGTAGGCGGCAAAGGCGAGCACGGCGAGCAGGCCGAGTATCCACACCAGGACTACGCTCGCGCGCACCAGGAAGGCCAGGGCCAATCCGGTCAGCCGGGTGCTCATGCCCAGATTGGAGAGACGATCGAGCTGACTGTTGACCCGCGTCAGCACCAGGTAGCGCAGCCAGCGTGAAATCCGCGCCAGCAGCCACAGCACGAACAGCAGCGCGGCCAGTGCTGCCAGCGTTTTCAGGATGGCAATCGCATTGGAGCGCGTGTCGCTGCGTTCGCGCGATTCGGACCACACTTTCTGCAGTACCCGCGAGGCGCGGTTGGCAAGGATCTCGGCGGTCTCGCCGGTGAGCTTGCGTGCATCGCTTTCCAGCACGCTGAACATCGGCTTGTCATCGATCAGTACCAGAAAACCCTGCTCGGCGGGCTTGATCGAGGTCCAGCCGTCGCCGGGTTCTGCGAGTGCGCGTTCGATGTGATGTCGCGCAGCCTCGGCGCGCTCTGTCGGCGTCAGGTCACCCAGATTCCCACGGAAGATGTGGATGCTGCGATGGCCGACGACGAGCGGGATGGCGGAGGCCGATGAGTCATCCGCGCCCAGGCTGGTTGCCGGCAGGCACAGCATGGTGCTCAACAGCAGCGCGGGAAGTGCAAGTGAGAGACGGGAAATCTTGCTCAAGGAGGTCATCAACATCAGGCGGAAAATCCGGAAAGAAGCTTGCGGATCAGGTGGTTATCGATTGCTGGCGGCTGTGTATTCTACTGGTGCCGGCTCCTGCCGAGATTGATGTATAATATCGCAATAAAATCAATTAGTTACTGAATATTCGCTGGCAGCCCCGATGGCTGCGGGCCACCTTTTCGTGCTCAAGCCCCTCTATTTCAAGCTTTCCTCGTTCTATCTTTTCTACTTCGCCTATCTCGGTGCGTTCGCGCCGTTTTTTGCGCTGTATCTGAAGTCGACGGGTATGAGCGCGGTGGAAATCGGCGTGCTGATGGCCTCGCCGCAAATGACGCGGATTGTCGCGCCGCATCTGTGGGGCTGGCTGGCCGACCATGGCGGAAACCGTTTGCGCATCGTGCGCGCGTCGGGCATTGCCGGAACGCTGGTGTTTGCGCTGGTGTTCTGGAGTGAATCCTTTGTCGCGCTGTTTGCAGTCCTCCTCGGCATGACTTTTTTCTGGAGCGCAGCGCTGCCGCTGATCGAAGCCACCACGCTGTCGCATCTGGGGGAGGAACTCGGGCGTTACGGCCGCATCCGCGTTTGGGGTTCGGTGGGCTTCATCATTGCGGTGGTCGGTGTCGGCTATCTGCTCGACCATGCCGCGCCGCGCATCCTGCTGTGGGTGATTCTGGCCATGATGGCGGCGATGCTGACGCAGGCTTTCTTCCTGCGCGAGGCGGCGGTGGCGCCGCATGCCGACGATCATCTGCCGGTGTGGCATATCGTGCGCCAGCCGGCGGTGATTGCCATCGTTGTTGCCTCGGCTTTTCTTGCTGCGGCCCACGGGCCGTACTACACCTTCTACACCATTCATCTGGTCAATCACGGCTATACCAAGGCGCTGGCCGGCTGGCTGTGGGCGCTGGGCGTGATCTGCGAAATCGGCATCTTCATCTGGATGTCCCACCTGTATCGTGCGTTTTCGCTGCGGGCGATCCTGATCGCCAGCGCGTTGCTGGCGGCGCTGCGATTCCTGATGATCGGCTGGGGCGCAGACAGCGTCGGGGTGCTGCTGGTGGCGCAGACCCTGCACGCGGCGAGTTTCGGTTCCTTCCATGCCGCCGCGATCGGCGTGGTGCACAAACTCTTCCGCGGCCGGCACCAGGCGCGGGGGCAGGCCATCTATGGCAGCCTTGCCTACGGCTTTGGCGGTGCGATCGGCGGGCTCGCCAGCGGCTATGCCTGGAGCGGGCTGGGAGCGACGTGGACCTTTACCCTGGGTGCTGCCTGTGCGCTGATGGCGGCGGCCGCACTGTGGAAAGGCCTCCGCGAACTGTGAGCTTTGCCATGGAGCAGGGCGTTGTTGCTGTGCGATAATCGCACCTCTTTCCGCTTGATAAATCAGGGCATAAGGCATGGCCGGCAAGACGCTTTACGACAAACTCTGGGACAGCCATCTGGTCCGCACGGAACCCGACGGCACGGCACTCATCTACATCGATCGCCACCTGGTGCATGAAGTCACCAGCCCGCAGGCGTACGAAGGACTGAAACTCGCCGGGCGCAAGGTGTGGCGCGGGGATTCCGTGGTGGCGACCGCCGACCACAACACGCCGACGCGCAACTGGGAGCGCGGCATGGACGGCATCACCGATCCGGTGTCGCGGCTGCAGGTCGAGACCCTCGACAAGAACATCAAGGAATTTCCGGTCAAGGTCTATTTCCCGTTCCTCGACAAGCGCCAGGGCATCGTTCACGTGATCGGGCCGGAGAACGGCGCGACGCTGCCGGGCATGACGGTGGTGTGCGGCGATTCGCATACCAGCACCCACGGCGCGTTCGCGGCGCTCGCCTTCGGCATCGGCACCAGCGAAGTCGAGCATGTGCTCGCCACGCAGTGCATGGTGATGAAGAAGTACAAGAACATGAAGATCGTGGTTGAGGGCAAGACGGGTCCGGGAGTCACCGGCAAGGACATCGCGCTGGCCATCATCGGCAGGATCGGTACCGCCGGTGGTACCGGGCATGCCATCGAATTCTGCGGCAGCGCGATCCGTGACCTCACCATGGAAGGCCGCATGACCCTGTGCAACCTGGCGATCGAGGCCGGTGCGCGCACCGGCATGGTCGCGGTCGATGACAAGACCATTGAATACTGCAAGGGCCGCATGTTTTCGCCGACCGGCGCGCAGTGGGACAAGGCGGTCGCTTACTGGCGCACGCTGGTCAGTGACCCGGACGCCAAATTCGACACCGTGGTGACGATCAAGGCCGAAGACATCATGCCGCAGGTGACCTGGGGCACGTCCCCGGAAATGGTGACCACGGTCGATGGCAAAGTGCCGGATCCGGAAAAGGAAACCAATCCGGTCAAGCGCGAAGGTTATGCGCGCGCACTGAAGTACATGGATCTGAAACCGAACATGCCGATCACTGACATCCACATCGACAAGGTGTTCATCGGCGCCTGCACCAATTCGCGCATCGAGGACATCCGTGCCGCGGCGGCAGTGGCCAAAGGGCGCAAGGTGGCTGCCAACGTCAAACTGGCGATGGTGGTGCCGGGTTCGGGGCAGGTGAAGGCGCAGGCCGAACAGGAAGGCCTGGACAAGGTGCTGACCGCTGCCGGTTTCGAGTGGCGCGAACCGGGCTGTTCGATGTGCCTGGGCATGAACGAGGATATTTTGAATCCGGGAGAACGCTGCGCTTCGACTTCGAACCGCAATTTCGAGGGTCGGCAGGGTCCCGGCGGCCGCACGCATCTGGTGAGTCCTGCGATGGCCGCTGCTGCGGCGGTTGCTGGACATTTTGTCGATGTACGGACATTGAAATAACCCAAGGAGATGATGATGAAACGCGTTTTCTTTCTGCTGGTTGCGTTGATGGTTCTTGCGGGTTGCAACACGGTGCGCGGCGTCGGTCAGGATGTGGAAAAAGCCGGCGAAGCGATCAAGAAATCGACGTATTGATGACGGAGCTTTGATGGAAAAGTTTGTCCGCAAGGAGGGGTTGGTTGCGCCGCTGGATCGCGCGAATGTCGATACCGATGCGATCATTCCCAAGCAGTTCCTGAAATCGATCAAGCGCACCGGCTTCGGCCAGAACCTGTTCGACGAATGGCGTTATCTTGACCGCGGTGAGCCTGATTCCGACAGCACAGGTCGTCCGCTTAATCAGGATTTTGTGCTCAACCGCAAGCGCTTCATCGGCGCGACGGTACTGCTTGCGCGCGAGAATTTCGGCTGCGGCTCATCGCGCGAGCATGCGCCGTGGGCGCTGCTGCAGTTCGGCATCCAGACCATCATTGCGCCGAGTTTTGCCGACATTTTCTACAACAACAGCCTGAAAAACGGCCTGTTGCTGATCAAGCTCGACTCCAATATTGTCGACAAGCTTTTCCGCGAGACCGAGGCCAACGAGGGCTACCGCATTGCGGTCGATCTCGAGCAGCAGACGGTGACCACGCCCTCTGGCGAGAGCTTCAGTTTCGACATCGATCCGCACCGCAAGCACTGCATGCTCAACGGGCTGGATGATATCGGGCTGACTCTGGGGCATGCCGATGAAATTCGTGCCTTTGAAGCAAAACACAAGGCGTCGCAACCCTGGCTTTTTCAGTGACCGCCCCGGCGCGAGTCACGTTTCCACCACCACGGATTTAACATGAAGATTGCGGTATTGGCCGGCGACGGCATCGGTCCCGAAATCGTCGGCCAGGCGCTAAAGGTATTGCGCCGGCTGGCGGCTGACGGTCTGAAACTGGAATTCGAGGAAGCGCCGTTCGGCGGCGCCGGATTTGATGCGCACGGCGATCCGCTGCCGCCATCGACGCTGAAACTGGCCAAGCAGGCCGACGCCGTTCTGTGTGGCGCAGTCGGCGGGCCCAAGTACGACGCGCTGCCGCGACCGCAGCGGCCGGAGCAGGGCATCCTGCGCATCCGCAAGGAACTGGGGTTGTTCGCCAACCTGCGCCCGGCCGTGCTCTATCCGGAACTGGTCAGTGCATCGACGCTGAAACCTGAAGTGGTGTCGGGTCTCGACCTGATGATCATTCGCGAACTGACCGGTGACATTTATTTCGGCGAGCCGCGCGGCCGTCGCGATAATGCGCGGGGTGAGCGCGAAGGTTATGACACGATGCTCTATTCGGAGCCGGAAATCCGCCGCATCGCCGAGGTCGGTTTTCAAACGGCGCTGAAGCGCGGCAAGAAACTGTGTTCGGTGGACAAGGAAAACGTGCTCGAGACCAGCCGTTTCTGGCGCGAGATCGTCAACGACGTGGCGAAGAAGTATCCGCAGGTCGCGCTGTCGCACATGTACGTGGACAACGCGGCGATGCAGCTGGTGCGCAATCCCAAGCAGTTCGACGTCATCGTAACCGGCAACATTTTTGGCGACATCCTGTCTGACGAAGCATCGATGCTTACCGGTTCGATCGGCATGCTGCCGTCGGCGTCGCTGAACGAAGGCGGGGCGGGCCTCTACGAGCCGATCCACGGGTCGGCGCCGGACATCGCCGGCAAAAACATTGCCAATCCGTTGGCGACCATATTGTCGACAGCGATGATGCTGCGCTACACCTTCAACAAGGACGAGTGGGCTTATCGCATTGAAGCGGCGGTGAAAAACGTGCTTGCGGCGGGTTACCGCACACCTGACATCGTCGAGCCGGGAGCGAAAAAGGTCGGTACTGCGGAAATGGGCGATGCCGTGGTGGCGGCACTGTAATCCCCGGGGAAATTAGTGTAATCTGTTGTTTTAGAAGGTGTTTTCATGACAAAAACTGGCATCATCGGCTGGCGCGGCATGGTCGGTTCGGTACTCGTGCAACGCATGCTGGCCGAGCGTGATTTTGACCTGATCGAACCGGTCTTTTTCTCGACCTCGCAGGCGGGCGGCAAGGGGCCGGACATCGGTCGTGCCACGGGCCCGGTCGCGGATGCCAACAGCATTGATGCGCTGGCGAAGATGGACGTGCTGATTTCCTGTCAGGGTGGCGATTACACCAACGCGATCTTCCCCAAGCTGCGCGCAGCCGGCTGGAATGGTTACTGGATCGATGCGGCTTCGGCACTGCGCATGCAGTCTGATGCAGTGATCATTCTCGACCCGGTGAACGGTGACGTCATCAATGCCGCACTGGCGAAAGGCATCAGGAACTACATTGGCGGCAACTGCACCGTCAGTCTGATGCTGATGGCGATGGCGGGCCTGTTCAAAGCGGGTCTCGTCGAGTGGGTAACTGCGATGACCTATCAGGCCGCTTCCGGTGCCGGTGCGGCCAACATGCGCGAACTGGTGGCGCAGATGGGTGCGGTGCACTCAGTGGCGAAACCGCTCCTCGACAATCCGTCCTCGGCGATCCTTGAAATCGATCGCATCGTTGCCGATACCCTGCGCCAGGGTGCGGTGCCGACCGAAAACTTCGGTCATCCGCTGGCCGGCAGCCTGCTGCCATGGATCGACAAGGATCTCGGCAACGGCCAGAGCAAGGAAGAATGGAAAGGCATGGCCGAGACCAACAAGATTCTCGGTCGCGAAGCGAGCCCGATTCCGGTTGACGGGGTGTGTGTGCGGATTGGCGCGATGCGTTGCCACAGCCAGGCACTGACCGTGAAACTCCGGCGCGACGTGCCGCTGGCGGAAATCGAACAATTGCTGGCCAGGGCCAATGACTGGGTCAAGGTCATACCCAACCAGCGCGAGGCCACTTTGAGGGAACTGACGCCAACGGCAGTCACCGGCACGCTGACCGTGCCGGTGGGACGCCTGCGCAAGCTGCCGATGGGGGGCGATTACCTGGCCGCATTTACGGTCGGCGACCAGTTGCTCTGGGGTGCCGCCGAGCCGTTGCGGCGCATGTTGCGCATCCTGCTCAAGGCGGGTGCTGTCGCGGGCTCGCCGGTGGCCGCCAAAGCCGCCGTAAATGCCTGATCCGGAAGGAAGTACCGGGCGCTGAAAGGGGTCAGGGACGGTAGGTGTTAAATGCCGAAAATCCCTTTATAAATATGTGGTTGGAAGGCAACATTAGAGGTTTTATTAGCTTGCATGGCTAACTGTTTGATGCTAACTTTCTTGTCCCGCAAAAAAAATGAAATGGGAGCCCTGGTGCGCACATTCACTTTAGGCAAAGCCCTGGCAGTGGCGTTACTGCTTGCGCCGATGCTGGTGCATGCGGCCGGTTTGGGCAGGCTTGCCGTCCAATCGAGCCTGGGGCAGCCGCTGAGCGCGGAGATAGACCTTGTTTCGGTCAGGGGCGAAGAAGCGGCGACGCTGGAGGCGCGACTGGCTTCTCCCGACGCCTATCAGCAGGCCAACCTGCAGTACAACACGGCACTCTCCGGTATCAAGCTGAGCATTGAAAAACGCGCGAACGGACAATCCTATCTCAAGCTGACCGGCAGCCGTCCGGTCAATGAGCCGTTTGTTGATCTGCTGATTGAACTGTCCTGGTCTGGTGGCAGGCTGCTGCGTGAATACACCGCATTGCTGGATCCCCCCGGTTATGGTCAACAGGCGGCCGCAGTAAGCGCGCCGGCTGTGCCGCCTGCTGCGCCGGTGGCGCAGCAGATAGTTACGCCGCCCGCGCCGGCTGCGGCCCCAGCTCCGGCTGCACCGGCTGCCGCCGCCAGCACTGCCCAGGAGTACGGCCCTATCGCCCAAGGTGAAACCTTGGGCAAGATTGCCGCCGGCCTGAAGCCGGCAGGGGTGAGTCTGGAACAGATGATGATCGGGCTGCTCCGCAGCAATCCGGATGCCTTCATCCGCAATAACGTCAATCTGGTCAAGGCGGGCAAGATTCTGCGGGTTCCCGATGCCAAGGAACTCTCCGCCATTACCCAGGACGAGGCTGCCAAGGAATACCGTACCCAGGTTGCCGACTGGCGTGCCTATGTCGGCCGGGTGGCTGATGCCGCCGGCAAGGCTCCGGAAACCGGCAGCACGGTGCGTGGACGCATTTCCACCAAGGTTGAAGATGCCGGCGCCGCGGGTGACAAGGATGTCGTCAAGCTTTCCAAAGGTGAGCCCGGTCCAGGCGGCAAACCCCTGACCGGTGCTGCGCGTACCCAGGCATTGCAGGAAGAACTGGTCGCTCGTACCAAGGAACTGGCCGAAGCCAACGAGCGCATCACGCAACTGGAAAAAACCATCAAGGACACCCAGAAGCTGGCCGAGCTGAAGAGCCCGGGCATGGCTGCGGCACAGCAGAAGGCCGAAGCAGCCAAAGGTGCTGCCAAGCCGGCTGATAAACCTGCTGCCAAACCGGAAGTCAAAGCCGAGGTTGCCAAGCCAGAAGCCAAAGGCGCTGCAGCGGCGCCGGATGGCAAGGCAGATGCTCCCGCTCCGGTCGCTGACAAACCGGTTGCAGAGGCCAAACCTGCACCGAAGCCTGCACCGAAACCGAAACCCGCACCTCCGCCCCCGCCGCCGGAACCTTCCATGATGGACATGGTGATGGACAATCTGCCCATCATCGGTGGTGGAGCGCTGGCTCTGGTCCTGGGCGGTGCCGGATTTGCCGCACTGCGCCGGCGTCGTGCCCGTGCCGAGGAAGCGGATGACATTGAGCCGGTAGCGCCGACCCTGTCGGATAGCGGGGAAGAACCCGCCGCCGATGAGGCTGCTCCCGCGCCAGCGGCGTCGGCGGGCGACGATGTCGATCCCGTGGCGGAAGCAGAGGTCTATATTGCCTATGGCCGCGACGGTCAGGCCGAGGAAATTCTCAAGGAAGCCATGAGCAGGGACCCCGCGCGCGAAGACGTGCAGGTCAAGCTGGCTGAAATCTATTCGAATCGCAAGGATGCAAAAGCGTTTGGCCCCATCGCCGAATCACTGAACGGGCTCACTGGCGGCGCCGGTGATAACTGGATCAAGGTGGCCGCGCTGGGTTATGCGCTGGATCCGCAGAATCCGCTGTATGAAGCCGGCAAGGATGTTGCACCGGCTGATACCGGCGCCGGTGATGCGGCTGTCGGCACCGATCTTGATTTCGATCTCGGCGGCGACAGCGCGGGTACACCCGATATAGCACTCGATGCCGACCCTGCTGCCGGAAAGGCTACCGAGATTGGCGGTATGGAAGACATGGCCGCTGCCGCTGATGCGGGTGTGGAACCGGGCGCTGCCCCCGATTTCAATCTGGATGCGCCGGCCGCAGCCACCGAAACGGACATTGCGCTCGATGCACCCGCGGCTTCGGCTGAAGAACCGGCGCTGGATTTCAATATCGAATTGCCCGCGGCCGATGCGCCTGCCGAGGCGGCGCCGACTATTGCCGAACCGGCCGCCCCCGCGGCGGATGCCGGTCTTGATTTCAAGATCGATGTCGGCGACCTGAACATCAATCTTGACGATACTTCGACGACTGCAGCTCCGGCAGAGGGCAAGGACAGCCATTGGTACGATGTGCAGCAGAAATTCGATCTGGCCAAGGCTTACCAGGAAATGGGCGACAACGACGGCGCCAAGGAAATTCTCCAGGAAGTCATCAAGGAGGGTGATTCAGAGCAGAAAGAACAGGCTCAGAAACTCCTTGGTACGCTGGGCTGATCGCGCCGCTGGAGCGCTGTATCATGAACCGCGGCAGCGACCCTGCCGCGGTTTCTTTTTTGGTGGTGCGTTTGCAAACAGGTAAACGGGAAATCATTCGTGAGACTGGCACTCGGTATTGAATACGACGGCAGGGGATTCTGCGGCTGGCAGACCCAGGCAGCGGGTTGTGCCGTACAGGACCGTCTGGAGGCTGCCTGCAGCGCCATCGCCGGTGTGCCGGTCAGCACGATCTGCGCCGGGCGTACCGATGCCGGCGTGCATGCGCTTGGACAGGTGGTGCATTTTGATTGCACGGTCGAGCGTCCATTAAGTGCCTGGGTGAGGGGCGTGAATGCCCTGCTGCCGCCGGAGATGGCGGTGACCTGGGCGTGTACGGTCGATGAAGAATTCCATGCACGGTTTGCTGCGACCGCCCGCGTCTACCGCTATGTGCTGCTCAACGATGCAGTGCGACCGGCGGCGGATCACGGCCGGGTCGGCTGGCATCATGCGCCCCTGGACCTGAAGCAGATGCGGATTGCGGTACACCACCTGCTGGGTGAGCATGATTTCAGTGCTTTTCGCGCTGCCGAGTGCCAGGCGCAGTCACCGGTGCGGACCCTGCATGCGGTGGCGATCGCCAAACGCGGACCTTATGTCGAATTCGAATTCCGCGCCAATGCCTTCCTGCACCACATGGTGCGCAACATTGTCGGCAGCCTGGTCTACGTCGGTAACGGACGGCAGTCGCCGGAGTGGATGGCTGAGGTGTTGCGCGGCCGCGATCGTTCACGGGCGGCCCCCACATTCGATGCGTCGGGTCTGTATCTGATGCGCGTTGAATACGCGCCACGCTGGAAGTTGCCCTTGCCGCGGCATAATGTCCCGCAACTTGCGCATGTTGAGGCATGAGATGAAGACGCGCGTCAAAATTTGCGGCATTACCCGTGTCGAAGACGGTTTGGCGGCTGCACGGCTTGGGGCTGATGCGATCGGTCTGGTGTTTTACGCCGGCAGTCCGCGTGCCGTGGATACGCAACAGGCGCGAAAAATCGTTGCCGCATTGCCGCCCTTTGTGACGCCGGTGGGTCTCTTCGTCAATGCCGATGCGCAAGCCGTACGCGCCACGTTGTCTGCTGTGCCCTTGGGGCTGTTGCAGTTTCACGGTGATGAAACACCGGATTTCTGCTCGGCGTTCGGCATGCCGTACCTGCGCGCCGTCAGGGTGAGGCCGGATACAAATTTGTTACAATATGCGCAGGAATTTCGTGCTGCCAAGGCGCTTCTGCTCGATGCGTATGTCGAGGGTGTGCGCGGCGGCAGTGGGGCCGTTTTTGACTGGTCGCTGATTCCACATGACCTTCCGTTGCCCGTGGTTCTGTCGGGCGGACTGACTGCCGAAAATGTGACCGAAGCGGTGCGACGCGTGCGACCGTGGGCAGTTGATGTCTCCAGCGGTGTAGAGTCTGCGAAGGGCATCAAGGACGCGCAGAAGATCGAAACATTCATTACCGGAGTGCGTAATGCGGATTTATGATTTGCCGGATGCCAAGGGCCATTTTGGTCCCTACGGTGGCGTATTCGTATCGGAAACCCTGATTGCCGCTTTGGAAGACCTGAAGGCTGCTTATGCGCGCTTCAAGGACGATCCTGCTTTCAAGGCCGAGTTCGAATACGAGCTCAAGCACTATGTGGGACGTCCCAGTCCGGTCTACCACGCGAAACGCTGGTCTGAACATTTCGGCGGCGCGCAGGTGTACCTGAAGCGCGAGGATCTCAACCATACCGGCGCACACAAGATCAACAATGTCATCGGCCAGGCTCTCCTTGCGCGCCACCTCGGCAAGCCGCGGGTGATTGCCGAGACCGGTGCCGGACAGCACGGCGTCGCCACCGCGACCATCGCCGCACGCTACGGCATGGAATGCGTGGTCTACATGGGGTCAGAAGACGTCAAGCGCCAGGCGCAGAACGTCTACCGCATGAAGCTGCTCGGTGCCACCGTGGTGCCGGTGGAGTCGGGTTCGAAGACGCTGAAGGATGCACTGAACGAGGCGATGCGCGACTGGGTGACCAACGTCGAGAACACTTTCTACATCATCGGTACCGTTGCCGGACCGCATCCTTATCCGATGATGGTGCGCGATTTCCAGTCGGTGATCGGTCGCGAAGCGCGCGAGCAGATGCCGGAACTGGCCGGGCGCCAGCCCGATGCCGTGCTCGCCTGCGTCGGCGGCGGCTCCAATGCCATCGGCATATTCCATGCCTATATCCCCGACGAAAAAGTGCGCCTGATCGGCGTCGAAGCCGCGGGCCACGGTCTGGAAACCGGCAAGCATTCGGCCACGTTGTGTGCAGGCCGCTCGGGTGTGCTGCACGGCAACCGTACTTACCTGCTGCAGGATGACAACGGCCAGATCATCGAAACTCACTCGATTTCCGCCGGCCTGGATTACCCCGGCGTGGGTCCGGAACACGCGTGGCTTAAGGACAGCGGGCGTGCCGAATACGTGGCCATCACCGATGACGAAGCGCTGGAGGCCTTCCACAAGCTGTGCCGGCTGGAAGGCATTATTCCCGCGCTGGAATCCAGTCATGCGCTGGCCTATGCTGCGAAGATAGCTCCGCGAATGCGCAAGGACCAGATTCTGCTGGTCAATCTTTCCGGTCGCGGTGACAAAGACATGCACACGGTGGCGGAGAAATCCGGCATCAAATTCTGAGGTCGGGCTTCGAGATGTCGCGCATAGCCACCACGTTCAAACGCCTGCAGCAGCAGGGACGCAAGGCGCTGATCCCGTTTTTTACTGCGGGTGATCCCGAGCCTGGGGCCTGCGTGCCGCTGATGCATGCACTGGTTGCCGGAGGTGCGGACATTCTTGAGGTCGGGGTGCCGTTTTCCGACCCGATGGCTGACGGTCCGGTAATCCAGCGTTCGAGCGAGCGGGCACTGGCACATGGCGTCAGACTGCGCGATGTCATTGGCTGGGTCGCGGAGTTTCGCAAGACCAATACCGAGACGCCGGTGGTACTGTTCGGCTATGCCAACCCGGTTGAGTCGATGGGGGTGGAAGCGTTTGCCAATGCGGCCCGTGCCGCGGGCGCCGATGGTGTGCTGATTGTTGACTATCCACCGGAGGAAGCCGAACGCCTGGTCTCGGTCCTTGATGCGGCGCAGCTGGATACCGTGTTTTTGCTGTCGCCGACCACCTCCGATACGCGGCTCAAGCAGGTTGCATCCCTCGGCCGCGGCTATCTTTACTACGTGTCGCTGAAAGGCGTTACCGGCGCCGCGAACATCGACGTGAAAGACGTCGCGCAACGGCTGTCCCATATCCGCACTTTTACCCAGCTGCCGGTCGGCGTCGGTTTCGGCATCCGCGATGGCGAAACCGCACGCGCTATCGCCGGTGTCTCCGACGCGGTGGTGATCGGCAGTCGGCTGGTGCAGGAAATCGAGGGCGCGCCGCAGCAGGCGGTTGAGCGGGCCCGTGCATTCATGGCCGGTATCCGCAGTGCGATGGATCGTGATGTGAAGAAAGGGCGCGCAGCATGAGCTACCTGACGAGGGCCCCCCGCAGGGGGATCGGCAGTCAAGCGATTGCTGCGGGTCGCCTCCTTGATGCCGGTATGCATACAGTGGTGCCTACGGAGGCGACGGCATGAGCTGGTTGCAGAAACTGTTGCCGCCGCGGATCAAGCGCGAAGCCGGCAGCACCAAGAAGGCAGTGCCCGAAGGACTGTGGAGCAAGTGTGATTCCTGCGAGGCGGTGCTCTATCGAACCGACCTCGAGAAGAATCTCTTCGTCTGTCCGAAATGCAATCACCACAACCGGGTTTACGCGCGCGAGCGCATCGACTGGCTGCTCGATATGGAAGGACGTTACGAAATCGGCGCCGAAGTGACGCCGGTCGACAGTCTCAAGTTCCGTGACAGCAAGCGCTACCCCGACCGGCTTGCCGAAGCACGCGAGGAAACCGGTGAGGAAGACGCGCTGGTGGTGATGCAGGGCTCGATCAAGGAAATCCCCGTGGTTGCCGCCGCCTTTGAATTCGGTTTTCTCGGTGGCTCGATGGGCTCGGTCGTCGGCGAACGTTTCGTGCGCGGCGTGCAGGTCTGCGTCGAACAGCGCCTGCCGTTCATCTGTTTTACTGCAACGGGTGGCGCGCGCATGCAGGAAGGCCTGCTTTCTCTGATGCAGATGGCCAAGACCTGCGCGGCGCTGACCAGGCTGGGCGAGGACCGCCTGCCGTTCATTTCCGTGCTCACGGATCCGACGATGGGCGGCGTGTCCGCCAGCTTCGCGATGATCGGTGACGTGGTGATTGCCGAACCCAATGCCCTGATCGGTTTTGCCGGACCGCGCGTGATCGAACAGACCGTGCGCGAAACCCTCCCCGAGGGATTCCAGCGGGCCGAGTTCCTGCTGCAGAAAGGCGCGCTCGACATGATCGTTGACCGGCGTCAGATGC
>Ga0222714_10003904_pt1 | contig 14906 bp, 16 predicted proteins | sample C33_3DmetaG_FD_165048 | JGI IMG/M metagenome (GOLD analysis project Ga0222714, IMG submission 165048) | Estuarine water microbial communities from San Francisco Bay, California, United States - C33_3D | ecosystem: Environmental > Aquatic > Marine > Unclassified | place: USA: California... | reverse complement strand
TTTTTTCCCTCTGTGGTGAAAGAAATATATCTATCTTCACCTTCAATTCGATGTTGTATCCAGCTTTTTTCATCTGGATCTGTCATATGCATATACTCTACTCCTACTTTTGAACAATAAGTTCGAAGTAGAATAGCTAAAATTTCATTTACAGTTGCATATTTAAGTCCCAATACATCATCTAAAAAAATTTTTCTGTCTCTGTCTTTTGCAGAAAAACCATAGGTTTCAGGATTAAGCTCGGGATGACTTTCGCTTTTTATTAAACCAAGTGGATCTAAATCTGCAATCAAGTGACCTCTAATTCGGTAGGCCCTAATCATCATGATTGCTCTAACTGAATCTTTTGTAGCAACTTCAGCGCTAACATTGTCAAATTGCTTATCTTCAACAATTTTATTTTTTAGCTCTAATACATTTATCTCAGGAAGAAGTTTTTCATAATGATCAAGATCTCCATTTTGATTATTTTTTAAGTTAGTTGGCTTCCAAGAAGCACCCGAAACTTCTTTTTCTATAAGCTGTTTACTTTCTGATAGGCCAGTAAAAAATTCTCTCCAACTTTCTTGAATAGAATTTGGATCCTTCGCATATTTTTCATAAAGTTCTTCGATGTAAGCAGTGTTACTACCTTCTAGAAAAGAGGTTGTTTGAAATATTTTATTATTTGAAGAAGACATATTTACTTCGATAAATATATATCAACCTTGTAATTTAGTCTTTAATGTTTTTCCAATTTCAGCCGGTGAGTCTGTTACCGTGATACCACAAGACTTCATTTTTTCAATTTTGTCCATCGCGCCACCTTTTCCTCCAGCAATAATTGCTCCAGCATGACCCATTCTTCGTCCCGGTGGGGCTGTTAACCCAGCAATAAAGCCAATAACTGGTTTAGTCGTTTTGGAATCTTTAATAAACTGAGCCGCTTCTTCCTCAGCTGTTCCACCTATTTCACCAATCATAATAATTGATTGTGTTTCATCATCCCTTAAAAATAAATCTAAACAATCAATAAAATTAGTTCCATTAATTGGATCTCCGCCAATACCTATGCAAGTTGACTGACCCAGTCCAATTTCAGAGGTTTGGGCTACAGCTTCGTAGGTTAAGGTCCCTGATCTTGAAACAATTCCGACAGAACCTTTTTTATGAATATGTCCTGGCATAATTCCAATCTTACATTCATCTGGAGTTATAATTCCTGGACAGTTTGGGCCAATTAATCTTGATTTGGATCCTTTTAATTTTTCTTTAACTTTAATCATATCTAAAATTGGAATTCCTTCCGTAATACATACAATTAGCGGTATTTCGCTTTCTATTGCTTCTATAATTGCAGCAGCAGCAAATTTTGCTGGAACATAAATCATTGTAGCATCAGCTTGCGTTTGATTAACTGCTTCAGCAACTGTATTAAAAACTGGTTTACCTAAATGTGTTTGTCCTCCTTTTTTAGGAGTTACTCCGCCTACTAAATTAGTTCCATATGCTATTGCCTGCTCTGAATGAAAAGTTCCATGGGCTCCCGTAAAACCCTGGCAAATCACTTTTGTATTTTTATTAACTAGAACTGACATTATTTAATTGCCTCAACTATTTTTTTAGCAGCTTCAGCTAGATTATTAGCTGGAATAATTTTTAAACCAGATGTTTCTAATAATTTTTTTCCTTCCTCGAATTTTGTTCCTGCAAGTCTAACAACTAATGGTACGGATAAGTTAGTTGCTTTAGCTGCTTCAATTACACCTTCTGCAATTACATCACACCTCATGATTCCACCGAAAATATTGATTAATATTCCTTTTACATTTTTATCAGACAAAATTATTTTAAATGCTGCTGAAACTTTTTCTTTAGAAGCGCCCCCACCAACATCTAAAAAATTTGCAGGTTCTGAACCATACAATTTAATAATATCCATAGTAGCCATTGCAAGACCAGCACCATTCACCATGCAACCAATCGCTCCGTCTAATTTAATATATGCAAGATCAAATTTACTTGCTTCAATTTCCATTGGATCTTCTTCATTCAAATCTCTTAATTCCACAACATCTGGATGTCTATAAAGAGCATTGTCATCAAAGTTCATTTTTGCATCTAAACAAAGGACCTCTTTATTTTTGGTTAAAATTAAAGGATTGATCTCAATAAGATTTGCATCTGTATTTATTAATGCATCATAAAGTGACTGAACTAATTTATGAGCTTGTTCTTTTGATTCATTTGGTAAGTGATACGGACTTAATACCTTCTCTATATCTTCTTTAGTTAAACCATTAAGACTAACTCGAGTAGTTATAATTTTTTCAGGAGTTTTGCTAGCAACCTCTTCAATATCCATTCCACCCTCCGCACTAGAAATGAAGGCAATTTTAGAACTTGCTCTATCTACTAAGCATGACAAATAAAACTCTTTTTCAATCTCAGATGCTTCTTCAATATAAAGTCTTTTTACTTCTCTTCCTTGTGGTCCGGTTTGATGAGTTACAAGTATCTTTCCAAGCAAAACTTTTGCTTCTTCTTTTAATTTTTCAATACTATCAACTACTTTAACTCCACCTGCTTTTCCTCTTCCACCGGCATGAATTTGTGCTTTTAATACTATTTTGCTTGTTTTGATTTTTTTTACTTTCTCATCAATTTCATCCAAAGCAAAAATAGGTTCTCCTACCGGGACGGGTGCTCCAAATTTTTTAAGTAAATTTTTTGCTTGGTGCTCGTGAATGTTCATCTATGAAAGACTTGGATCAATTTTTTTTGCTGCTTCAAAAAGATCTTTCACTGCAGCTAAAGAAATATCAAAATATTTTCTTTCATCTGAATCTAATTCTAATATTTCTACTTTTTCTATTCCATTCGATCCAATGACTACTGGAACTCCTAAATATAAATCTTTAACTCCATACTCTCCATCTAAGTATGCGGCACATGGCAAGGTTTTCTTTTGATTTTTTAAATAAGATTCTGCCATCTCTACTCCGGATGCTGCCGGCGCATAAAATGCAGATCCTTTTTCTAAATATTTTACGATTTCTGCACCACCGTTTCTTGTGCGATCAATAATTTCGTTTAATCTTTCTTGTGAAATTTTTCCTTCTTTAACAAAATCCATTAATGGTTTGTTACCAATTTTAGTACGATTAGGCATAGGAACCATGGTATCTCCGTGCCCGCCTAAAACAAAGCTATCGATGTCTTTAATTGGAACCTGTAATTCCTGTGACAAGAAATGTTTAAATCTCGATGAATCTAAAACACCGGCCATTCCTACTACTTTATTTTTTGGCAAACCTGAATATTTTTGCAAGGCCATTACAATCACATCTAACGGATTTGTAATACAAATGACAAATGCATCAGGTGAGGTATTTTTTATTCCTTCGGCAACTTGTTTTATAATTTTTAAATTAATTCCTAATAAATCATCTCTAGTCATCCCTGGTTTTCTTGGAACGCCAGCAGTAATAATTATAACGTCTGAATTTTTAGTATCTTCATAATTATTAGTACCAATTAAATTTACATTGGCTCCATCAATCGCTAACGATTGTGAAATATCTAATGCTTTTCCTTTTGCAATTCCTTCAGCAACATCGAATAATACAACATCTGCTAACTCTTTAGTTGCAATTAAATGTGCTAAAGTTCCACCTATTTGACCAGCTCCGATTAGTGATATTTTTTTTCTCATGAAGTGGACATAGATAAAGTATTATGAAAATTCATTCAATAAAAATTAACAGTGAATGGCTGTTTATTTACTCGTATTTTTTTATATTTTTTTAACTTTGGGTAAGTTTTCCACAAATACCCATGTCTATTTCAATATAAGAATTTTTGTAATGCGATTTATTTTTTTTCCAGTTTTCCTGACCTGATTGAACATATTTTTCTAACAAATTATTTCTTATTTTTTCGGCTTTTTTTTGCTCCTCTTCAAGTTTGGACTTATAAAGCTCAACTGACAGATCATTTGCCTTAAATAAAATCTTGTTAGATTTTTCTATGAAATTTTTCGAGTTGATTAGATCCTTATCTTTTAAAATAAAAGAGGCGTAAGCATAAACGGCGCTACACCTATGTAACATTTGTATTTGAACATCTAATTTATCAATATCATTTTTAGATAAATATTCAGATAAAGGTTCTTGGGAATATACTTTTGAAGAAGTAAAATTTAAAAAAAAAACTATTGATAAAAAAAGTAAATAATTTTTCATTAAAATTATTTCATAGTTGGCATTATGAATTCTGGATCTGTTCTTAGTCCAGAAGGCCAACGCGAAGTGATCGTTTTCAATTTTGTGTAAAAACGTACCCCTTCCATACCATGCATATGCTGATCACCGAATAAAGATCTCTTCCAGCCTCCAAAACTATGAAACGCCATAGGCACAGGAATTGGAATATTAATACCAACCATTCCAACCTGAATTTTACTTGCAAATGTTCTTGCAGAATCTCCATCTCTGGTGAAAATACTTACTCCATTTCCATACTCGTGATTATTAATAAGCTTAACTGCACTTTCAAAATCTTTTACTCTTACAACTGATAAAACAGGTCCAAAGATTTCTTCTTTGTAAATAGTCATATCTTCTGTGACATGATCAAACAAACAACCACCAATATAAAAACCGTTTTCATAGCCTTGAAGTTTAATATTTCTTCCATCTACAATTAATTTTGCTCCTTCTTTTTCACCAATATCTACATAGCCTCTAACTTTTTCTAAATGCTGCTTGGTAACTAGAGGGCCCATTTCAGAATTATTATCCATTCCAGGACCAACTTTTAATTTTTCTACTTGGCTTTTTAATTTACTAACAAGTTGATCTCCAATATTTCCTACAGCTACAGCTACAGATTGGGCCATGCATCTTTCCCCTGCTGAACCATAAGCTGCACCCATTAAACCATTCACTGCTTGATCCAAATCAGAGTCAGGCATTACAACACAATGATTTTTTGCTCCTCCTAGAGCCTGAACTCTCTTTTCATGTTTTGCAGCATTTTCATAAATATATTTTGCAATTGGAGTCGAGCCAACAAAACTTATCGCACTTACTCCTTTACTTTCGATTAAACCATCAACTACTTCTTTGTCCCCATTTACAACGTTAAACACACCGTCTGGAAGACCTGCTTCTTTAAATAATTTAGCTAACAATAAGGAACATGATGGATCTTTTTCCGAAGGCTTTAATATAAAAGAATTTCCGCAAGCAATAGATATAGGAAACATCCACATAGGCACCATTGCGGGAAAATTAAAAGGAGTTATTCCAGCACAAACACCAAGGGGTTGTCTCATTGACCAGCTATCAACTTCTTTTCCAACATTTTCCGTAAATTCTCCTTTTAATAGATGAGGTATGCCGCAAGCAAACTCGACTACTTCCAATCCTCTTGTAAGAGAGCCTTGTGCATCATTATAAACTTTTCCATGCTCTGAAACTATAAGCTTAGTTAATTCATCTGAATTTTTTTCAATTAATTCTTTAAACTTAAAAAGAATTCTAGCTCTTTGCAAAGCTGGAGTATTAGCCCAAGATATAGAGGCTTGTAAGGAATTTTGAATTACTTCATCCAAATCTTTTCTAGATGCCAAATAAACTTTTGCAGTAACTTCACCTGTTGCTGGATTATAAACATCAGCAGTTCTTTGGGATGTGCCTTTAAATTCTTTTCCATTAACAAAATGATAAATATTATTCATAAAAAAGAAAATTATATACTAGTTGTTAGACTGTCAAACTAAAGTAAATACTGCTTTTAGGCGCTTACCAACATTTTTTTAATTGACCCAATAGCTTTTGCTGGGTTCAATCCTTTTGGACAAGCATTTGTACAGTTCATGATCGTATGGCATCTAAAAAGTTTTAATTCATCTGCCACCTTACTTAATCTTTTTTTTCTTTCTTCATCACGACTATCAATAATCCATCTGTAAGCTTGAAGTAACACAGCTGGTCCTAAATATTTGTCTCCATTCCACCAATAGCTTGGGCAAGATGTAGAGCAGCAAGCACATAGGATACACTCATACAAACCATCTAGCTTAGATCTATCTTCTTTGGTTTGTCTTTTTTCCATTCCATCACTTGGTGTTTCTGCTTGCATCCAGGGTTCTATGGATTGATATTGTTTATAAAGACCTTTTAAGTTTGGAACCAAATCTTTAATTACCGGCATATGCGGTAATGGATAGATATTAAGCTCACCATCAACTTCTTTAGCAGACTTTGTGCATGCAAGTGTATTAGATCCATCAATATTCATTGCACAACTTCCGCAAACTCCTTCTCTACAAGATCTCCTAAATGTAAGAGTTGGATCAATTTCATTTTTAATTTTAATCAAAGCATCTAGTACCATTGGACCACATTCATCCATATCAACTTCATAAGTATCTAATCTAGGATTTTCATTTTTTTCTGGATCCCACCTATAAACATTTATTTTTTTAATATTTTTTGAATCGACTTTGCAGGAAAAATAGTTTCCTTTTTTTACAGTAGAATTTTTAGGTAAATTAAATTGCACCATAACTAATATACCCTTGCTTTTGGTGGAAAATATTGAACATCTGTACTTAGAGTATAAGCGTGAACTTCCTTATAATCGATAGTTACTTTTCCATCTTTGTGCCAAGCTAAAGTGTGTTTCATCCACTCTTGATCATCTCTATCTTTAAAATCGTCTCTTGAATGGGCTCCTCTACTTTCTTTTCTATTTTCAGCTGAAGATACTGTTACCATTGATTGTCTAATCAAATTATCAAACTCAAGAGTTTCAACTAAGTCTGTATTAAAGATTAATGATTTATCTGAAACACTTACATCTTGTAATCCATTCCAAGGATCTTGAATTTCTTTTAGTCCCTCTTGTAAAGTTTTATCTGTTCTAAACACAGCGCATTTAGTTTGCATTGTTCTTTGCATCTTATCTCTTAAAACTGAAGTAGGTGTGCCACCGTTTGCATTTCTAAGCTTATCAAATCTATCTAATGATTTTTGTGTTTCGCTTTCTGAAATTACTGCATGTTTAGAATTTGGTTTAACAATTTCAGCAGCTCTTATTGCTGCTGCTTTTCCAAATACCACTAAATCAATTAAAGAGTTAGAACCTAATCTATTTGCTCCGTGTACTGAAACACAAGCAGCCTCTCCAATTGCCATAAGTCCTTCAACAATTACTTCTTCGCCATCTTTTTTGGTTAAGACTTCACCATGATAATTAGTAGGTATTCCACCCATATTGTAATGAACTGTTGGTAGTACCGGTATTGGCTCTTTCGTTACATCTACTCCAGCAAAAACTTTTGCAGACTCTGATATACCTGGCAATCTTTCATGTAAAATTTTAGGATCTAAATGATTTAAATGTAAGTAGATATGATCTTTGTTTTTACCAACTCCTCTTCCTTCATTAATTTCTATAGTCATTGATCTAGACACAACATCTCTAGATGCTAAATCTTTTGCTGAAGGAGCGTATCTTTCCATAAATCTCTCACCTTCAGAGTTGACTAAAAATCCACCCTCACCTCTGCTGCCCTCTGTAATCAAACAACCAGCGCCATAGATTCCGGTAGGATGAAATTGAACAAATTCCATATCTTGTAAAGGCAGACCCGCTCTTAAAACCATACCACCACCATCTCCTGTGCAAGTATGCGCTGAAGTAGCAGAAAAATACGCTCTACCATAACCACCTGTTGCAAGAATTGTCATATTTGCTCTAAATCTATGAATAGTTCCATCTTGTAATGACCAAGCTGTTATTCCATGACACTTTCCATTTTCCATTAATAAATCTAATGCAAAGTACTCGATAAAAAATTCTGTATTTCTTTTTAAAGCCTGTCCGTAAAGCGTATGTAAAATTGCATGACCAGTTCTATCTGCTGCAGCACAAGTTCTTTGCACTACTCCGTTTCCATAATTTTTTGTCATACCCCCAAATGGTCTTTGATAAATTTTTCCTTCTTCGGTTCTACTAAATGGAACGCCGTATTTTTCTAATTCAACAACTGCTTGGGGAGCTTCTTTACATAAAAACTCTATAGCATCTTGATCACCTAGCCAATCAGCTCCTTTAACCGTATCATACATATGCCAACGCCAGTCGTCTTCGCCCATATTACCTAAGGCTGCTGAAATACCACCTTGGGCAGCGGCAGTATGACTTCTAGTTGGGAATACTTTTGAGATACAAGCTGTTTTCAGTCCAGCTTCCGATAATCCAACAGCGGCTCTCAATCCAGATCCACCTGCACCTACGACAATTGCGTCGTATTCATGATCTATAATTTTATAAGTGCTCATTTGATAATAAAAAACAATGATACAATAGTTAACAGTGGAAGAACAGTTGCAAAAGCCGTCATAAGTAAATTTGCGACACTTTTGTAACGAGAATTTTGAATATAATCCTCAAAAATTTCACTCATACCAATTTTCATATGAAAAAATGAGATAATTAAAAAAACTAAAGTAATGATAAATTTTATATCATCTTGAAAAAACAAAACTATATTTTGATAATCTTGTTTCACTAGTTTCAAAAATATAAATAAAAACCATAATAACAAAGGCAACAGGATTACAGCACTCACTCTTTGCAAAATCCATTTTGTTACAGCAATATTTTTCATAAAATAATCCAAAAAATTAAGGTCAAAATAAAGGAAAAAGTTAAAACAAAAATACCTGATAAATTGGCAGTTTTAATTTCGTAACCATAACCCAAGTCCCAACATAAATGTCTTATTCCATTCAGAAGATGATAACTAAAAGACCAAGTAAAACCTATTAATACAAACTTTCCTAAAAAACTATTTGAGAATAAAGAAAAATATTTATACCAATTCTCACCCATGGCTAAAAAAATAATCCAAAAACAAATAAAAGTTATTCCAACAGTATTAATCACTGAAGTTAGTCTGTGCGTTATTGATAACAAAGAAGAAAGTTGCCATTTATAAACCTGCAAATGAGGAGATAGAGGATTATTTTTATTTTGATTTTCCATTTTTAAATTAATTTTTTGTTTATTAAAGTTTCAGCGATTTGCACAGCGTTTAATGCAGCACCTTTTAATAAATTATCAGAAACAATCCAAAGATTTAAACAGTTGTTTTCTGTATGATCAACTCTCATTCTTGAAATAAAGGTTTCAAACTTACCCTCTGCTTCAAATGGAGTAATATATCCGCCATCTTTTCGCTCATCTATAACTTTGCATCCTTCCGCTTTACTTAGAACTGACCTTACTTCTTCTAAGTTGAATGATTTTTCAAATTGAAGATTAACAGACTCACTATGAGAAACTAAAACAGGAATCCTAACACAAGTTGCGGTTAACTTAATATTTTTATCTAGTATTTTTTTTGTTTCATTTACCATTTTCAATTCTTCTTTAGTATACCCATCGTCAGCAAAAACATCGATGTGAGGAATAGCATTAAAGGCTATTTGTTTAGTAAATTTTTTAGACTGAATAGTTTCATTATTTAAAAATTGTTTTGTTTGACTGATAAGCTCATCCATTGGTTCTTTACCGGCGCCTGAGACTGATTGATAAGTAGAAACTACTATTCTTTTAATAGTATATAAATCATGTAAAGGTTTTAAAGGAACCACTAGCTGAGCAGTCGAGCAATTAGGATTTGCTATAATATTTTTTTTCTTAAAATTTTTTAAATCTTGCCAATTTACCTCTGGGACTACTAGGGGCACATCGGGGTTCATCCTAAAAAGACTTGAATTATCAATAACAATAGAATGTTTTGCAACCTTTTCTGCCCATTCTTTTGTAATGGTTGAGCCACAACAAAAAAAAGAAATAGTTGCTTTAGAAAAATCAAATTTTTCTAAATCCTCAACAATTAATTTTTTATTTTTAAATTCAATTTCTTTTCCAGCACTATTTTTAGAAGCCACTAAATATAAATTATCTAAAGGAAAATTTCTTTTATCTAGTACTTCAATAATTTTTCTGCCAACATTACCTGTTGCACCAACAATGGCTATGCTTAAACTCATATTTTATTATTTAATTTGGCAATAATAGCATCGCCCATTTCTGAAGTAGACACTTGTTGTTTTCCTTTTTCCATTATATCTGCTGTTCTTAATCCATCTTTTAATACTTCTTTTACAACCTCATTTAATAAATCAGACTCTTCATCAAAATCTAAAGAATATTTTAAAGCCATAGCAAAACTTAAAATCATTGCAATTGGGTTAGCTATACCTTTTCCAGCTATATCTGGAGCGGAACCATGACAAGGTTCGTACATAGATCTAATTCGTCCATGCTTATCTTTTTCACTTAAAGAAGCAGAAGGTAACATTCCTAATGATCCTGTTAACATAGCAGCCTCATCAGACAACATATCTCCAAATAAATTATCTGTGACAATGACATCAAATTGTTTTGGATTTCTTACAAGCTGCATTGCTAAATTATCAGCAAGCATATGACTTAGTTCAATACTTTTATATTCCTTGCTATCATCATATAGTTTTTGAACTTCTTCTTTCCATAAAAGTCCAGCTTCCATCACATTCGATTTATCCGCTGAAGTTACTTTTAAATTTCTTTTTAATGCTAAATCAAAAGCAACCTTGGCCACTCTTCTTATTTCTTTTGATGTATAGACATGAGTATTTATTCCTTTTCTATCTCCATTCTCAATATGCTCAATTCCTCTTGGCTCCCCAAAATAAATACCTCCGGTAAGCTCTCTTACAATTAAAATATCTAATCCAGAGATAATTTCTGGCTTTAAAGTTGAAGCACTCACCAACTCTTCAAAACATATGGCTGGTCGCAAATTAGCAAACAATCTCATTTCTTTTCGTAGTCTAAGTAAAGCTCTTTCTGGCTTTTTAGAGAACTCAACATCATCCCATTTTGGTCCTCCAACAGCAGCCAACAAAACTGCATTGCTATCCATCGCTTTAAATAACACCTGGTCTGTTAAAGGCGTTCCATTTTCATCAAATGAAGCTCCGCCAACTAGTTCTTCTGAAATTTCTAAAGAAAGTTTTTTGTTAGTATTAAACCAATCAATGACCTTTTTAACTTCGGCCATAATTTCAGGACCTATTCCATCTCCTGCTAATAATAGAATATTTTTTTTAGGCATTAGTAAAGCCAAGGTGTTAAATTTTTATTATTTTCAATGAAGGTTTGGATTTTATTTTCTTTTTTCAAAGTTAAAGCTACATCGTCATACCCATTTAAAAGACATTCTTTTCTAAATGGATCAACATCAAATTCGAAAGGCTGATTGTCTCCTTTTGTAATTTTTTGCTCATCTAGGTTAACTTCAATTGCAACTTGTTTTTCTGACAAGGCTGCTAGTTCTTTAATTTTATCTTCGGGTAGCACGATTGGTAAAATGCCGTTTTTAAAACAATTATTAAAAAATATATCTGCAAAACTTGGAGCAATTACTACTTTAATACCAAAATCTAATAATGCCCAAGGAGCGTGTTCCCTTGAGGAACCGCAGCCAAAATTTTTTTCTGCTATTAAAATTTTTGCTTGATCAAATGGCTTTTTGTTTAAAATAAAATCTGGAATAGGATTGCCTTCATTATCGTATCTCATTTCAAAAAATAAACTTTTTCCTAATCCTGTTCTTTTAATAGTTTTTAAAAACTGTTTAGGAATAATCATATCTGTATCCACGTTAATAATAGGAAGATATGCTGGAATACTTTTTATATTTATAAATTTATCCATTATAAAAACTTTCTTACATCTGTTAACTTGCCATCTAGAGCTGCTGCAGCTGCCATCGCAGGACTCATTAGGTGAGTTCTTCCTCCTCTACCCTGTCTGCCTTCAAAATTTCTATTAGATGTTGATGCACATCTTTCTTGTGGTTTTAATTGATCTGGATTCATACCAAGACACATTGAGCATCCAGGTTCTCTCCACTCTAACCCAGCATCAATAAAAATTTTATGTAAACCTTCTTCTTCAGCTTGCTTTTTTACAATACCAGAACCTGGAACTACATAGCCTTGAATACTTTCATGAATTTTTTTTCCTTTTAAAATTTTTGCTGCAGCTCTTAAATCCTGTATTCTTCCATTAGTACATGAACCGATAAAAACTTTATCAATTTTAATTTCAGATAATTTTTCATTAGGTTTAAGCCCCATGTAATTTAATGCTCGAAGCATTGAATTTTTCTTATCTTGGTTTTGCTCAAGTGCAGGATCGGGTACATTTGCATCGATTGGCAAAACATCTTGGGGACTTGTTCCCCAGGTTATAGATGGAGCTATATCAGCAGCATTTATGCTGATAATTTCATCAAAATGAGCTCCCTCATCTGACTTCAATGTTAACCAATATTTAGTAGCTTTATCCCAATTTTCACCCTGAGGAGCCATTGGTTTTCCTTTGATAAATTCTACCGTTTTTTCATCTGCAGCTATAAGACCAGCTCTAGCTCCAGCTTCGATCGACATATTGCAAATCGTCATTCTTTCTTCCATTGATAAATTACGAATTGTTTCTCCTGTGTACTCTATTACAAATCCAGTTCCGCCAGCGGTTCCAATTTTTCCAATAATATTCAATATGATATCTTTTGCTGTAACTCCCAGAGGTAGTTTTCCATTAACATCAATTTTCATATTTTTAGATTTAGATTGGATTAATGTTTGTGTCGCTAATACATGTTCTACTTCTGAAGTACCAATTCCAAAAGCTAAAGCTCCAAACGCACCGTGCGTTGCTGTATGACTGTCACCACAAACAATAGTCATGCCTGGTTGAGTAAATCCTTGTTCAGGACCTATAACATGCACAATTCCTTGTCGGATATCTGTTAAGCCATAAAAATCAATGCCAAAATCTTTACAATTTTTTTCTAATGTTTCTACTTGTATTGCAGATTCTTTATTTTCAATTGGTTTTGAGCGATCCGTAGTTGGTACGTTATGATCGGCAACAGCTAAAGTAAAATTAGGAAATTTTACTTTTCTATTGTTCATTCTTAAACCTTCAAAAGCCTGTGGACTTGTAACCTCGTGAACTAAATGACGATCTATATATAATAGGCAAGTTCCATCCTGTTGTTGATCAACAAGATGACTATCCCATATTTTGTCGTATAATGTTTTTGGCATTACCAAAGACTCTTATTTTTGATCTTCTTGCTTAGATTCTTTTTTTTCTGTGACTTGACTAGTGCTTTGTTCTACTTCAGCTGCAACTTCCTCAATGACAGATTTTTTAACCGCTTCTTCTTTAGCAACATCTAAACCAATCTTTTTTTTAATTTTTTCATTAATACGAGCTGATTTACCACTTCGATCTCTTAGATAGTATAATTTTGCTCTTCTTACTTTACCAGATCTCATTAATTCGATGGAATCTATATTTGGGCTATATAGTTGAAAAACTCTTTCAACTCCTTCCCCAAAAGAAATTTTTCTTACCGTAAAAGATGAATTAATACCCCTGTTTTTTTTAGCTATACAAACACCTTCGTAAGCCTGAACCCTTTGTTTTTTTCCTTCGACAATTCGGACATTTACCTTCACTGTATCGCCAGGATTAAAATCCACTAATTTTTTTGTTTCTCTTAATTTCTTAATCTGGTCCTTGTTTATTTCATCAATATTTTTCATCACTAAATTCATTCTAATTATTTTTTTTATTATATTTTTGCCATAAATCTGGTCTTCGGCGCTGTGTTATACTCCTGGACTGCTCTAAACGCCAGTCCTTTATTTCCGCATGATTACCCGATAATAGAACATCTGGCACTGCAATTCCCTCCCAATTTCTTGGCTGAGTATATTGAGGATATTCTAATAAGTTATTATTGAATGTTTCCTCCTCTAAGGATTTTTCTGCACCTAATACACCTGGTAAAGTTCTTAAAATAGCATCTAGCACAACAATGGCTGCACTCTCTCCGCCGGAGAGAACATAGTCTCCAATACTAATTTCTTGGATATTATTTTTTTCTATGACTCTCTGATCAACACCTTCAAAATGTCCACATAAAATATTTATGCCTGCTTGATGAGCAAATTGCTTTACTAATGAAGTATCTAGCTTATCTCCTTTGGGGGAAAGATAAATAATTGGATTATCATTTTTATTTGTTTCAATACAATTATTTACAACATCTGGTCTCATTAACATCCCGCTTCCACCACCAAAAGGTTTGTCATCAACAGAACCATGCTTATCTATTGCAAAATCTCTAATATTTATCACATCTAATGACCAAATTTTTTTCTCTCTAGCTCTTCGATACATTCCAATGTCTAGAAGGCCAGGAAAAAATTCTGGATACAATGTAAATATTTTTGCAGCAAACATTTATTTTATTTATATTTTTTCCTATTCTTTTTTTTCTTCTGGTGCCTCTTCTGCTGCTGGAGCTTGTTCTGCTGCTGGCGCTTCCTCTGCTGGAGCCACCTCAGCTACTGGAGCTTCTTCTGCTGCTGGAGCTGCTGCTGCTGCCTCAGCTGCTTTTTTTGCTTCTTCTGCTGCTTTTAATTTTTCTTGAGCTTTCTTTTTAGGTTTTGCTTTAATTGGATTATTTTTTTGAGCTGGCATTGGAATAATATTTTCCTGACCTAAAAATCTTGCAACTCTGTCCGAAGGTTGCGCTCCTTGAGAAAGCCAATATTTAATTCTATCGGTATCAAGATTTAATCTTTCTTTTTTATCTTTTGGTAACAGCGGATTAAAAAAACCAACTTTTTCTATAAATTTACCATCTCTTGGTCTTCTTGAGTCTGCAATTACGATTTTATAGAAGGGTCTTTTTTTTGCACCACCTCTAGACATTCTTATTTTTAACATTTGTTTCCTTTCTATTTTAAGTTATTTAAAAACTCAGGAGGAATGCC
>Ga0222714_10003903_pt1 | contig 14908 bp, 18 predicted proteins | sample C33_3DmetaG_FD_165048 | JGI IMG/M metagenome (GOLD analysis project Ga0222714, IMG submission 165048) | Estuarine water microbial communities from San Francisco Bay, California, United States - C33_3D | ecosystem: Environmental > Aquatic > Marine > Unclassified | place: USA: California... | reverse complement strand
TCCAAACTAATACACTTCCAAACTGTCTATCCGAAGGTAACAATTTAATTTTTTTGAAAAAATCATTGATCATGTTGAATTGGGTTGATCCCGATGACGCTAATTTATCAATATTATTTTTGGTTGGCCTGAAATAAAATGGGAATTGACTTTGTAGTCTAGTATCGTTTTCGAATGGAAATTGTGGATAACCTTCAATTGTTATTTTTCCATTGTTAACACCCGTGATAAATTGATTTATAAGTCGTATACTTTCATCTTTTGTTTTACCTGTAAAAGTCAAAGTATATTCAGGACCACTCTTAAATGCGTCCAATGGTGTATTCATGTTTACTAAAAAACTTCTAACTTCGCTTTTAGGAAGTAACGAATATAAAACGACATTACCGTTATAAAATGTTGTACCTGTTACACCACCACCAATTGTATTTCCTGAAATGAAAACTTCATTTGTAATTTCCCATTCAACTAACTTTTTCACTAAAAGTGAGTTCCTTTTCAGAAATTTTTGTTTGATAGGGTTTAACTCTTCTTGTTCTTGAGAAAAACTTGAAATCTGAAGAAACGCTCTATTTTGTCTTGGTGTTGGTAAATTAAAACCTGCGGTTTGAGTTCTTACATTTTTTCCAGCTCTAATTAAAACCTCATCTTCTTTAACTATCACATCTGATGTACCTCGACCTAATAGCGAATTATCACCAGGTTCAGGATAAATACCTTTAGCATTTCCTTTAATTTCAAAACTTAAAGGATCTTTAATATAGTTTGCTTGTTTTAAAAAAGTACCACTTGCCAACATTGATTCTGTATTATGCCAGTTCTCAAAAAAATTATTTTGAGGTCTGGTAATTGGCCCTTGTATATAGAATTTTGTATTATCAACCACCTGACTTGTGTTATAATAGAAAATGTGTATATATTCATCAACTTCAGGTACTTGACTGACATAATACGGTAGGAGTGGTAAATAAACCAAAGGATCTTTCTGAGTCCAAATATCTTTCTCGGGATTCCAATTTTTTGGCAAAATAGCACTTTCAGTTTCACTAATAGGCACTGCTCTAATACGGCCTAACATTAGAGGATCTTGATTATTGATTACATATCCTTGAAATATCGTATTTAATTCACTCATTTTGTTTTAGTTCTATCGGTATATTCTTTATACAAAATATTGTAAGTATTTTCTAAAGAATCTAAATGGTGAGTCAATTTTATTAAAGAATCTTTTGTCACTTTGAAATCCTCATTAATGAATTCCATTGCAATTTGTAAATCTCTATTAGATTTTGTTTTATAATCTTTAATAATTTGCAAAACCTCAGTTGCCTTAATTCTTTTTTTATCTAAATCAAATTGATTTTCCATATGATTTTTTTGGTATTGTTATGTTGACATAAGGGACAACGGTTAGTTCCTCAACTGCAGTCACAACTTTTTCATTTTTTGCCCTTTCATCTGCTTGACCTTTAAACATAGCATAAACTGATGCGATAAATTTGTTCGGACTTCCATCTGGCATAGGTCCTGTTGGTACACCGATTTGTCTCAAATTGTTTACCGCTTCTATAACTGCACGATCCGTCGAATATCCATCAAGTGCTTTAGCCGCTCGTAACAAAGGTAGCGGTATATCTTTCCCTCTATTTAGTAATGCTGCTGATTGTAGTTGTATTGCAGTATTTAGTAACTTGAATAACTCATTAATACACGATTTACATTCTCGGAAATCTAACACAAAATTTCTTGCAGTACCAATCAATGTAATAATTGCCAAAATTGCTTTAGTTGTTCGTTCTCTTTTTTCATCTGTTATTTCATTTGATATGAATTCAGTTAACTTAATTATTTCTTTTCTTAATTGTAAAAATATTTCTTTAGTAAGCTCACCAGTTAAAGATAAGAAATAGTCGAGATAAAATTTTCTAAACGCTCGTGATGCAAAATCATCTATATTTTTAACATTAGGTATTGGTTGATCTGTTGCGTAAACCATAATCATAAGTGGTAATATGGCTTTGGGAGAATATATGGTGGCCATCAGAGCATTCAAAAATTGACTCAAGAAATTCTGATCAAGTGATGGTTTGAAAGTTTGATCTGTTGCTGGGTAAATTATGTTTAGTGCATCATCAATTTCATTTACATTATTTGTATCTTCATTGAATGTTAAATTATCTAAAGCAACTAAAGAGGCATCTAAATTTAGAGGTATTTGTAAATTTTCACAGTCCTCAAATTCAATTACACCAAGTTTTATGTTTGATATATTTTGTTCAATAATTCTTAAATCTACCTCATCTAATTCATAAAAAGAATCATTGATGTTATCAATTTCTGATAGTTTTGCATTTCCATTTACCGAAATTTCTTTTTGATTATCCAAACACACACAAGAAAGTCTGTTATTGATTGCCATCATTTTTTGAATTGCTAACAATTTACTTCTACCTTGATTTTGACCAAACGAAAGAACTCCGGTACTAAAATCCAATAAATAAGTAAATAATGTTTTAAATTCTATAATATTAATTGAAGAAAAATAATCATTCAAAAACTCATTTACCGTTGGAAATGTTTGTCTTGGTTTTAACTCTACCTTGAAAAAATTTCCATTTATAACTTGATTGTTTTGATCGACATAATTCTCAACATATGTAATGTCAAAAAGACTTTGAGTTGAGGTCCCTTGGTAAGCAGTTCCTGTTTGAACGGAAAATGGTTGGTTCAAATTTTGAGTTCTATTGTAAAGTTCTCTGTTCATTGAATAAGGATTCAATGTTGGGTTTTGTTGATAAAGCGTATAATCTTGTTTTTGTTCTTCGTAATAGAATTTACCAATTTTATCCGTGGGTGAATTTTGTAATATACCAAATAGATCAACAGATTCTACTGGTATGTAAAAAGTTGTATTGAATTTGTATGATTGATTTTCTCCACAATTAAGAAATTCTTGACAAAGTTTTACAAAAACTTCACCTAAATTTTTTTTAGATTTTTTTATTGAGTCAATATAAAGTTTTTTTACAAACTTATCAGTATCTAAACCTGATCCTTTGAGTTTTTGTAATTGTGTTACTAAATGTTTTATGAAAGGAGTACAACTACTATCTTGTTTTCTTTTTTTTCTGTTATACTGATCTAATTGTTTTTTTATCTCTTTATAATCCTTTTCAAATGAATCTCCAAACTCTTTTTTTAATTCATCGTAACTTTCTTTGAGTTCTTTATATTCTTGATAATTGGTGACTTGGTTGGAGATCTCTTTGACATCTTGATTTACATCTATAGCCATATGAATAGTTTTTACATTTTATATTTTCCATCACCATCGATATCTTTTTTTAGTAGGTTTTGAAATGCAACATCATCCATGTCTAAATCAGACAAAGTGAAATCTTGTTCCTTGTCACTACTTTTTTGCCACATTTGTGACTGTAATTTAGATAGAGTTAATTTTTTTTCGACACAGTCGTTAATAATTTTTTGTTGTTTTTCGATTACAGGACCAATTAGAGTCATATCTTCAGGTTCTTTCATCATTGTCAACATTTTGTTTTGTATTCTAATTGCAGTCGACCTTTGCTCAACAAGTTCATTATATATCTCTTGCATTAGAGACAACATGGATTCTTTACTTAAATTAATTTCTTTTTTTTGAGGTCTTGGCATATCAATAAATATTAATCTTTCAATAATTCTTGTACTAAATCAAAATACATTTTTTTATATTTTTTGATGGAAGTTCTAATTTCTTTGGTTGATAAATTTGTCATTTCCCTAAGCTCGAATAATATGATGTTTTTATTAAACTTATTATTGTTACTATCGGGAAAAATTAAATTGTAATTTTCAAAAAGGTCATAAATTGCGGATCCTAATTTTTGTTCCTGATCATTCTCATTAGATTCTTCTAGGTTTACTCTTAATCTTTCTAAAAATTTTTTTATTATGATTTCAGAATTAACATCATCTTGGTCTATGGTATATGAAAAATCTGGTCTATTTGACAAATCAGATGAAATATCTTCGTATGATATTTTTCGGTTCATTTCCTTCTGATCTTTCATTATTTGACCCATCAAATAATTTTTACATATTGTACCAAAATAAGAATAAGCCTTCTTCTCTTTGGAAGGCTTAAACTTATCAATTTTTGTCATAAGAAAGGAGTGGGTGTCAACATGAATTTCTTCGTAATTCATATCCTTCCTGTACAATTTATACCTTCTAATTATTGAAGATATCATTTTATCTAAAGGTTCTCTTAAAAACTCATTATAAATTTTATTTTTTTCTTCGTGAGTTTCTGCTACCAAAAATAATTTTACCGCTGTCTCTTCTCTTTCGTCAAAATAATTATTTGTTGTTGGTTTTCTACCTTTCTTTTTCTTTTCTACTATAATAACTGTTTCATTTTCCGACATTAAATATCTTGGGGTTCATATTTTATTTCTCTGTCATTGTTGTAGAAATACTCTTTTTTTGCGGATTCAATCCAAAATTTTGCCTCATCTTGAGACATTTTGTCGTCCCCATTTTTGTAGTTCCAAAAAATAGAACCCTCTCTCAAATTCATATGTTTATATCCAATTCTAGGAATTGTCATAATCTTCAATGAATTGAAAGTAAGTCTTAAAAATAACTCATACCCAAATGTCAACTTTAAGTTAGACTTCAAACCACCAAATTCCAAGAATTTTTCTTTACTGAAAACCATACCTGAAATTTGAAAATTTTGAAAGGTCTGTAAAGTCTCATTTGTCAAAATACCAATCTCGTTCGAAACATTCGCAGCAAAAGTGGCTTCATTTGTAAAACCCGCAAAAACTAATTTATCATCAACATCAACAACTATAGGTAGAAAACAATCTACATCTTTATAAATATACATATATTTAGTTGCGTTTTTGAACCAAATATTAGAGTACTCATCATCAAACTCTAAAATAGAACACCAATCTCCCGTTGAAATTTCTACCCCATGGTTTACCTGTTTTGAAAAACTTGGTGAATCAGACCAAGGTTCCAAACGAACATTTAGGTCTTCAAAATTATACTCCGATAAAAAATTGGATAAAGCGTCTTCTACACCATGAACAATTATTAATTCTTGGAGATACTCTTTTTGAAATTTTACAGATGTAATTGCTTTTGTGAAAAAATCTTCGAAACCAATCGCTTTTGCCGATTTGATAGGAAGTATGATTGATATTTTATTAGTATTCATAATTATATTGTTTCAAATTTAGATAGTTGATCTTCGAAAGAAGTAATTCTTACCTCGAATATTTTAGAAAATAAGTTTACAGTTTCCTCCTCGAATTTTTCTTGATTTGGAAGTTGCTCAACTGTTTTGTCCATGTTATCAAATAGTTCAGGATTTAAATTATCCTCCAACCAATTCTGAATCATGTCTGATAAAACATCGACAATTATTGTTTTGTTATTTACCCATAAACCATTATCTTCGTTCATCCAAGTAGGTACAATATCAGGAACTAAACCTAATACAGGAATTCCCATCTTCATAGATTCCAAAGGAAAAGTACCATAAGATGATGATTGGTCAACCCAAATAGACACAAAACTGTCTTTCATGGCATCTGCAAATTCATTTTCTGTAAGTCCTCTCAAATCACGGAAAGTAATCCATCTATATTGGGGAAACTTTACATAAAACGCTTTGATCAGATTAGTTGTATCCCTGTGATCTCTCGTGTGGATATTAACAATTGTTTTGGGTGGAAAATTATTTTTTTGGAATGTGTCAGAAATAAATGGTTCTACAACATCCACAGAAACATTTCTCATCACAGATTCGATTAATTCCTTTTGTTTGTTAGAAGTGGTAATACACTTGTAAAAACCTAATTGAGGCCAAGATTGACCTGGTTGTAGGGTTTCAAAAATGTGATCATAAGCTTGGCTTAAAACTATTTTACCACACGGTAATTTTGTTATTTGATCCATGACAAATCCATAAATTTCAGGAATAATAATTAGATCATCGGGAGAAATCTCTAAACTTGTACCCTCGATTGATCTGTGTTCCAATCTTGTCATATACTCATCACCTAACCAAGAAGAAACGCCAAAATATTCAGGTTTTTCATGTAGAATGATTGCATTATAGCCATTATTTTTTAAAGTCAATGCCATGTGATAAATGTACTTTATAGATGCCTTTGCATTTCCTTTTGTATCCTGCACCATAAAATAAATTCTAGAAAGTTTTTCTTTCATATTATTTATGGACCTTTCCAACTTTTCGTAATTTTCAGTACTCATATTTTTTTATAGTTTGTTTATTATGTTTTTCACTCTTAAGGTGTTAAATGCGATTTTGAATGGTATGGTAAGTTCACTACTACTTGGTCCTAATTTTTCATCAACCGATTCTGATTCGGTTATAATAGTCTCAACCATCATTTTTATCATTTCATACTTCACCAAATGAAACTGAGTTTCGCCAGTAGAAGACTTCAACTCAATTTCTTTTTCAAGTTTATCTAAATCAATGTAATAATTTTCACCAAAGGTATTAAATAACATTTTGCTCGATAGTTTTTAAAATTTCATTGAACTCAGATAAAGATTTGATTTCTAATTCTGAACTCAAGTGTTTATTGTAAGATGTTTTGTATTTAACTACAATTTTTCCATCAGGTACTTCTAATAATAATGTCGGATCAGCTGTAAGTAAAATGTCTATTTCATTCCACATTGATTTTTTTGTAACTTCGCTGAAAAAAAAGACCCTTTCAAGTAAACAACCAAATTTTGATAAAAAGAATAAAGTTGAGGGTTTCGATTTACCAATTTCACTTGATACAATAATTAGATCATTTTTTTCCCTCAGTTCAAAATATAGATCATTCAATATATTGAAAGTTGTCATTTCCGAAGAGGGTGCGTGACCAAACAACTCCATACTATATTCCTCGTACATAAAGCTAAACAATTCTTCATCATTTTTGAAAGTGTAATGTTTTTTGAAATCCAATGAAGTAACTTCAGAAAGTTTTGTGTATTCAAAATTGTTTTCTTTTGACTCTATCAATTCAGTATTACCTGACATGTCAAGTTCAAAAGTTTGACCTAAAAAAACATCTTGTTCTTTATCGATCAAGTGTTTTGTATACAACTGATCAAATTTTGAAAGAGTATCTCTTAGAACACCGTTTACATCAATCCCTATTCTCATCGTATTTTTTTAATATTTTTGAAATTAATGGATTTCTTACCACATCTTTTTCGTTGAATTCAAAAGTTCCGATATCATTGATAAAGTTGAATCTTGTGATTGCATCATAAAGACCTGATTGTTTTTTATCTTTATATCGATCTGTTTGTTCCAAATCTCCCGAAATAAAAAATTTACTGTTAGAACCAATTCTTGTTAATAAAAGTTTCATTTGGTTCGGAGTCGAGTTTTGAGCTTCCTCAAATATTAAAATAGAATTATCTATATTCATACCTCTCATGTATGCCAAAGCAAAAACCTCGATAACTTCAGTTTCTTTGAGTTTTTCTCTAGCTTCCTTACCTATGATTTTATTCAATAAGTAATATGAAGGAAAAATATAGGGGTCTAATTTTTCTTCTAAATTTCCTGGTAATGCTCCTAATTTTTCTTCGGCCTCTACCGCTGGTCTTACTATGATAATTTTTTCATAACCATTGTCGGGTTCCATCAATAAATCGACAGCCGCTTTCATTGCTATGTAACTTTTACCGACACCCGCTGGACCTGAACAAATTGTGATCTGATTTGAAACTAAGATGTTGTAGTATTCTTTTTGGTTTTCTGTAAGAAACTTACTTTTACTTTTTTTCTTAATCACTGAGTTTATCAAATCTTTTCTAGTTTGAGTTTTTAACGGACTAACTTCCGTGGTTTGTGGTTTTCTTCTTTGCATATTTTATTTTACAAATCTTTTAGTGGATTCTTGTTCATAAATCCTTTTTCTCAAACTTGTCGTTGAAAAATCGTGTTCGCGTTTATTATAGATCAATTTGATTCCTCTTTTTTGACATATATTTTTTGCGGTAAATTCTTGGTCTTTATACTCCTCACCAATTATCCTAACATTCAAATCTAAAGACATAAAAATAGTTTTCAAATCTTCTTCCGTACTATAGGGGATAATTTTATCAACATGTTTTACAGCTTCAAGTTGTAAGTATCTTTCGACTATTGATTGGATTGGTTTATTTTTTTCAGGTCTATCTAATGTTGGATCCACTTGAAGTGCGCAAATTAGATAATCACAATATTTTTTACATTCTTCTAACATAATCACATGACCTGTATGAAGAAGATCAAATGTTGAACATGTTATCCCAATTACTTTTTTTTGTTTATCCATTTTTTCTTACAACATTATAATTTTTTTCAAAATACTCAATAGTTTCTTTCAAACCTTCATAAATTGGTGTGAATTTAAAATTGGGTAGGTAGTGTTTTATTTTTGAATTATCGCTTGGTTTTCTATACTGGCCGTCAGGTTTAGACGAATCAAAAATTACTTCCCCTTTGAAGTTCATCAATTCAACTACAATGTCTACTACTTGTTTGATTGAAACTTCTTCTGAGGTAGATAATATTATTGGTTCATTTTCGTTGTAATTGTGAAGTACCCACTCAGTAAGTTTAGCAACATCTTTACTAAATATGAACTCTCTTAATGGTTTTCCTGATCCCCAAATACTTAAAGGGGTTTTATTTTCTCTTGCTAAATAACATTTATGTATTAAAGAAGGTAGTACATGTCCATTTATAATATCATAATTGTCATTTGGTCCATAAATATTAGAGGGGATTACTGATTTGTAATTTAAACCGTATTGTTCTTTGTATGCTCGAATTTGTATATCGGTCATTCTTTTAGCGTAGGCATAAGCATCGTTGGAAAAATGAGGTGGTCCTAAGTGTATTTTTTTTTCTGTCAATGGGTAATCCACATTGTCAGGAAACACACATGTTGAAAGAAATGCGACCAAATTTTTTACTTTGGAAAGTCTAGCTCCTTCTATTACATTTGTGTTCATCATGATGTTTTGATAAAAAAAATCACCTTTGAAATTCATATTTCCACCAACACCCCCAACTTTGGCTCCACAATGAATTACTGAGTCAAACCCTTTCAACATCAGTCTGTATGTTTGTTGTGTGTCAACCAAATCATACTCCTTGGAAGACGGTTTGAAATAATGATTCCCAATAAATTCAGAACCAACGAGGCCATTTCCTCCCGTAACTAAAATTTTATTTTCCATAATACTCTACCCAATAATTTATCATTTCATCTAACATGGATTCAAATGTATACTTTGGTTCCCAAGATAGTGAGTTTCTCATTTTTGATGAGTCACCTTTAAGATCATGAAGTTCCTCTGGTCTAAAATGTTTTTGATCAACAACTACATAATCTTTGTAATCTAAACCCAACTTAGAAAAGGTATATTTACATAAATCTTTTACTGAGTGAGATACACCAGTCGCACAAACATAATCATCAGGATTATCAGTTTGTAACATCATCCACATCGCCTCAACATAATCCTTTGCGTGTCCCCAATCTCTAGTTGCTTCTAAATTTCCAATATGAAGTTTATCTTGTAGACCAAGTTTTATTCTGACCGCAGCTTTAACAACCTTATTTGTGACAAAGTTAGTACCCCTTCTAGGTGATTCATGATTGAATAATATTCCATTCCATATTTTCATTCCATAAGCATTTCTATAGTTCCTACAAATGTTATAAGAAAAAACTTTAGCACATCCATAAGGGGAAACAGGATTTAAAGGAGTTGTTTCTCTTTGATAGCCGTCATAGTCAATAGAATTACCAAACATTTCAGAAGACGAGGCCTGATATACTTTTGAGTGTGGTGATACCAATCTTACTGCTTCTAGTAAATTTAAAGTTCCCACACCAGTCACATTTGCGGTATATATAGGTTGATCAAAACTGATTCTTACATGTGATTGTGCTGCTAAATTATAAACCTCATCAGGTTGGACTTTATTGAGTATTCTAATTAAAGATGCCATATCAGTTAAGTCGGCATACTCTAAATTTATCAAATTACCATCTCTTAGACTTTCTATCCTTGATGATTGAGTTTCAGAAACAGAATTTCTTTTAACAGTTCCCCATACTTGATAATTTTTTTCCAAAAGTAGTTCTGCTAAATAAGAACCATCTTGACCGTTAATTCCAGTTATTAAAGCTTTTTTCATTTGTATTATTTTAAAAATTCATTGAGTTCTTGATCGGAAAAAATATAGCTAACACTTCTATTACCAATAAAGAATGGGTTTATTTCGTTTAAATTTTCAGGGCATGACAAAATGAAACCATCACAATGATAGGTCTCATTGTCAAAATCACAAGAACATAAAATTTTATAATTTTTTTTATTCAAAAACTCTATACATGATTCATGTAATATTTGACTATGAGTCGATATAAAAACATATTTAATTTTTTGATCTTCAAAAAAAGGACTCATATTATCTAACATTTCGAGTTCATTACCTTGGATATCGGAATGTAAAATATCGATGAAATCAAAAGAGTAATTTTTCAAATAATTACATAAATTAAATTTTTCGATACCGATCTCTGCCTGAACAAACTCACCTTCAATATTATTTAAATCAAAGTTTCTTTGACCAAGATTTAAATTTTCTTCGACAGATTCGAAACAGAAAGATCTAGAATTTTTTATTGTTTTTCTAAACCATAATGAATACATTGACCAATAACTTCCAAGTTCTACCATGATCGATTCAGGTTTCAAAACAGATAAAACCTTTTGAAATGCTCTTTCTTCAGAGGGTTCATGGACTCCTAAATTGTATTTTAATATATCAATAAAATCACCGTAATAATCCGCATACAATTTAATTCCATTATGTAAAGTAATAATGTTGTCTTCCAATAAACCAGCATCTTTATGTCTTTCTATAAATAGATTGTTCGGGTCTGATAAAATATCAACATACCTTTCATACTTTTTTACACCTTTTCTATTTTCTGAACCAATATTAAATAAGTCAAATATTTTTTCCTCATAAAGGTGTTCTCCATATTCCGTATCATTTATTTTGTATCCAGTTTTTCTTAAAAAAAACCGTAAATAATCGTGATTGTGAAACATATTATAAAGAAAAAATTAAATTTTCATTGTTTTGATGGACTAAAGACATACCAAACTGACTTACATATGTAAAATATTTTTCTAAATTTTTACCATTAAATTCAACACAAAGTACTTTACAACCTAATTTTTTTAAGTCCATTTGGGTAAGTATTTCGTAATCCATACCTTCGATGTCTATGCTTATGACATCAAATATGGTAGATTCTAAAGAATTAGATTCCACAAAAGAACCCCAACAAAAACAATCCACTTCATATTCCTCAAACAAAACACCACTTTTTTTCCAACGGTCTGTTTCATTCAAAATAATTGAGGAAACTAAACTGATATCACCCTGATTTAGATGGTTTTTACTTTCATAAAACTTTATTTTACAATCTGAGGTACCTAATGCAACATTGAAGCATCTGTGTTTTTTTTCGGTCACATGGATTAATCGTTCAAATGCGTTTTTCGATGGCTCAACTAAAAAACCTGTCCATCCATTTTCTAAAAAAAATCTTGAATTACTTAATGTAACTCCGTCATTCGCTCCTAACTCTAAAAAGTTTCCTACGAAATCTTTTCCATATTTTTTTTTAATTATTTGATCTATTATTCTATCTTCTTTATTTTGTCCGTAATACATTTTTTAAGGTTTCGGTTTTATTATTATATAAAAAACTTATTAAATTTTCTTAAATTATAAAGTTGTGAGTCATGTCCTCCGTTTGAATTATTTAAAAGATGAACTAAATCTCTTTCACCAAACCCCCAATCAGGATGTTGATGTCTAATTATTACATTACTAAAATACTTGTATTTCTTCAAACGAATTGATACATCTGTAAATTCATTATCCGCCCAAACTGATTTGTATTCCGGATAATAAATGTAATTGAATCTTTCAAAATATTTTCTTCCTAGTATGCATAATGTATTTAGTTTATTTCCCGCGTACCCATCATTGAACCATAACACTCCATCTGTGTCAGGAAAATAAAGTTTCATAGATTCAATTATAGTGTCATCATAACCCTTGATTTCAGGAATCATGTCATCTGATGCTAATAATAAAATATCCCAATCAAAACTAACTTTTTCTAAGTCACGATTAATTGCATTTATTTTAGAAAAACTTTGACCATAGAAAAACTGTAAATTTTTATATTCGGATAATTTATCTCTTACCTCATCGGAGTTCATTTGATCATCATTTGTATCCAAAGTAACTAAAAAATGGATTGATTCAGTATTATTTGACATTTTATAATATGTGTCTAAAGTTGTGAAGAACTTATCCTTTCTACCTTTAGTTGGAAACTTGATTAGTATTTTCATCCAAAAATTTTTTAATTTTATTAATATTTTTTGTTGTATTTTCTCTAAGAAAATTAATTAAATCCTTTCCTGAATATTTTTCGAACCATGTTTCTAAAGAAGCTCCATAATTTTTTGAAGTGTGTACCTTTAGTCCCATGCATTTTGCCTCAACAACTAATCGGCAAAAAGTCTCTCTAGCTAAAGGGTAAAACACAATACCTTTACATTTTGCAAAATTTTCTAAAAATTCTACACGGTTTTTTGACTCATTAATTAGTTTTGGTTGTAATCCCATTTGAATGCATTTTGTAAAATTTCCTTGTGAATTTTTAATCCAATTATTTGTAAAGTATATACCGTACTGATTATTTTTTTTTGGGTATTTTTCCAAAAGATTTTCTAACAATATTAAGTCTGATTCTGACCATATTGAGGATTCTAAATTTACAAAATTGGCCTCTACCTCATTTGCTAAAAAAATATTCATGTGGTCGGTAGTTTGAACAAAGACCGCCTTTGCATTTTTGTACAAGTCATAATTTTTTCTAAGTTCTTTTGGAACTATTGAATCTTTGTGTCTCCATGGATGTCTACTATCACATATTTTATAGTCATTTTCTAAAATTAGGTAGTTCAAGTTTGGAATTTCATTTACAAGTTGAGGGTTCATCAATGAAATATTTGATATTATATAGAAATTATTTTTATCAAAATTTGTTACTTGTTGAGAATATTGGAAATCAACTTTGAACTTATCGATTAATACTTGATTAACCCATTCAGAACCTCCATGAGGTACTTCTTTTATTGTAAAGTCAGAAATTAAAATAGTTTTCATATTACCTGAAATTTTTGTTCCATCATTTTATCCATATACTCGAAAGGTAAATTTAAATAATGTTCACCAAGTTTATTTATTTTATTAAAATTTGAAAGTCTTTTGGCTCTCGACTCGTAGAGTTCTTTCACATAATCTTTACCAAGAAATTTATAATGTAATAATTTCAATTCTTCTTGTTCAGAATAAAGTGTTTTATTTGACGAGAAAGAATGAGCCCCTATACCATAATTAACATCTAAAGAAGGATCAAAAATTATGTTTTTACACATTGGTTGATACCTTTCAGATCCAATTTTAATTTTATCTGTTAGACTCAAACCATCGTAAATTGGAAAATAATCGGAGACCATATCATGACCTGAAACTTTTGGTACATTAATACCTTTACTCTTGTATTCTTTAAGTTTATCTATAAGATTTTCGTGATATAAAAACTCGTCGGTGTCACAAACGATAACCCAATCAACATTTTTATTTCTACTATATGTTTTGTATCCATTATTTTTTATGTGAACATAGTTCATTTCGTTTATTTCATTATTACTATTCCATTTTATTACGGATACCTTTGAATATTTTTTATAAATTTTATCTGAATTGTCTGTTGACATATTATCGTATACATAAATTTTTGAACATATTTTTGAATAATAATCTAAAGTATATGGTAGGATTTTTTCCTCGTTCCAAGCCAAAATGTGTGCGTGTATTTTCATAAATTAATTTGTGAATAAGTTTGTTGATTAAAGGTTAGTTTATGTTTTGCAAAAAGTTCTGTTAACTCTTTCATGGGTTCTTTTTTGAATCGACCTTTATATGTCTCACCGATTGGGTTTGTGTGTTCAACAGTTATCATGTCGATAATTGCAATTTTATTTTTTGGGTAACCCAAAAGTTTTGGCCAAAGATAGTCCATACCCCAACCAGATTCATTAATTCCAAAACTTTCTAACAACCACATCAAACAATCTAAACTCATCATAGGGCAAAAAATCTCAACAAAATTTGTAAATCGTAAAACTGAACCCTCAATTTTTTTTTCAATATCGTAAGACACATAACCTTTTACTGATGGTTGAGAGAGTAACAAATTATGTTTCTTATGTAATAAAAATAATTTGTTTATATCTTCACAATTACTCATCATATCGTCATCAGGAAACCAAATCGTTTCGTAATTCCTGACAAAATCTAAATTGTTTTTAACAAAGTATGACATCAAATGCCACTTTTCTAATTTTCTTTTTTCAATTATTAAACAATCTTTTTTATATTCTTCAAGCTTTTCATCTGAATTACCATAATATAATAAAACTAAATCAAATTCTTGGTGGTCAGAAATCCAATGTTTGTGTAAGGATTTATCGCCCGCTGGAGCTATTATTAAGTTTTTTTTTAAAGTTGCAGGGTTGATTTCCATAAATCTAATATTTCTTGATTTGTTAATTTTGACACTTCGTTACTAGTTTCTTCGTTACCAAAAAATTTGGTATTGGTTAAATGACATTCATCTTTTACCAAACAAGCGACTTCTCCCTTAGAAGAATGATAAACTCTACCAATAGAGTCGTACATTTGCTGTTTGTTAGT
>Ga0222714_10003899_pt1 | contig 14919 bp, 27 predicted proteins | sample C33_3DmetaG_FD_165048 | JGI IMG/M metagenome (GOLD analysis project Ga0222714, IMG submission 165048) | Estuarine water microbial communities from San Francisco Bay, California, United States - C33_3D | ecosystem: Environmental > Aquatic > Marine > Unclassified | place: USA: California... | reverse complement strand
AGGGGCGGCGGCGTCGGGGGCGGGGTCGGCGTCGGGGTCGGGGTCGGGGTCGGCAGGAGCGACGGCACGCTCGCCGCCGCGGCAGGGGTCGGGGACGCTTCGGGCGGCTCCTCCGCGGAGCTCCCGAGCAGGTCGATGAACACGAGCAGGATGAGCACGGCCACAGCGATCAACAGGATGCGATTGTTTCGGGTCATTCTGTCCCTCCTTCCGGTTTGGTGGCCCACCGTTCGACAGCGGCGTGGCGAGCCTTCTCGCGCGCTTGCTGCCTCGAGTGGTCCACGATGGCGAGTCGATAGTGGTGCTCCCCCTGGAGCGAGAGCAGGTCCGCCGCTTTCAACAGGTCCAGCGCGTCGTCGCTGACCCAGCGCGGGACGGACGGTGCGACGGGCCACAGCGCGTCGGCCTCGAGGTACAGGAGCAGCCACGCCCCGAGCGCGTCGAGGTTGCCGCGGACGGCAGCGTAGGCGGGTGAGTCGAGTACGTCACGGGGCACCATGACGAACCACCGGCTCACCTTGATCGGGCAGGCTCATCCCGCAAGCCACCGCACGGGCCACACAACAGGGGGCCGGCTCCGATGGGAGAGTCCGCGAACGCGGAGAGGCGGAACAGGATGCGAACAAGCCCACAGCGCGGGCATCGCTTCCGTCTGGTCTTGACAACCCGCACGGTGATCCCGAGTTGGAGTCCGGGGGGGCGTTCGTCAGCCATTGGCAGGCTCCTTATGTGACGGTTTCCGACAGACTACGCCTCGGTTGACCCAAACGCAAGGGGGGAGTTGCCGGGGCGCCAGGGTCCGTCACTACCCACTCGTTCGGGTCAGCCAGCGGAGGAGCCACCCTCTGACCCAAGCCGTCCGGGCCGCCCCGGCGAGGGCGTATCGAACGTGGCGATCCCTACCGTAGCACGCTCACAAACCCCTTGACATGAGGAGCACACTGCAAGGGCGCCTGAAACCCCGTCGTGACTCACGGGCTGGGGCGCCGAGCCAGCCGTCGATCTCCCGGTCGGCGTGTTACCCAGGCTGGCAGATGGAGCTCGGTGGAGTCGCGCCTCACTCAACCCCCCGTGGGTGGGCGGCAGCGACGCCGCCGGGCTCTAGTCTTGGCGCTCGGTCGGCGGCTCCACCGTGTCGCCGTACTTCGCCCCCGGCGCGAACGGGCCCTGCCGGTTGTGGCGCATCGCCAGATAGACCTTGTTCCCCTCGGCCGCGCCGTACCGCTCGCGGAGATCCGAGAGGAGCGACCGGGCGACCGGGCGGACCGGGACGCAGTACCACCCGCCGCGGCCCTGGACGCGTCGGCATAGGCCCGGGTCGTGGACCGGGCAGATGTGTTCGGGCACGAGGATCGGCGGGCGGTCGGGCGGCCGGTGGCCGGTGCGTGCGCGCACCGTCGGGTCCACGAGCATGACATCGTAGGAGCTCGTGAAGTGGGGCACCGGGTAGAGGAACACGTCCGTCATGCCGCGGTGCCTTGGAGCGTGTTGACGGTCGTGCCGGCCACATCGGGCGTGCCGACCTTGTAGGCGACAAGGTAGTGGTCAACCCCGGCCGGAACGACGATCTCGAAGCTGCCATCACTGCCGGACGTGACCTGGCCGACCTCCACATCGTCCGACGTGCGGAAGCAATGCACCTCGCAGCTCCCGATGATGCCGCCGCGCTGGTCGCGGGTCACACCACGGATCGCGATGGTGACGGCCGTGATCGTCGGCATGAACGCGATGCCGGTGATCGTGACGAGCTCGGCGCGGGCGCCGATGGCCGCGGTCACGTCATAGGCTGCGCCGGACCCGGATGCGAGCTCGGCCGGCGCGTTGGTGCTTTCGCCACTCGTGACCGTCGGGTCAAGCGCCGTCCCCGTGCCGCTCGCAAGCCCGGCGATGACGCCCAGGCTGGCGGTTGGCGCCCCGGCGACGCCGGTGCCGGTGGCGGCCCCGGGCAGGGCAGCGATGCGAGCGGTCGCGTCATGCGCCGCGGCGGTCCCGGTGACGAGCTCGGCGGAAACACGGACAGCCGCCGACGGGCTGGGCGCGACGCCGGTGCCGGTGGCGGCCCCGGGCAGCACGGAGATCCGCGCCGTCACGTCGTAGGCGGTCCCGCTGCCAGCGGCGGGCCCGGCGGCGACGCCTGCGCTGGCCGACGGGGCGTGCGCTGTTCCGGTCCCCGACGCCAGCTCGGCGGGGGCGTTGGTGGCAGTTTCGGTCGTGACGGTCGCGTCGTAGGCGGTGCCGGACCCGGTGACGAGCTCGGCGTTCGGCTGGACCAGGGCGGTCACGTCATGCGCCGTGCCGGTCCCGGTGACGAGCTCGGCGGGGGCGTTGGTGGCAGTTTCGGTCGTGACGGTCGCGTCGTAGGCGGTGCCGGACCCGGCTGCGAGCCCCGCGCCCGGGCGGACGGCCGCCGACTGATCGAGGGCCGTGCCGGTCCCGGTGGCAGCGGCAGGCATGGCGCCGATCCGGGCCTGCGGCGAGAGGGCGACGCTGGCCGCTTCGCTCCAGACCGTCAGGTTGTCGGCGGTGCCCGACACGTCGCCGGTGTCATCGTCGTACTCCCCGATGAGCCCGACGTACCCGGCGAGGATCTGGTTGGCCGCGGTGTTGTCGGTGGTGTCGATGTGCCAGCCGGTGCCGAGCGCCCCCTGCGTCGTGCGGCGCTCCACCTGGAGCGTCGTCGGGGAGCTGCCCGCCGCCCGGAAGCGATACCAGTCGCCGCTCGTGCCCGGCGCGGTGGTGATCTGGACGTAGCTGTAGTCCGTGTTTCGGAACAGGTACAGCGTCGTGCCGAGCGCCTTGACGAAGTAGAACGTGTCGGGGTTGGTCGGGTCCATGCGGAGCATGAGCCAGGACGTGCCGAGCGAACCGGCCGGAAGCTGGGCCTCGATGTAGCCATCGCCCACCGTGACCGAGCCGACTGAGTAGGCGGTGTCGCGCAGGCTCGCGTCGCCGTAGACCCCGAAGCCCGACGGCAGGGTCATGCGGTCGTTCGTCCGGTCGATCAACAGGTCGCGGGTGTAGCCCGGCTCGGTCCATCGCTTGACCCAGGCGCCACCTGTCTCGGCGGTGTGGGTGGACAGGTTGGCCGTCCCGGTGCCGCCCTCGGTGAAGGTGTCGCTGGCAGCGGTGCCCGCAGCCCCGCCGCCGGTAGCCACCCCCGCGGTCGGTTTGATCCCAGCCTGCGGTTGCAGGGCGGCGCCCGTGCCCGCGGCCAGGGCCGCGTTCGGCTTGACCGCAGCGGTCACGTCATAGGCGGTCCCGCTGCCCGACGCCAGACCGGCCGGCGCATTGACCGCGACGGCGGTGTCTACCGTGGCGTCGTAGGCGGTCCCGCTGCCCGCGGCGAGCTGCGCGGACGCGGAGATCCGCGCCGTCACGTCATAGGCCGTCCCGGTCCCGGTTGTAACGGCTGCATGGCCCTGTACGCCCGCGGTCGGGTCGAGTGCGGCTCCGGTGCCACTCGCGAGCTCCGCGGCCGGCTCCGCCCGGATTTGGGCGTCGTGGGCGACTCCAGCGCCGGATGCCAGCCCTGCCGGGGCCTCGATGTTGCTGACGGTGGCTGCCGTGACATCGTAGGCCGTCCCGGTCCCGGCGGCGGGCCCGGCGTGGGCACCGGGGCCGGCCAGCGGGGCCAGCGCCGTCCCCGTGCCAGCGGCAGCTCCAGCGGTGGGCTTGATCCTGGCCGACGGCCCCAGGGCGGCGCCGGTCCCGCTGGCGAGCCCGGCAGGCGCGTTGGTGCCTCCCGACGCGGCTGCGGGCTGGATCGCGACGACGTGGACGCCCCATTCGTCCGACGCCGAGATGGTGGCGTTGCCGGGGGTTTCGCTCGCAGTCGCGGACTCCAAGACGGCGATGCCTACTGTGCAACCGTTGGCGCCACCCGATGTCGATTGGTATGGCAGGCTGTAACCCGAGGGGAAGGTGTCGATGGTGCGGTCGCGGTCCACGACCATCCACGCGATCCACAACGTATCTTCGACATCCCACGAGGCCGGGTTCAGGGCGCTCCAAGAGAGTGTGGTGCCCGTGCCGTTGTTGGTGCCACCGCCCACCACCCCGCCGCTGGTGGGATCGTTCTGAGTGCTCCCAAGAGTCTCGCCGCTCCACGCACCAGCGGGGATGCGCAACGTCGCCCACACGCCCTGCTCGTTGGCGCTGGGCGACCAACTGAATGTCCCGCTTTCCGTCCCGTCGGACTCCCTGACTAACGATGACCCCGTGACCGCGGAAGAAATAATGGCCCCGCGAGAGAGGAAGCCCGTAGGTGGCGCCGACCCGCCGCCGCCGCCGTCACGACCGATGAGGACGACGATGAGGTCGCCCGCCACCAGACCTTCCGGGTACGTCAGCGTCCACGGGTCGCTGTTGGACGTAACGGTGCCCTGCTTGGAGTTGTGCCAGTCAACGACCGGGAAGGTCGTGGGCTCGCGGAATGCGAGGCGCACGTAAGCGAGTGGTGCCGAGGCGCTGAACGTATAGATGCCAACGCTGCCTGTACCGCTGACATCGGCAACGCCCAGCCGCGTCCCGGTGCCGTTCCGGAGGGTCCCATCGGCAACGCTGACGACCGTGCCGCCCGATGATATGGCCATCATCATGCCGACCGGCCCTAGGGTGGTACCGCCGCCCGTCCCGCTGGCGGTAGCCGTGGTGGCGGTGATGGCAGGGTATATCGGCTCCGAGTTCCACGGGAGGACACCGTGGACACCGCTGTATACGGCGACGCCGACCTGCGTGGCGTTGGTCCACGTGCCGATGGTGGTGTCGCCGGATTGCAGCGTGCGGAAGCCTACGACCCCGCCTCCGGCGGAGCCGCCGTTGGTAACGATCCAAGTCCACCCGCTCGGGACGGTCGGGACGGTCGTATCGGTTGACCGGAACGCCTGAACGATGGCGACATCGCCCGGCGTGAACGAAGGCAGGCTGACGGTGTTGCTGTCGGCGGACGCCGATCCAACGTAGGCAATCGCCATGGGTCAGCTCTCCATGGCGACTACAAGGTCAGTTGGACGATCCCGCTCGTGTGGTAGACGACGGTGAACGAACCTGCCGTGACCCCCTGGATGCCTCCGAAGTAGTGGAACGAGATTCCCTGCTTCGCGACCGGGGTGGCGATGGAGTCGTCGAGCACCAGGGCGCCGTACACGCTCGCCAGCGTGCAGGACGCCCCGCCCTGGGGAGTATCGACGGCATCGAGTGTGTAGACGTTGCTGGCGAAGCCCGACGCGACGCCGGTGAGCGGCTCGCCCCCGGCATCCCAGTTGGTCCCGTCGCTGACCTCGTTGGCGACCACCCATTGTCCGGTGTTGTAGGCGGTCACGGCGGAGGCCACGGTCTGATCCGGCGCCGTCGTGTTGTTGTAGAGGGCGCATTTGAGGGTGTCCGTGTTGAGATCCATCGCGGTGGTGTTGTTGATGACATCGGTCAACCACGCGAGGAACGCCTTGGAGTTGCTCCAGGCCATGCGTCAGTCCTCCTGCTCGCCGCGGGCGATCTTCGCGGCAGCAAGGGCCGCAATGGCGCCGTTGAGGTGGTCGGTCAGCTTCTGGACCTTGGCCTCGAGGGCGGCGATCTCGGCATCCGCGTGGACCTTCGCCTTCGCCTCCGCGTAGCTGCGATCCTCGCTGGTGCCGTCCTTGGTCTTGGCGCCGACGTTGTACGCCTCGCCCTTGCCGGTGGCTCCGCTCATGTGGTCAGTCTCCCTGTGGCGACGGGGGCGTAGACCCGCACGTCGTTGCTGCCGTCGGCCCGTTCGGTGCGCATCGCCATGACCGGGCGCCCGTACTCGGGATCGCGCTGGACGTTGGGGGCGTCGGGCCCCTCGTAGTCCTCGCGTTCGACGAGTCTGATCCGGGCCTTGGTGCCCTGCTGCACCATCGGGGCGTCCATGCCGCGCAGTTTGGCACAGCGATGGAAGCGGGTGTGGGGCAGCGCCTCGCGGGTCATGTCGGTCAGGCCGCACTCGGGGCAGTACCAGTCGAAGATCCGCTCGAGGAGCACGCCCGCGGTCACTTGCCGTCCCGCTTCGCCAGTCGCTTGCGGAGGGTCCGGCTACCGCGTCGGGTCACGCGCATGACCTTGGCCCTGGCACGAGCTCGGTCGGCCTTGCTCATCGTCTTGTCGGCGGTGGCCTTCTGCTTGGCGGTCCGCTTCTTGAGGGCCTCGAGATCCGCGGCGGACGGGCCGATCCGGCGTCCGTCGTCCTGCTTCTGCTTGGCGGTCCGGTCCTTGAGCATCGCGGCGGTCGCCGGTCGAACCTGGCGGGCCGCGGTGGTGCCGGGGGCGGTCTTGAAGGTCGGCATGTTGGTCTTGCTGTGGCGGGGCAGCTTGGGCGGCAGCGCCTTGCCCTTGGGGGTTTCCTTCTCGAACCGCTGGGCCAGCGCCGGGTCCTTGGCGTGGAGGAGCTTGCGCTGTGCCTGTGACTTCATCGGCATGGGGTCGGTCCTCATCTCCGCGGAGCGTACCGGGCGGTGTCAACCATACGCCACCGGGGAGGCGGCTGGGAAGCCCTGTCAGGTGCAGGGGGGAGCAGCGGCGTCGATCCGGGGGGGGACCCATCTATGAGCCGGGTGGAAATCCCGTGTCCCGGTGTGGGGGCGACCCACCATGCTGTGACCGCGGCGAGACTGGAGCATCCCCCCCCAGGGGGGGCCTCCGAGGACCGCGCGCCGGCCGCCATGATCTGACCGGCCCCGGCCCCGGCCCCGGGCGCCGGCCCCGACGGCCCCGGCGAGCTGATATCCCCGACCGGCCCCGGCCCCGGCCCCGTGGAGCTCGAGTAGACATAACCGCTATTATCGGACGAGCGCCTGGCGCTGGTGACAGAATACGGCGCCGAGCCCAGTCATCGCCCATCCCCGGAGGAGTGTCGATCCCCCGCCCCGGCTCCCTCCCCTGCTCCGTCCCCTGCTCCAGCTCCCCCCTCCCCCCTGTAGTCCCCCCTCCCCGCTCCGCCTGGCCCGCCGGCCGCCGAGCGCCTCACGCTCACCGCCCCGGATCGCCTACGCGGCGTCCCGCCTGCCGGCACAGTGAGCGCCTCACGATTGACTCGACGCCCTGGCCGGCGTACACTGGAGCTCCGCTCGAGCCCGTCAGCCTCGAGCCATCCGCCACAGAGGAGCGCCAGCCATGACCGCCTACCGCCCGAACCCGACCGATGCCTGCCCGCGATGCGGCCACGACGGCATCGACGCCCACGACCAGCGCACGAGCCCGCCCGCCTGCTACTCGTGCGGCTGTGGGCACCCGGCCATCGACGCCGACCGGATGTATCCCGACGACCTAGTGCGCGCCGTCGGATCTCTCGATGTCGCAACCGGCTTCGAGCTCGGCTGTCTGGACATCGACGAGCTCGAGCGCCTCGAGCGCTCCGAGCTGATCGCCGCGCTGCGCGCCCGCTATAGCGCCTGCGCCAGCCACGACGCCCGCCGCGATGACTGCCCCGACTGCCTCGAGCTCCCCGACCTGTCCGCCGAGGACATCGACCCAATCGACCCGGCCAACGATGACGGCGCCGAACGGCGCGACGCCCGCATCCTGTCCACCTGCCCCGACCATCGCACCACCGGCCGCGATGATGACTGCCCCGCCTGCCTCGACCGATACGACTACGAGCTGGCCGCCGGCTACATCCCCCGACCGGCCGCCGACGACGGCCCGGTCTGGCCGACACTGGCCACCCTGTCGCGCATGGTCGCCGCTTGGCGCCGATGGCACATCGACGCCCACCGGCTCGAGCTCCCCGCACTGGACGCCGGCCAGTCCGAACGCACCGAAGCGGCCGCGGTCTGGAGCGCCTATCTCCAGCGCGCCGACGCCGCCCGACGCTATGCCGACGATCCGACCGCCGCATCGACCATCGACCCGTACCGCGGCCAGCTTGCCGCCCAATACGATGCCAGCGCCGAGTGGTACGAGCTGGCCATCGGCCGATGGTCTGTCACCCGGCCGCAGCTCTACCACCAGCCCCGCGGCAGGTGGCACCGATGACCGGCGAGGATCGCCGCGCGCTGGCCGCTGGCTGGACCATCGTGGACCCGCTCACCGGCGCCACCCTCGAGACTGGCCCGTGCGATGGCTCAGGCCAACGCCTCGCGTTTCTCGAGGATGGCTGGAGCCCGTGCCCGGTCTGCGGCCGACTCTCGCGCGTCACCGCCCACGAGCTCGAGCGCCACGAGCCGCCCATCGAGGAGGAGCCCGCCCACGAGCGCCGGCAGGCCCCCGGCCAAACGTCCCTTTTCTGATTCTCACCGTCCGACGATGGCGCTCGACGAGCTCGAGCGCCACGGCCGGCCGGCGAGGGCGCCGTCACCGCCCCGCCACCCGGTAGCAGCTTGGAGGAGCCATGCTCCGCGCCACCGTCACCCGCCCGCACAAGCGGGACCGCCACACCGCCCGCCGAGAACGCGCCGCCCGCCGCGACGCCAAGCGATACCACGAGGAGTACCACCGATGACCCGATACCTTGGCGATGCCATCCTGACCCGCTACGCGGGCCCCACCAACACTCGCGGATCACGCATCATCGCGACGCTCGATATCGGGAGCTCATCCGACGGCCGTCGCCGCGTCCGCACCGCCGTCGTCGGATACGATGATGCGCTCTCCACTGGTATGCCCAACCATGCCCGCGCGGCCGAAGAACTCGCCCGCCGTGTTGGCTGGACCTGCCAGCTTGCCGGCGCCTGGCTCAGAAGCGACGTCTACATCTTCGTGCCGGATCTCCCGGCGGAGGATTACCGATGACCCGCACCCGCCATGACGAGCGCTCCGAGTTTCTCCGCGCCCTGCGCCTTGACGCCCTCCGCGCGGCCTTGCAACGCGGGATCTCCTCGCACTACGCCGACGATCCAAACGCCACCTGTCAAACCTGTCGCGAGACTGCCTGGTGCCGCCTCGAGCTCGAGCGCCTCGAGGGGGAGTCGCGCTGTCCGGTCTGCGGCCACCACGACGCGACCCACGAGCCCGGCGGCCACCTATACAGCCCCATTGAGCCGCTCGGAGCGTACCGGCCATGATGACCGCCACCGCTCCAGCCCCGGCGCCGTTCGCCGTAGCCTACCGCCCGGCCGGCGCCGGCGGCCGATGCTGGCACGTTGTCGCCACGACCGGCCGCCTCGCCGGTGCCAGTCTCGCCCGCACCACCAACCGCGAGGAAGCGGACCGCCTGGCCGCGGACCTGTGCGCCCGGTCGGTAGAGATCCGCGCCATCCGCCACGCCCACGAGCTCGAGGAGGATTGATATGTCGTCGTTTGTCGTTGACCGTCACCATATCGCGTGTCTAGTCCAGGTGGCCCGGGCGGCCCGCCTACGCTACTGGATCGACCGCGATACCCTCCGCCCGGATGGCACCTATGGCCCGGATGGCACCGTATCGGTCGACAACCGCGACGAGGCAACCGCAGCCGGCGCCATGCTCACCGCGAGTATCGTCCGTGGAGTCTCGGACCGCTACCCAGCCGACGCTATCGACGAGCTCCCCGGCGCCGTGTCTCACTGGTGGACCGACGGCTATGGCCAGCATCGCGACGTGGAGCTGCGAACGGCCGTGGAGCTCCTCAAAGCCCTTGCAGGCTACGAGTACCAGGCCAGCGACGCTCACAACTGGGAACACTCCGAGGCTCGAGCCTTCTGCGATGCCCTGCGCCTCGAGCTGATCCACCGCCTGCCCGGCTATGGCGACGCCCCGTGGACCATCGACGAGCCCGCGCCCCGTCGGGCGTCGTGGGTGATGTACCCATGACCGCCGACGAGCTCGAGGACGACCGGCGAGGAGCCGCCCGCGAGGAGCTCCGGCGCGCCGAGATCCTCGAGCGGATGTATGCCCCCCTGGCCGAGTCCGAGTGGTACGGCCGACCCAACGCCCGCTGTCCGGTCTGCCGCCACCACCCGCAGGAACACCGCCTCGACGGCTGCGAACACCACCTGACCGCGCCCGGTTTCCCCGGCGTGGATGTCATCCGCTGGTGCGCCTGCCGCCACGTCTACGCCATCGACGCCGCCGGCCCGCTGGACTGGCTCACGTGAAGGCCTCGCACACCTTCAGGGTCGTCGATCATCGCGGCGATGTAACGCCGTACTACACCCTGAGAGGAGCCGCCACCCATGCCGCCATCCGTCGCGAACGGGGCGAGTCCGTCACTGTGGAGTACCGAACCCGCCCCGGTGAGCCCTGGCTCACCATCACCGCCACGCTCGAGCTCGACCCCGCCCGTATCCCGACCGACCGCCGCCCGCTCACGGAAGCGGAGCGGATCATCCTCGGCCTGGGCCCGGTCCGGCCTCCAGTGCCCGACGGCTGAGCATGGCCCGCTGGTAGAGCTCCCCGGCGGCCGGCTCTACTGCCCCAGCTCCGCGCACGATGGCCGCCCGGGCACCACCAACAACCCCGACGGCCCGACGGCCCCGTCGTCGCCGTTCCCTAGTCTCGCAGCATCCGAGGAGGCAACAGTATGACCAAGCCGACCCCGCCGCGACGCTTGCGCGTCAGCCAAGCCCACCCGCGCCCGCCCGCCGAGCCGCGCCCGCCCGCCGAGCCGGACGAGCTCCTCGACGGTATCGGCCTCACGCTCTGGATCATCCTGAGCGCCGCCGCGTCCGTCGCCGTCCTAGTGGCGCTCGGCGCCGTCCGATGATGGACCCGCTCGACGACGTGATAACGCTCGAGGAAGCGGCCGAGCTGTGCGGCCGGGCGGAGGTAACACTCCGCGGAGCCGCGGCACGTGGCCGCCTGCGAGCCCGGCGCCTCGGCCGCGGTGGGCAACGGTCGCTCTGGATCACGACCCGCGACGCCGTGGCCGAATATCAGGCCTGGGTCGCCTCGAGCTCGTGGAGCCGACAACCGCAGTATCGTCGTCGAATAGCCGCCGAACGTTCGGGCTGAGATCCCCGACGCACCACACCCGACCAAGGGCCGCCGGAGAGATCCGGCGGCCCTTCCGCAACTCCTCGAGGAACCGCACCACCGCCGCCACGCCGGCCCGGCCGCCCGCCAGCATCGCCAGCGCCCCAGCCTGCGCGAGCGACCGGAGCCAACCCACCTGCTCGGGCGTCGGGCGACCTCCTTCCCGTTTCAGCTCGAGGAACAGGAGTTGCGGCCCGCTCGGCGTATTGACCACAAGGCAGTAGTCGGGGAACCCCGCGACCGACCGGCGACTGTCGTGGGTATGGTAGAAGCGCGGGACGAGCTCGCGGAGCATCAGCTCCAGGTCCGCGGCGAGCTCCGCCTCGAGCGGACCGGCCGGCACGATTCGCCCCTCCCCTTGGGCGGTCAGCGGCGACGGCGGCGCGGCAAGACGCCCGACGCATGGACGCCGGCCGCGGCCATCACCAGGGCGACCCCAAGCACCAGCTCCGGGTGCGCGTGGCCCATCCCGGCGAGCAGCGCCACCCCGAGGAGGATCACCGCCACCATCGCCATACAGCCGGTGAAGATGGCGATAGGATCGGGCGGGCGGTCGATTGGGCGCCGGCGCGGATCGTCCAGCTTCATCGGGTGTCGGTTTCCGGCAGACTGATCGGCGGCAACAACATGAGATGCACCTCCACCCAACCGCGACGCGGATCGGCCAGCCGCCGGAACGCGCCGATGGTCAGGTCGATGACCCGCCGCCCGGCGCAGGCGCAGACATCGACGATCAGCACGTCCACGGATCGGCTCCCGGCCGTGACGCGGACCCGATCACCCTTGTTGTACGGCGTGTCCTTCCGGTCGATGGCCGCCGCCAGGCTCGAGGGCGACGTGCCCCGCGAGCAGCGCGAGAGCGGATACGCCGGGTCGGTGTTGCACAGCCACGTCGCCGTCCCATCCACGCCGGCATCCGCCGTCACCAATCCGGCCGCGAGCAGGAGCGCGGTGAGGAGCGGCAGCGGCCCGGAGCTCCAGGTCATAGGCGAAACCTCCAGAGGAGCCCGACCCCGAGGGCCAGGAGCAGCACGACGACGGCGCCGAGTAGGGCGTTGCCCTGCCAGTGCGGCTGTCCGGTGACGGCCACGACGCAGGCGTCGATGCCGTCAAGGAACGCGCCCAGGGTCGTCGGCGCGGCGAGGCTACACATCGTCGCCCAGGGAGGCAGCGAGATCATCCTTGGCGGTGGCGGCCGCGGTCGGTCGCCCGATGGTGTCGATGATGAATCGGCCGCCGGCCTTCCATTCGCCGTACATCTGGACAATCGTACCGACCTCGAGCTCGCCGGGTGGGCCCACCTGCCCCTCGATGTCCTCGGCCAATGCGGCGAGGATCTTCTCGCCGGTGTCGAGCTCCGCGGCGGTCAGCACGAGGATCTCGGTGTCGCGGAACGGCCGATACTCGATCACATCGACGCGGGCCCGGAGGGTCGTCCACGTCCCAGGCTCGCCCGCCATGCGCGGCGCTTCGGCGGCCGGTGCGGCCGGTGCGGCCGGTGCGGCGGCTCGAGCGACTGATCTCCAGGCGCCCGACGACTCACCGATCCGCACGTCGCGCATGAGCCCGTCGTCAACTCCCCACAGCTCTTTCTTGGGGGGCTTGCCCTCCTGCCAGATGAACTCCTCGAGCACGGCCCCCTCGAGCTCCACGACCGTCCCAATCGCGATCTCGCCGCGACCGATGGCCGCGACCGTCGCCTCGGCCAGCGGGCCGAGGATGACCGCGGTGTGCTTGCGGTTGCCGATCTTGCCGACGAGCTCGATCTTGGGCCGTTCCCCCTCCCACTTCTCAGGCTTGCGCACGATGCGCACGGCGTCCTCGGGTGCCTCGCTGATGACCAGCCGGTATGTTCCCGCCTCAGATGGCCCAGGAGCCGGGGCCGCGGCTGGAGTGACGTTCCGGGGCGCTTGCGCGGCCTGCGGGTCGCCACGGCCGGATTCTGGCGCCGTGGTGGCCTCGGGGCCCATCTCCTCGGCTGGCGTGGGCTGATAGCCGGCCATCGCCATGATCCAGGCGTAATGCTGGCGACAGGCGCGGCTCGTAGCGCGTGTCACGGCCATGCCTCGCTTCGCCGTTGATGACCGGGTATTCCACGGACTGTCGTCCTTCGTGCCGCAGATCGCACTTCCCTGGCCGACGATCATCCCGTCCGACAACCGGATGAGATCCACCACCGCCTCGTAGTACACCGTCCCATCCTCGTCGATCAGTCGCTCGGGCTTGTCATGCTCGCGAGCGACGACGTTATCCATCCGGGCAATCGTGAGCCATGCCTCGACCTGCGGGTACTTCTTGCCGCTGATGTTGGCGTACAGGCGCTTCTTCTCGACAACATCCACGAGCGCCGCGGCCATCTTCGAGGCGAGCGCGATCATCTCGACCGGATCGGCCGCGATGGCGAGGCCGCGGTCCGGCTCGTGGTACGTCTGGAGGGCCACTACCGGCGGGTCAGGTTCGAGCGGTGCCTCGTCGTCCACGACGACGCCCTTGCTGGCCGTCATGCCACGGGCTCCGAGGCATCATCGAACCGCAGGAGCACTCCGCCCTCCGGGGTCGTATCGAGGTGGATCGGCCGCCGACGGCCGCCGATGAACATTGGGCCGATCACCAGCCGCCCGGCGAAGCCGTAGGCGTTGATACAGCCGTTGAGCAGATCAAGGAACGCATCGTTGAGTTGCCGCTGCCGCTGGAGCTCGTCGAGCGGCGCGGACTCCTCCCGGGGCACGACGGATAGCCGGGACTGCTGGCGGCGTTCGTGACGGTTCATGCCTTGGCCTCCTCCCGTTGCTGCTTGCGCTGGATGCGGACCTTCGCATTGGCCGGGTTGCCCTCCCGCCATACGCGATAGCGCCCGATGGCTTCTGCAACCTCCTGGCCGCGCTGCTTGGCGAAGTAGTTGAGCTTGGCGTTGTTGGCGCCCTCGCTCACGGTCGTCGTGAAAATGCTGTCGAGCTCGTCGGCCGTGAGCAGCCCGTGGGCGGCGAGCTGGGAGAGCTCGGCCTTGAGCGCCGGCACGTTGACGACCCACTCACCTCGAGGCGGCTCCACCTTGACCACGCCATCGGCCAACACGATCTCGGCGGCGCCAGTCTCAACGGCCGCGCGGCGAAAGCTGATGTCGATGGCATCGACCCACGTCGAGAGATCCGCGCGCGCCCGGTCGAGCAGGGCCCGGAGCTCGACGAGCGCGGTCCGCTGGGCGGGGGTGGCGCGAGCGACCTGGAGCAGCGAGATGTCCGCCACGGTCGCCCGGATCGTGTCGGTCGCCGGGCGGAGGGTGTCGGCAATCGTGACGAGCGCCCGCACGTCACGGTCGGCATGGCTGGCCGCCTTGTCGGCGGCGGCACCGAGCAGCTCGTCGAGATCGTCGGTGGGCGTCACGTTTTTCACCATTGGCCGGGGCTCCTCTTGTGACGGGTAGGCCCCGATATCGTAGCCCCTTACGCTCGCGATGTCTACCGCCAGCAAGCGCCAGGCGCTCGCGATGTCACGTGGGCGGTGGGCTGGTGAAGTGGGCGATGAACCAACCGGCCACGAGGCCCACAGCGAACGCGATGCCAGCGATCAGTTGCTTGTCCATCGCCTTCGCCAGCCGTTGCGCCCCCTCGCTGATCGTGGCCTCCCCACGCGCCACGGCCCGGAACTCGATGATGAACAGCACGACGATGACCGCCAATATGGCGGCCCCGCCCAGCACGAACGCCGTAAACGGCTCAGGCATCTAGCTTCCTCACGAACGCGGCGTACTTGCGCAGCCGCTCCATCTGGCGCGGCGTCAGGGCGCCGCGTCCCGGTCCGTCCGGGTTTCCCTGCGGCCCCCCCGTGGAGAGCTTGGGCTCGATGGCGTGGTCCGCCTCGACGCCGAGCGGCCGGCGGGTCGCCATGATCTGACGCATGTGGCGCATGAGGTAGGGGTCGGGGCGGAGCTCGTCAGTCATGGCCTGTACGGCAGCCCGTAGTGGCGCGGGTTGATGTTGCGATCCGGCCTGGGCTGCGGCCCGACCTCATGGTC
>Ga0222714_10003898_pt1 | contig 14919 bp, 25 predicted proteins | sample C33_3DmetaG_FD_165048 | JGI IMG/M metagenome (GOLD analysis project Ga0222714, IMG submission 165048) | Estuarine water microbial communities from San Francisco Bay, California, United States - C33_3D | ecosystem: Environmental > Aquatic > Marine > Unclassified | place: USA: California... | reverse complement strand
AGACGAATTCCGTCAGCATTAGTACCGCCCTTGCTAAGAGCCTTGACATGAGCTACGTCTTTGCCCTTGCGGTTGACGCCCTTCTTGTCGAGCTTTCTACGTGCGCGCTGTCGCTCCATGCGGTTCTTGTGTTCTCCTCTCTCTAACTGCTGCTTGTATTCTTTCTTATACGGACGGGGTTTGTTAACGTACGGCATTGTGATCTCCGTTGTATTTACAGGATGTAACAGGGCAAAAACGCTTGCACAAACCGTTTGGATTAGCAGGCCAATTGCCTGTCTCGAAATGCAATTCCATCTTCTTCAGGTCGCCATGAAACGCAGCCCACAGCTTATCAATATCCTTTCGCCAATAATCCTCTGGCATGAAAGAGTTCTTACCGAGGAACAATAATCCTGATTTGCAGAGGTTAACTTGTTCAAACTTGGCGAATACCATCAGTGCCATCAACTTCAATTGCTTGTGGTCTGCATACCTTGGGTTGCCGGTCTTGTAGTCAACAATGAAAGCGGTATCGCCGTCTACGATTACAAGATCCGCGATCCCATGCACCCAATAGTCCTCATCATCGAACTCACAATAGGTTTTGTCTTTCTTCAAACCCATCTTTAATTCTGTGTATTTCTCTCCGGCGAGTCCCTTTAAGGCGTCTACCATTGATTTAAATTTTAGATAGTTCAGAGGTAAGTCGGCGTCATCTTTGACATAGTTCTCAAGAGCTTCGTGCACTTCCTTTCCATACAGAGAATGCATATTCTCTTGGGGTATGTAGTTCTTAAACAACCTGATCTCTTGGTATTGCTTAGGGCAAGTAATCAATTGTTTTAAGGAAGAATAGCTCCACTTCTGAGTCACTAGCAGTCTCCGTACGACCTCCCAAATTTAGCCTCACAAGCCACGGGGAGGTCGGTAGCCCATGACGGTGGCGTAGACATAATCTTAGTAATATAGTCTATTGCCTCGTCTTTTTCATCTTCCTTGGCTATAACTACAGCAGCGTCATGTACGGTGAGCACGATCCGGTAGCGTTCCTTAATCGCTATCATCTGTTCCCCGATAATAATTCTTGCTAATGCTTGGACTACATTCTCCACTACAGCCCCGCCCCATATATTGACTACCCCTTTTCTGGACTTGTAGATAGTCTTACTGTCTCTTATCTCCAGCCCGTTGTACTTTATAGCCAGACCATTGGGAAGGATCAAACCCAATTTGGGTATGCACTTGACGCAGCTATGATTTCCTACGAAGTACTCCCCTGTACTGGAAGCCATAATATCTTTTAGGGCACGATCACATTCATGCCATAAATTCACGATGCTGCTATTCGCTTTCCTCCAAGAGTCCACTAGCCTTTTACACTCCGCTTCAGACAGATCGGCTCCGGGGGGTTGGGTCTTCAGCGTATGCCGCAACTTTGCTGCACCTGTCCCATATCCCAAGCCCAAGCGCATGGTCTTACCTACGAACCTTTCTACATGATCTGCCTTGGTAATGGTTCGCCCGTACACCTTGCTAGCGTCTAGGCAGTACAGATCTTCCTTGTTGGCGAACGCCTGAACCACATCGTCCTGCCCAGCCCACCATGCCAGCACCCTAGCCTCAATCTGACTGCTGTCAGAATTAATAATGATGTGGTTATCAGGGGCCACAAGCGCGTTTTTCAGAGTCTTCTTCTTTTTGTCTCGGCTAGGAAGATTCTGTAGGTTGATCGCGTCCATACCCGACCAGCGGCCAGTATGTGCCCCATAATATTTTAATGGGATAGGTAACTTACCCCTGTTGCGAGCTGCTGTATTTATAAACCTTTCGATACGGCTCTCTTCAATCGTAGACTTTGTGCCCAGCCTGACGCTGCACAACTGCTGTACTTCGGGATCGGGATGTTCCTGTAGTTCGATAAAGCCTTCATCATTCTTAGCGAGGGCGAAAGTCTCCTTGCCTGTAGTCGGGCTAATCTTCTTGGGCGTCGGAACACCCATTGATTCTAGTACCTCGGCAAATTGTTTATTGCTTGCCAGCTTCTTCCTGACTTCCTCCTCCGTGCCCACATCCAAGATACCCTTGAGTCCGCTAAGAAGAAGACTCTTCTCCTCCTTCAGTTCTTCTAACCTTTGGTTCAACAGGGCATCGTCCACCAACAACTGCGGGTCGGTGTACATCCGCAGAGTCATATCGATTAGTTCAAATTCTGATTCGGGGAAGTCTCGGCTAATAATGTTGAACAAGTCATAGGTCAAGGCTACGTCATTGACGCAGTACTCCCCGTACTTAGCCAACTCAGCGGAAGAGAAATCTGCCCGACGTTTGCCCTCGGCATGGAGAGCATCGTCACCCTTGACGCCTAGCTTGTACCGTTCTGCTAAAGACTTGAGAGAGCCGCCAGCGTCCACCCCGTGAATGGCGCGGGACATACACAGGGTATCCATATAGAAAGCGGGTACGATTCCGAAATGCCACGCCAGAATCGCGCCATCAAATAACATGTTGTGAGCAAGTACGGCTGAATTCTTCCAGTCATAATTGTCTAGCCAAGACTTCAACTCGTCCTTGTTGCCAGAGAACCACTTAGTATCTCCATCGTCTTCTTTGACGGCGACACCGATCACTTCAAACCTCGGGTCTCTTATGTACTCTTCTGTTGTCTGCTTCTTGAACCCGGTATCTTTATCGTAGAACGTCTCAAAATCAACTGTCAGAAAACTCATCTGGATCTGCCTCTAGTACTACCTCACCCATGAAAGAACTGTCATGCCCAGCCCCGTCACAGGCTGGACATGACTCATACAACTCAACATCACAAAAGGGGGCGAGTAGTTTACCTTCGCCCATACATACTGGACACTTAGGTCTACGCCTATCAATCACGCTCTTTGTCCTTTGTTTCGTATGTATCGTACTTGTCTAACTCTATTGAATACAGAAACGCAATGCATACAAACCAGATCAACAAGATAATGGAAATTGCAGAGATCATTTTTTCACCTTTTTTGCCGCTTCAACCCAACCTCTACATCTACTACATGACGCTACATGTTCCTGCCAGAGCCTATCCACCATGATATCAGCCCTGTTTTTGGTCTTAGCTTTGGAACGTGCTTTCCTATTTTCCAATTACGCCAACTCGCACTTAGTCACAACGATGCTGGACTTGGGCGTCCTGCTAAACGTCACGTACTGAAAGTCGATTGGATAGTATACACCTTTGTTCGTCTGCATGGGAGTATCCATGCACGGTGAGCCAATCTCCACCGTACCTACCTGACGGGCAAGACGCAGATTCAACTTGCGATCCAGAGTCACTTCATACGCTACCGTAATAACAGTAGACAACACGGGTGGGCGTGGCTTGGGCGCATCGAATGTCTTTGCTACTACCGCAGAGGCATTGCTCTCCACTCCATAAGTGTTCTTGCTGAACGCCCTGAAGCACACCGTCTCACCGCCTACAAAGTTATCGATTGTGATTGTGTTTGCTGGGTATTGAACCACTACCTCAGACTCCTTGGTTCCGAAACCGCCGGTACTAGAACAAGTCCCCCACTCAACGCGAGTCTGTGCGATTGACCCATTGCCAGTAGCAGGGATGCTGCTGCCATCTGTGTTCTGTGTTGGGTGAGTCCAAGTCAAAGTAGCGGTTGCTCCCAGTGCAACAGTTGAAAAACAGGACAACAAAATAACCCCAAAAATATTATTTTTATTATTCACAAAAGTCTCCTTACATTTTTGTTATTACCTTACCTTCGTAAGTGTGGGATCGATATCCCTGATGCACCCTGTATGTAGAAAACCTTTCGTTCTTCTCAATAGCAGGGGCGTACATTCCAGTCACTACCTCAAAATTTTCCCTAGCTGAAGTCAGCTTATCGAACCCCCTATGAGACTCACCTACTATGTGCTTGCGCTTACTATCGTGTATCAACCATCTCCACTGCTGATCACTATCTCTGTATAACGTAACGTAGATAATCTTACTCATGTCATACCTTTAACATTCCTACATCAAACCTATGCCGAGCAACTTCGCCATGCTCGTTGTGGTACACAATTGAAGTCATGTCCCGCCCTGATCTGTAGCCAGCGGCGGTTGCCCACGCATCACGGGCAGCGAGTGTCCTGAAAGATTCGATCATACACCCCGGCTGCTCAAGCACTTTCCTGTGATGGATGTGCCCGGTGATCCAGTATCTATGCTGAGTCTTGCCCCACATTTCCGGTTGATCTGTAGCCATCACGCCAGACAGCCGCTCCAGTTTTGCAGAGTCGCCGTGGGTAACGCCGATCAGAACCTTACCATGATTGTGGTAAGTGAACTTCGACGGGGACTGATCAATGTAGACTCGTTTGTTCTTCTCGTAGAGCAAGCCCAATGCGAGTGATAGCCACAGTGCGCCTACATCGTCATGGTTGCCGCATGCATTGATGACGCGGACAACCTTATGCTTCTTGAGAGCCTCCTCAATACAAGTACGCATCATATTCACGCCAGCCCTGATCATCGCGGCATAGCGCGTGTCTACATCCAGAGCATTGTGGCTCCGCGTAGTCTCCGGTCTATGCTGGTCAACGTGGAAGAAGTCACCCACGTTCACGATCAATGCTTCTTCTGATGGCGGAGAAAGCTCTACTAAGTGTGTAATCGCTGATACTAATAAACTCTCAGCTATCTTAGTGTCGTAGTCTTCCCCGGTCTCATCTCCCCACGCATACATACCGGTATGATGGTCGCCAATCGGATAGACAGTAAGAAGATTTTTGTTACCCTGTTTCGGAGCCGGTACAACTTTCACCTTCTCCGTACCAGCAAAAACATCTTTTACTATCTCTGCCCACTGATCTGGATTGGGTCTAGTTTTTTCTTCCTTTACCCACTGTAGCCTAAGATTTCCTTCAGCATCCAGAAGGGTAGAAGTCCCGCGAACGCGCATGTCATTAGTAGTGACTAGCTTTACCTTATGCCTGACTTGAATAGCATCACGCCTAGACTGTACGTTCCGTACGTTCACTCCAAGCCTACATGCTACAAGCGTAGGTGACTTGAGTTCTTCCCATATCTTTATGAATTCTTCATCAGAGCAAGCTGCTTTAGCCATTGGTTTTCTTAGGCTCCCTGTTCCATGATTCCCAAAGTTGACCGTCTTCCCACTTGTACTTGACTTCGTGTATCAACCCACAATCACAACATGCGTGATGAGTAAACCTACCGACCTTGTACCAAACGCCATCTTCCATCTGAACCATGCGTATCTTTTTCTTCTTGGGCACGGTGGGTCTCCTTCAGTGACTCATCCCCTTTAATTCAATCAAGCTGCACTTACGACAGACTGATATTTCACCCAGATCTGCCACGTATTGATCTTCAAACTCATGTTCGCAGTTAGCAACTAACTGCATGTGTTCGTCGATCCTAGACTTAATCACCTCCAGTTCTTCGTCAGATAAAATCTCATCATCGCCGTCGAAATCTATCTCTAGGGTGTAGTCGCTAAAATCATCGTCGTCTCTGTCCCGCTCGTTCATGTTACCCCCCGCTCATCAACCTTGTTATTTCCCTACGCAGATAAAACTCTGCTTTGCGTAGGTCTTCGATCTCCGTTTCCGTATTTTTAATACCCGCTCGGGTAATATATTTTATTACATTACCCCTGTTATAGTTCAGACGTTTTGCCTCAATGAAATCAATAGTTTCTATCCCACCGTTAGTATAGTGCGGGGGATGATTAACCATGTCTTCAGTCATTTCAATACCTCAAGAAAGTTCCTAACGTCTTCTACATTTCGCTCGTTCACTACCATCGTATGCCCACCAGCATTATTAATCTTAGCCATGTTACTGACTTGCAATGCGGTGGGTTCGTTCTTCCCTGCCTTGCATTCGATACCGACAAACTTACCCTGATAGCAAACGATGAAGTCCGGTACTCCTGCATTACCGTAACCTACTCCAATGGGCATGCAGTAATACGCCCCCATATCATTCAGAATCTTCTTCACTTTCGCCTTTACTTTCGCTTCCGGGGTCATCTGTTTTTCCTTGTAAGTAATCGATCAACTCTGCTTTAACGACTAAACAGAAATACAAATTACCATCTTTGTAAAACGCCCAACCTGTATCGTCAAACTCTTCTGGAAAGTTACTTAGATATGGATTGCCTTCTTTCATTTCTGGTCTTTGTCGATTAGCCAAGTGCGCCATTATCAACGCCATCTTATGCTTAATTTCATCGGGCATATTGCCTAGGCTACTCATACGCACCATGCGGTCTCCAACATGGATCGTGTACCAATCTCCATCTGTTTTTTCGATTATTAACTTGTAATGGCTAGGCTGAACATACGGAATAGAATTAATGGAAATAGGTGGGAACACCCTATCATATAACCTGAACACCATTTATGCCCCCAACTCTACTGAATCAGCATCGTACACCTTAACCCAAAACCTAGAATTAATCGCTCCATGATTCTCTGAGTGAAAGGTTTCAAAAGAAGATAAATCTTCGTAGACCTTGTAGTGCCTAGATTCTTGATTTGCGTTTGCTGCCGCAATAAAAGCCGCCGAACACTTGAGGGAATCACCGTACAGCGGATTATCGAAATGCTCTTCAAATGTGCGCGCTATGAACGGACGAGATAGAGCTTCTACAGGGGCGTTGTACTTACCAAACTTCTCGGCTACTTTATCGTTTATATCAATCTTAACTAACTGTGCGACGATACCTACGTTTACGACTTCCCACATCATTAATTTCTTACCGCTAAACATCTCCTGCCATACGCTTTCTGCTTTATGTATTTCTTCGTAAAGCCCAAAGATAGTACTCTTGCTTTGGTTGATATCATCTAAAACACTGTTCGGAACACCCAATGAAGAGCCATCGATAAAGGACTTAATCAAGTGGTAGTAGCTATCTACGTCTATTTCTACAGTCTTACTCGTGATCGGATAATTATCATCTACATATCTATCGAACGAAAATAATGTTTGTCTAAAAAAGTTCAAGTCAACTTTTGTATCAGTAAGTCTAGTAAGCGCCTTCTCTAAACTTCTCAAAATATAAGACGGTTTTGTACTCTGAATGGTTGTTTTTAATCCCTTGTTATTTCGCTCTTTTAGGTTTATGTGGAACGGACTACTTACCTTGAAGGTATTGAGTTCTGTATTAGTATCAATTGGTGAGGAAAAAGAGATATCGATGAACGGAAAACCAGTACGATTATCAACAAGTCGTACGGTATAGAAGTCACTACTGTGTGAGTGGGGCATGTGCATTACGCTGCCGATAGACACGAATGTGCTTTTACGCTTACACATCGTGATAACGTCTATCGCTAGGGAGATTAACTCACGATTTTTACACGACACCAGTTCCCTATGTAACTTATATGAATTCTGACCGTTGTCTAGATCTGGGTGAATGAAACTAGAATAGCCTGACTTGTACATTGTATAACTCCTGTTGTAACTGAATAAAACTTAATAAGCCCGTATCGTGGGCCAGCCGGTTTGCTCACCGTGTGAGGTCGCCAGAGAGCGTAGCACGGCACAAACTGACGCGGTTTTTCATGTCCAGCCCACTCACGCCTTGGACCGGGTGAGCACGATCTCACCTTGCACTGATCTGGATGTTATCGTAAATCTCCCACAAAAGTATACCGTCACGTTTTGTATGAATGAACGTCTCACCATTCTCCACGCGCCGCTTACCGCCATCGTCAATGATAGGCTTGATCAAGCCAAGCCACTCTGTCTTGGTGTATGACACGGGCTGCTGCTTCAGGTAGTCAAAGCCCGGTATCAACTTCTTGCTTACCCGTCCCATCACTCCTCCCAATTGCGAAAGTGTTGCGCGCTGCACAACGCGCAACGGGGATTGTTGCAGCGATAGTCGGCGTGATCTTCGTCCCACGTAAACTCCAACTGCTCATTGTTCTCTTCAGCCTCATCGATAATACTCTCGACCAGCGAGGGAGAGTCAGACTTGTTAGCCATAACCTCCATGATGCTACTCACCCGCTCAAAGTCATCGATGTTGTCGGTGTTGAAGATAACCCTGTACTTGTGTGTCATGTAAGTCATACTGATCTCCTACTTCTTGATAACTAATTTGCCGCTCATCGGCGGGACGAATCGTTCGTTGCCATTCACCAGCCACAACGTGGGAGTGTTCACCCCACGCCAATTAATATCATGCTCGACGTACCCGTCAGTGAACACAATCATGCAGTCAGCCTTGATACGGTTGTCAACCAAGTAATCCCTGACGCACGAAACCCTAGTACCGCCGCCGCCCTGTGGCTTGAGCAACTTGCGGATATTGTCGGTGCTATTCTGGTCGAAGATCTGTTCACCATGTACTTGAGTGTCCCACCAGAGAACCCGTACTTTCTCTGGCTTGACTGAACTACATAGGTTAGCCAAATGACTAGCGACCTCAGAGATATCGGACTGACTGATGCTACCTGACGTATCGATAGCGACGATCACTTCCCCAACTTGCTCAGACTCATAGCCCGGTGCGTAGTTGTCATCGACCAAGTGCCGCATGCTGTACTTCCTGTACGTGTACTCATCACGCCCAGAGCAAGCCTGAGATACGAAGTTGGTCAACACTTCCTTCCAGTCAACGTGCGGAGCCAAAGACTCTGTAATGGCGCGTGGAGCCTTAGTGCCGAACCGACCAGCCATGATGCTACCCTGCCTGATAGCCTCCTCAATCGCTTCCTCATGCTTACTGAGTTCTTCCTGTGACATTTCCTCGGCAGCGGAAGGATCATGCTCATCAAGGGATCCCAGACTAAACTCCTCACCGTTGATGGTCACCTTATCCCCTTCACGCTTAACATCAGGCGATCCAGTACCATTGCTCGGCGGAGGCTGGTTAGGTTTCTTTCCGGTCTTCAAGAATCTGTACACCTCAAGCACAGACCAGCCCTCGAAACGCTTGTCGTAAAGCGCACCAGCAGGGAGTTTGGCTAGCGTCTTATCCTTGAGTCCAAGAATAATCGCGTTGTCCACGTAGTCCATAGCAGCATTGGCTAACTGTGGATCCTCCTCCATCAACTTCTTGTGACGCATGAGATGCCTGAGAACCTTGTGTATAACCTCATGCAGCACAACCCCTCTAAACTCTTCGTCTGGCTGGCCCTCCATGAAAGCCCGACCATACCTAACGTCGATACCGTCTGTGCATGCGGTAGGAACATTATCTACAACAGTGCTCACACCATGCATGATTACGCCAGCATAGAGGCTTGTCTCAGGATGATTGATCAAAGTGATGTGAGCCTTCTTCAGCCTAGTCTCGACTGACGGCATAATTGCAATTGCCATGTTTATATCCTCAGTTTGTGTTACAGATCAAACGAACAGTTGGACGTTGTCTATCGACCACTTCCTGATCTTATCATTGCCACGCGCCAACTTCGCGGTGCGCTTAGATTGGACGGCACTGATGAAGAAGCATGCTTCCAACTCTGAATTACCCATGCGCTCAAGGTAGCGCATGAACCTAGTCAGGTCATCCTGCGTCTCGATATCATCAACAGCGTTGAACATCATAAGAATAGCCGCAGAGATGTTGACCGGTAGCGCCGCGTTGTCTGGATCCTTGATCACCTCCGCAGTGGTCTTGACCTCGGAGTTCAGCTTGACCAACGACATGAGCATGGAAGCAGCAGACCTACCGATAGTTCCTGCCAAGGATGCTGAGAGGAAGTTATCAGTCATGTGATTGCGCTTGTCCAAGATCTTGCCAGCGTAGTACAGGGAGCGCGGAGAAACAAAACTCACCTCGCTCGACGACGGCTTGAAGATGTATGGATTGTTCTCCTGACCTTCATCGTGATAAGAGTTCAAGCACTGCTTCTCAATGCCCACGAACGCACGGACCATCTTGTTCACGCCATTGTCCGTAGCCCACATTAGCCACTCTTTCCAGTCAGGCTTGCAGACATTGACAATGGTCGCACGGTTGCCCTCATGCCCTTGCAGAATGTCGCCCAGACCGTCAGACGCATTGTTGGTGCAGCAGTACACGATGCTGTCCGGGTGCAACTTGCGACCCGCTACCGAACGCTCATGGAGCATGCGACCTAGGACATTCCGGGTCATCCTGCTGCCCTTGCCGTACTCATCGATCTGAACAATGACCGGGCCGTTGTCGGAGGGGAACTTGTCGTCTATGAACTGCTCCATCGACTTGGTATCCCGGTTGGGGATCTTCATCGAAATGTCGCTGGGGTCAAGATCCGGGGCGAACAGGTAGATCGGCTTGTGGTCGGGGTATGCCTTGGCGATAGCCTCCAGCGTCTGGGTCTTGCCGATACCCGGCTCACCACACAACACGTAGGAGACCTCCTTACCAAGGGCGATAATGCCCTGCACGGCCTCAGACATCGAACAAGCAACGTAATTGACTGACATGTGAATACTCCTCTACTGATGGTTAACTAACTACACACTCACTCTTCATCATTAGTATAGCGGAACTTGGACAGAATGTCATCCACTTCCGTCTTCACCTGTTCACGCAACGAGTCAGACTCGCGCAGCGCGCCCAGCGATACACCGTCCAACACCCTAGCCAGAGACGCACGGGCAGACTCCAACTCGGGGTCATTGGCAAGGTTGAACTGCTCAAAGGTGCGGCACAACTCCAGCGCCCGGTTGATGGTGCTGTCGTATAACTTACGACGCTTGACCTTGTGGTTGCCCTCGCTGTCGGTGCTCACCTCAATGTCGCAACAATGGGACAGACTCTCCATCACTTGGGTCAACTGCTTGCGCTGCTCAGTCAGAATATTGGTGATCGCGTCAGATGCCTGTCGGCTGTAATTGTTAAACAGGTCATCAGCCAAATCCTGCGCGATCTGACACCTGAAGTCAGACATGGGAACCTCACTCACGAACAGCCGCATGGTGTACTTGCCACGCACTTGCTCCGGGGTGGGGTAGTCTGCCCTGTTGAACATGTCACCTTGGGTGAACGCAGCGTTAGAGATCACCGACGCATAGTCCGCGAGGAAGTCTTCCAGCAGGGTCTCGTACTGCTGCTCCAACTCCTTGTAGCCCTTCATGAAGTCATGGATGCGCTGGCTCGGCAGATAATTCTGTGCCGCGTTCCACGGGTAGGTGAACCTGTTAACAAAGTTATACACGGTCTGCCTGTGGTTCAGCAGTTGCTTGTGCTTGTTGTTACCCGCCAGCAGATTACGCACCACACGCACCGCGTCTGGGTCTGCTTTCTTGTCCTGCGCTACCTGACCGGAGATGCCCCGGTCAGTCTTGCTGAACGTAGTGGCCGTGACCTCCACGTTGATCAGAACCCCTGCCGATGCCAGAGACGTTAGATGCTCTGGACGCTGAAGAATGTTAAGCATTGCTTTACTCCTTGATACTGTTAATTACTGATTCATCACATGATGAACTGCTAACTTGCTCGACTTCATACACAACATTTTCCACTTGAGATAATAGTATACCACATTAGTATACTCAAATCAACACGAGTTTATTTATCGCGTACTCAATCACTCGCCGCCCCTTAAACGAATGATGAGTGCCGCCTCGCTGGGCATATGATCGAGGCTGGTAAACTCTGTCTCCGATAAAATTGCAATTATTTCTTCCCTCTCCTGCACCGCGACCTTTTCTTGAATATGCTCGACCAATTCCGGCAAAGGATCGTATTTCGCAAGAATATCCCTAATGTCGTCATAGTCCGCAGCAGTCGCATTGGGTGACGCAAGTAACGCCGAAAACGCGAGGCGCGCCTCACGCAGTTGCCTAGTCCTCTGCCTAATCCTCTCTTCTAGCAGATGATCCTGCGCGTCCGACAGACACTCACGGAAATGCGGACTCACAGAATCCAAGTCTACGTCTTCTTGAATATGCTCGACCAATTCCCGCAGCAGTTGCGCGGTCTTGTCTGATCTCTCGTTCATCTCACACCTCCTCACACAAATACGCATCGTCAACCCAAGCACCAGAGACATAGACCTCGCCAATAGAGGACAGACCATTTTGGGAAATTTCACGGGTCAACTGGGTCAACTCCTCCACGATCTTGTCTGCCTCCTTACCATGCGGGTCAGTGACTCCCGTCACTTCAACCAACAAACGCACAACAAATACACCATCACTCATCTCACACCTCCTCGGAGCCTTCAGGCTCAATCTCTGCCCTGCAACTCGGGCATCTGTCATTGTGGCAACAATCGCTCGTCAGCGACCAACTCGTACAGCACTTCTCACATCTAAAAAACAAAATGATCATCTCACCACCTCCTCGTCTTGCTCGGCTTGCTGGGCGGCATGCTCCTGTAGAGCCAACTCGCCCTCTTCTTCCTCTAGATATTTGTAATAGCGATGCTCAAGCCACGCTTCGTACTCAGCCCGTTCCTCTTTCGTCATGTTTTCCATTGTCTTCACGCTGCCTCCAATTGGTCACGCTTGCGGACGTTAGCCATGACAGCCGTACCGCCATGAGCCTGTATAACAATCGACCCCCGACGCGGGGTGTCCCCACGACCCAGCCCACCACACGCGACACAGGTCGCACAGGTCAACTTCCTGCCAGCCTCGGCAGACGCTGGGCAGATAGATTCATTAGCCATGCGCGGGGTATGCGACGGCATAGCGACCCGGAACGTGCGCCAGCCATTCTCCTGTGCCAACTGGGCCTCCTCCGGGGTATCGGCAGACGCCATGCACAGACGCTTCAGGATGGTCAGGTTAGCGAAGCGGGGATTGCGCCATTGGTGGGTATAGCCCGTATAGCCCACAGACTCGGAAGTCAGGGCGTCCCAGATCACACACGGTACAGCGGCAGGGTCACCGTACGCGCCCAGCCTGACAAGCCTACCCCTGCCGATAGCGCGCATGTAGTGGAAAAGATCGCCAGTAAAAAGCCGGGTCAGGTCATCGTACACCCCACGCTTGTACGCTTTATAGACGACGAGAACACCCTGACCCACGTTGACGTAGCATGTGCGCCCCTTGCCCGTGCCGTCCCCACGATGGATACAGTCACCACAGATCGACGCATCCTTGCCTTGCCTGATAGCAGCCGTGGGACCGATGTCGTCGCGCAGGATATACGTCTGAAGCATGCCGCCGGTCTTGCTGTTCTTAGACTTGGTGTTCAAGCCTACAGCGATAACCACAATGGGTGCGCCGTCCAGCATCGACGGACCACGGTACAGGATCGCTCCGTTGCTCTTGCTTGCCATGACATTGTCTCCTCTGTTTAGCGATTCATCACATGATGAACCGGTATTTAACTGAACCTTTAAACTAAAACTTGCCACTTGAGATAATAGTATAGCACATTGGTATAGTTAAATCAATACGAGTTTATTTAAGGGTTTGTTCCGCATGTTCCAGAAAAAGGGCTTTTGTTCCATGTTTGGGTCTATAGCAAATCTCGGAAATGTCGGGCTGGTTTGGGCGTAAGTCTTTGTTTTCTTATAATATAATATAATAATAAAATATTTATATATATATTTTGTTCCGATGTTCCGCGTTTTTTAAATATAGAGATTCCCCGGCAAAAAATATTTTTCTCGCTGCCGACGCTGCCGAACAGAATCTTTACCCCGCTTTCCCGGTCTATATCAAAAAACGATGGAACATTGGAACAACTAGAAAATACTTTTTATTTTATAGTTATAAAACCCAATAGAATCAAATACTTAACTCTGTGATACCCCGATATTCTTGTAGCATTAGAAGATCGAAATTTACGGAACAAAACGAAAAAACGCGGAACATGCGGAACAAACCCCGCGTTGTTTAAGAATTCATCATGTGATGAATCGCTATCTAGCCCAGCCATCGCGTATTACCCTGTTACATGGCGATAGGCACGGAGGAAAAACCCCACTTGCCATGCCCACGCGCCCACGCATAGGCGCGCACACGCACACAGAACTGGTTTCGGTAGAATCGGGGCGCAAAAAAAGGGCGAGAGGCTTTCGCCTCCCGCCCTGTAAGGTCACTCGGTCACTTGGTCTCGGGCAGTTTACCCGTGGCGCGATAGTGACTGAACACCGCATCCCTCGCGTCATACCCGGCAGCCAGTACATTCTCGGGCAGCGCCGTCGGATCCTTCGCCTTTAGTCCGATCTTGTTTTTCTTAAGGGCAGTCTCGCGCTGATCCTTGAGCGTATCGCCTACGCTCTTATTAGACGACCGAGTCCGTCCACCACCTTCGACCAGATTGCGGACCGCAACCAACAGGCGCTTGTACTTGAGTGAGACGTATTTGCTAACGTCGTCACGGTACTTTTGGACCGCGTCCTTGTATGCCCTTTCCGCGTTGGTCTTATACGGTAACTGACCGAGGTCAGTTGGAGACAGCGCGTTGGCACTGTTAATCGTCACATGCGTCCAAGTGCTGTCCCACCTTTTGCCCTTACCGCGCTGATTCGCGGTCTCGCCGGTCTCGCGATTCACGAAAACCGAACGACCAGCATATGTGGTCAGATAATGTGTCCGCATGCCCGCCTTGATGGCGTCCGCGTCATCAGTGCTCACCTTGTCTGGCATGCCCTTTACATTGTCCAAGTACCACTGCGCCATCACCTTAGTCCGGGCAATGTGCCCGTCATCAGTGGCAGCGAACAACGCGCCAGCGTCAGCCAGCGACTTGGGGGCGAAAACGAACTCTAACTGTTTGGACATTGTCACTCTCCGAAAAAACCGGTGAATCGGCACCGGCACCGTGATGAAACTATAGCAATGGTCATGTTATATAACAATTCTGCACATGATGAATCGCTAAATAGTCGCGGCGCGGGGCGCGCACACGCACGAACGCACAGGCGGGCGCGCACAAACACATAACTGGCATCGCAAAACGCAAGGCAAAAAAAAGCGGGGGCCGAAGCCCCCGCAAACGGAGAAAATCAGTAGAT
>Ga0222714_10003897_pt1 | contig 14920 bp, 10 predicted proteins | sample C33_3DmetaG_FD_165048 | JGI IMG/M metagenome (GOLD analysis project Ga0222714, IMG submission 165048) | Estuarine water microbial communities from San Francisco Bay, California, United States - C33_3D | ecosystem: Environmental > Aquatic > Marine > Unclassified | place: USA: California... | reverse complement strand
TAGAAGTTACTGTAGAAGTTGGTGTAGAAGTTACTGTAGAAGTTGGTGTAGAAGTTGGTGTAGTAGTTACTGTAGTAGAAGCAAAGTAATAATTTATTACATTATATGTATAGTTATTGATATCATATATTACAAAACTATAGCCACCATAATTATCATCTAAATCAAATAAATATGAATTTTGTTCAACAATTTCTTCTAAAATAATTATACCATTATGATAAATATGAATAATATTATAACTATCGAAATTTTTATTATTCCAAGATAAATATAATTCTGAACCATTTACTATTATTGGATTTACATTTATTCCTATAGTTCTTAAATTATTAACATTTCTTCTTATATTTGAAATATCTTCTATTAAATGCAAACTTAGATAATCATTTCTATAATCTTGAAAATATTGAGGAATTAAAAAAGTCCCACTATTATTTTCAATAATAAATGATTCTAATAAATTATTATTTTTATCTAAAATACTACAATTTATATTATTTAAAAACCCATTTGTTCTAATATTTAATAATGTATTTGGAATTAAAATATTGTTCGTTATTGGTTGGGATATATTTACATTACTTTTTAAGTAGAAATTATTACCTAATATATTATAATTACTATGTCCAAGTGTAGCAGAGAAAGGATTACTATTATTTGATAATAATAACTGAAATTCTATACCTTCTAAATCATATTTGTTTAACACATAAGGAGGAATCCAATTATAATATCCAGTATTATTAATATTTAAATTTAGAATATTTGTTTCATTTGGATATTCCACAATAACTTTATCTTGTAATAAAAATAGGTGTATCGAGGATTCACTATAATTATCGTCCCATGATATATTTAAATCATTGTTAATATAATTAATAGAATTTTCACTTGGTAAATAAATATTACCGATTACAAATAAATAAAAAATACTAAATAGCATATAAAAAATATATTGTATATCTTTTAAATTAATTTTACTTTAATTATTTACAATGAATATTTAGAGTAAATATATATAAATGAATATTTAAATTACATTAATCTGAACTGAAACATTTGTTGTTGGGGTCCATGAAGAATATTTTTTACAAAATCTACTTAGTGATTGTTCTTCTAATGAATGTTCTTCAACACTATCATTCATATAATTTTCAAAATTAGAATTTTTACAAATAAAACCTAATCTACTATGAGGACTGGTTACATTTAGTATTTCCTGTAAAATCTGATCACTAAAATAAGATATTTTCCATAAATTTAAAGGTGTTAATAAAATAGATATGATATCTTTGAAAAATAAATATCCATTAAATGTAAAGTTTTTTGAAATTTCTTTGTATACCCAAGTGCGATGTGCATTTTCAATAATATTATCTTCTAAATACATATATTTAGACAAATCATCTAAAACCTTTTCAGGTGTTCTATTTTTCTCCATTTTCATGTAGTTTCTAAATAATGCTATTAAGGGTGCTAAAATACCAATGACCCACAATACTGGTTTATTTGGAAATATTATCAAATTTACTAAAATTTTGTCATTTATAATTGAAAGAAATACTAACACCAATAAAATTGAACTTAGTAAAAATATCAATAATCTAAATAAAATTATTAGTAATTTATTTTTAAATAATGATATATATTCTGTTGAGTATTTTTCAATCGTTTTTACTCTTTCGGTATATTCATGTTCTAATTCATTATATAGTCGCAATCTCCATTTTTCACGATTACTATAACCTCTTGAAATTATAGTTCTAGGATTATTATAAAATAACTCTCCATAACTAAATAGGTAATAAAATGTTACTAATGTTAGTATAAATGGCATAAATATTAGATTAATAATTGATATAATACGCATTTTCATTCTAATTTTATTTACATATCTAGATTTTTCAGGAAATATATTATCATTTATTTTAAAGTTATTACCATATATTGAAAAGAATATACAAAAATATATATTCCATTCTAGCAACTTATTTAATAACTCTATTTGTAATACATTGTTATCTAACAAATAAATGAAGTAGTTATCCTTAGAACAAATTATATTATTTATATAAAATATATCTAACTCTTGATTAGCATTTTGTTTAATATTTTTTACAATGTTTTTCCATTCAATATAATCTAATTCTTTATCTGTTATTTTTAAAGTTCTTTTATAGTAAGTACCTATATTTTTGTAAACATACATGTCGTCAAATACACTAATAATTTTCATAAAACTAATTATATAGAAAAATATTAACAATATCCATATAAAATAATTTATATTAAAGAAATTTCTAATATTAATGAAATCTTGTATGTTTTGTTTTGAATCTATTGTTAAAATACCATGAAGATCAACACAATTTGCAAAGAATAATATGAAAAATACAATAAAGTTTGAAATTATTATATTTATTACTTGGCTTGAAATAATATTATAATATCCTTTAAAAATATAGTAATTGTATAGTTGATGTATAAATGCTGTGTTTGTGTAAAAATCGTTAGTGTTACCTTTTAGAAAAGTACGGCTAAAAATTAGTGAGCTATTACTCAATTTTTCCCACATAATAAATAAAATTTAATAAAAAAGATTTAAGTTCTTTTGTTTATATAAATAAGTAATTCGTCTTTATATCAGTGTATATCAGTGTATATTTTTTTACTTTTATTCCTTTAATTTATTAATACTGAATCACTTAATAACTTAAAAGTTTATAATAAAATTATATTCTTTTTATTTTACTAGTTTTCTGTACCTTTGTAGGTTTCTTTGCCTTTGTAGTTTTCTTTGCCTTTTTAGTTTTCTTTGCGTTTGTATTTTTCTTTGCCTTTGTAGGTTTCTTTGCCTTTATAGTTTTCTTTGCCTTTGTAGTTTTCTTTGCGTTTGTAGGTTTCTTAGCTTTTAATGATTTCTTAGCTTTTTTAGCTTGGATGGATTTTTTAGCCCCACCACCCATTTCTTCGGTAAAAGCATTATTTCTACTAAAGCTTTGTAGTGCTAATTCTAATTTTTTAAAAAATGTTTTATAGCTGTCATAAGGTGGAATATCTAATCGATTATAGCATGTATGAGCAGTTGGTAATCTATCTTTTTCACCCATAATATTTATATTAAGATTAGGTTTATTTGGTACAACTGTTTGACTTGTCCAAAATAGTAATAACTTCTTTATTTTTTCGTTTTGTTCTTCACTATTATTTATATCAAGTATAGGTTTTGCTAATATTCCTTCTGATTCGTTTACAATTATATAACTAGTAAATAAATTTTTAAAACCAAAATCATCATTATTTGTTGATAGAATATTAAGTAATTTTTTATTACTAGGTAAAATAATAATATTTTCTCTTAATAGTTGTGAAGGAATATTTGGATTTTTACCTTCTGTTATCATAAAAACTGGTTCATCTAAAATACCTTTTCTATTTGTATTTTTATGAGTTGGAGTTCTTTTTATTTTAGTTCCTAAATTTTCTTGTAATCTATAAAACCCAAGTAATTTATGACCTTCTTTAGTATCAATATCATTATAAATATCTGGGTTACTTTCTTCCACAAATTCTATTTTACTTTGTCCATTATATACTTCTACATTAACATTTGTTTGTATATCTAAAAATTCAAACCCAATTTTACTTCTATTTATTGTAAACAAATTGTGAATATATGTATCATAATAATCTCTAATATGATTTGTATTATCATCTAAACCATAATATTCAACATCTAATAATTCACTTATAGATAATCCTTTTCCAAAAAATAGTTTATGAACAATACCTGGGGTTATAGGTTCTCTAACAATTTGTTCTAAAATTTCTTTGTCAAATATTAAATTAAAACCTTTGCTTAAATAGAAATATTCTTTTAAACAATCTGTTTCATAAAGTTCAAGAACTTTTAAATATATATGAGCCAAATAGTTTTCTTTTGTCATATCATCACAACCATCTTCTCCTCCGAATTTTTCTTCAAAATTTTTACAACTATATTTACTAACACCTTGTAACTTTAATAATTCATTATCTAAATTTTCTAAACTTTCATTAATAGAATATATTTTTTTATCTTTGGTTAATAATGAACATTTTTCTCCAATAATTTCTTTATATTTTTCAGGATCATCTATTTTTAAACAAGCCATTATATCAACCCAATCTAAATGGTTATTTTCAAGTAATCTATGTATTAAATAATAAGATAAATTAAGTTTTGGTATACTAATTCTTGGAATCTTACTAATATATTTTAAACCTATACCATTATCACTTATTAACATTTTCGCTAATAATGCACCTGCTAATTTATATGAATCTTCGACTGGTATATTATATCTACAAAAGGCATTGTATTTTTCATGATTTTTTGTAATAACTAAAGGAACTTCTAAATTTACTGGTTCACATATTTCATATTTTTCATCAAATATACACATATCCTTTCTCTCGCCTTGTGATGCTGTTATACATTCTTCTTTTGATAAATATGGACATTGTTGTAATTTTGTATATTTATCTCCTACTTTTTGTCCAAATTCTTCAAGTTCTGATATAATACCTTCTATATTAGTTTCATTACCTTTTACTATAATATTACTCAAAAATGTATTACAGAGTTCATTACCTAAATATTGGAAGAAAGCAGGTCTTAATCCTCCATCATCTATACCAGTATCAAAGTTGCCATCTTTATCCATACCATAGAATTCTACATTAAATAAAGGCATATCTCCTAATCTCTCTTTAATATTCACATCATCTGAAATAAATTGTTTAAAAACTTCTAAGACATCTTTGTGATCTAAATTATGAATATTGAATAATCTTTCAAAGTATTGTTTCATATAGAAATAATCGGCTTTTGATTTATTATCATCAAATAAGTTGTTGTATCTAAATAGCTTAAAATTTCTTTTATCAAATGAAATTAGACTTTCTTCTTCTGCATTTCTAGCAGGTGTTGGTGTATTAACAAATAATAATTTATCTAATTTATGGTCTTTATAATTAGTTTCATCAATTAAACTATAGTAATGAAGTTCTTTTGAAATTTTTGTATCAATAAATTCAGGTTTTGTTCCATTATAGCTAAGTGTTAATATTTCAGGAACTGAACCTATTTCTGAATTTAATTGAAACATATTAACTAATTTTTTTTCATCTTTGTTATAATTTAATAAAGAATGATAAACATTATTATTAAAAATATTAGTATATTCAACGTATACTAATTCATTATTTTTTAACTCTAATTCTTTTATGTCTTCAATATTAGGTGTTCTAATATATATTTTTCCAATAATTAATTGGTCTTGTAATATTTCTGGCATTTTTGATTTTACTAATTCAAATAACAAGTTACTAATACCTAAAAATAATTTATTTTTATTATCTAATATATAATAAGTAGTTTCAATATTGTACTTTCCAAATCTATATTCTTTTGGTTTGAAATCTCCATCAAATAAAAAGAATATCATATAGTTTTTTGAAACAACATCTTTAATTTTACTTGTTTCTTCACTGAGTGAATCTTTTGTTGTACTATTGTTTATATTGTTTATATTGTCACTGTATAAACCATTATTATTATTAAAAGAAGAATTTAGTTGACTATTATTATATCTCATACCATTTATTCTATAAGGTGGTGTTGATGGTTCTGGTGTTGATGGTTCAGGTGTTAATTCACCTGATACAGATATTTTAATTTCAGACTCATCTTCAAGTCTAAGTTCTTCTTTAATAACATTATATACTTTTAAATTTAATGGAAAACTATTCATATTAATTTCATCAAAAACCTCATTAACAATAGGAATTATAATATTTCCTTTATCATCATCTTTAAAAAATCTAAGTATTATTAGTCTATGTTTATTTCCTTCTTTTAATATTAATATTAAAGGTTCTATATAGTTGGGTGAATCTTCATCTTTCTTTTCAAGTTTAAAATTTCTAATTTTATCTGCTTCAGAATTGTCATATGGATTCATCCTAAATAAATCAATAATTTGTTCATCATTAATATTATTAAGATAACCAATTTCTTCGTGAAATATAACATTCTTATCATTCATAAATGTTTTTAATTTATTAAATGTTGGTATAATACCTTCGTCACTTGTACCAGGTATTTTATGATACATTAATGATTTATAATTCTCTATTTCGTAATAGAATGTATCTAAAGAATCAAGATTTCTGTTTCTATAATTTACTGGGCCATTATAATATGCTACAATAATACTTAAGTCTACAGATGTTGGGAAATTATATACTTCATTATTTACATTATTTTCATTATTTGCCCCACCTCTATATGTTATATTTTCGCTAGGGTTTATAACACTAATATTACTATTACTCCCTTGACTATTATTATTATTATTGTTTTCATATTGATAATTCATATTTCTTGAATCAAAACTACTTAATCTATCAAATAATTCTGTAAAAATTGTTTCATATTGTGAATCTTTAAATGATTTAGTAAATGTTTTTGCTCTATCATTAATCAAAATATCCCAAAGTTCGGAAAATGGCATTTCTTCTAATATTTTATCACCTAAAGTTTTTACACTACTTTTTATTTTTTGAATTAATTTAGTTTTATCATAATTCATTAATTCATCAATATTTTGTTTAATATGATTTAATCTTTCTTCTTCATATTTTTCAAAAGTTAGGATTGTATCTAATTGTTCAGGTGGTATTTTATTACTGCCAAAATTTAATTTTTGTTTTATTGAATTTTCGGGTGTTTTCGGTAATATATTTTTATTATCATTATTACCATTTTCAAAATCAAGACCCATTGGTTGTATTTTACTATTATTTATTGAATTATTTAAGGGGATAGACATTTTATTATAATAAACAAATAAAAAAATATAAATTATTTATATATGATTCAAATTGGTGGAACATTAAACATTGAATTAACTAAAACTAAATTGAAATTTGGGAAACTAAATTACACAGGAAAATCAGAAAAAAATGTTATTATGGCTTTGTTTAAAGAATTATATGATAAGGATGAAGATAAAATAATTAGACACATATTAGATTCAAAAGCAAAAAATATACCTATTAATTTCAAAAATACAAAAGGTATTGCTGAAATTGTACATAATTATCAATATTCATCTAAGGATGTTAGTAACTTTGTTAAAGTGTTTAAATCATTAAATACAAAAAATCGTCTTGAAGTATTAACACGTTTGAATATAAGAAATCTTCGTAGAGATGAAGATTGTAAATCATATACAATAGAAAATCATGCACATAGAGAGCTTGTAGATATTGGTATTAAACAACTTGAAGAATTACAAAGAATTCATGATTTGTTAGAATTACCTAAAGAATCAAAGTTGCATGTTTGGTTGTCACCATCTTCAATTATAATAAAAAAAGGTCGTCTTAGTAAGAAAGAAAAAAAGGAACTTAAAAAACAAACTAGAAAATCAAAGAAGAAGCTTGCTAAAGAACAAAAACAAAATAAATGTAATACTTAACAAAATTCTTCCACTATATCTTTTATCCATTTAAATCTAATCAATACAGTAAAATACAGCAATATGTAGTTAAATATTATAAAATAAATAACTGATAAATTTATTAAATAAAATTTAGATAAGGCAAAGTTGTTATTTATCATATAATATAAAAAATAATCTAATACTGTTGTTATTATTGGAAATATAAATCCACTGTAGAAGAAAAACTTTTTGGCAATTATGTGCATTTTATAATTTTAGTTATATTCAATAATAATTATTCTTTTAAATTTATTGATTATTTTTTTAAATAATTAATAATAATTTATAAGTAATTTAGTTTTAAGTGTAAATATTATAATATTTATAATCCTATTTTGATAAAACTTTTATTTAAATATTTTTATATATTCATATTTATATATAAAACTAATATGGATAATATGACAGGGTCTATAGGTGATTGGAGCGTTATTGTTTCCGAAGAAAAATCATCAAAAAAATTTACAAAATTATTAAAAAAAATAGAAACAATAAATACGTTTGATAGTAAATTATCTAATATAAATGATAAACTAAATTTAATATTACAAAAAATAGATAAATTAGATTCAAAATGTCTTGATTTAGATAACAAATATAATGAGTTATCAAACAAAATAGATATCTTAAATAATAATCATAATAATTCTAATATTAATTCTAATATTAATTCAAATATTAATTCAAATATTAATTATCCATATTCATTTCAAAATATAACTAATGCTAATAACATATTAAATTTAAAAAATTTATTTGATGAAAAACCATTAAATATTGATAATAGTATTTTAAATTATAATATAGATAATAATTTAGATAATAATTTAGATAATGACAAATCTAATAATTTAGATAATGACGAATCTAATGATATTACAAACAATAAAAATTTAAGTAATTCTCTTTGTAATGAATATAATCCTTGTTTCCACTTTTCATCTTTAGGATTAAAAGGATTATTAGGTTTTGATAATACACATGAAAGAATTAAAAATAAAATATGGAGAAAACATATTATTAATTATAATCCAAATAATTATTATACAACAACACCTAATATTAAATTCCCATAATTTATTTCTATACTTAAATTCCATTATTTAAATTTAAATTAAAATATCTTAATTTTAAAGATAACTATAAATAAAAATATAAATTAATAAAAAATTATTTTGAAATTTTTGTATTACATGAAATAATATAAATTGTATTATCTGTTACAATTAAATATTCACTACCAACTTTATATGTATGTCTTATAGGTGATGTGTGTTCTTCATTATTTTTGTAAATTATTTTATCGCCTTCGGCTGTTACAATTTGTGCATCGCCTTTACATGAGTCAATATAAAAATAAAAACATATTGGTTTCGAAACTTTAATAGAAAGCTTTGCGGCTTGACTTAATGTATCATTAGATGGCATACTAATTCTGCCAGCAGTTTGTGTAGTTTGTGATGACATTGTATAATTAATTTTTATTTTTTTTTTTTGAATTTTAACCTCACTTAAAATAAATTATAAATTATAACTAAAATACTTTTATAATTACAGAATATTTAGATTTTTAACCATAAACTTTCATAACATTGTTTAGATGTAATGCGTTTTTCTGGATTATATACTAATATTTTTTTTAAAAAATCAGATAGTTCTTTGATTTCAATAATTTCATATGTTGATTCTTGTTCTAATAATTCTTCTAAATTAGTATATTCACATTTTTTCTTCTTTAAAATATTACCTTTATGATCGAATAAATCTTTTTTAAAATCAGATTTTAATGCTAATTCTTTGGGCATTTTTCCTAAATATTCATACATTTTGTGTAAATGGCTTCGATCTCTATAAATACTATTTCTTCTTCTACTTACTTCAAATAAATAATTATTTGTTATAAATTCATAAATTAAACATCCTAAACTCCACATATCGGCTTTACAATCATAAAATGAAGATATAATGTTTTCAGGAGGCCTATAATTTCTCATCATTATTTCGTCTTGTACTTTATCATTTGTATATTCTACATTTCCTAAATCAATAACTATAAATTTAAATGAATTATAATTCATATTTTCCAAATCATATATATTCATTTCATCTTCTATATTATCATTACTATTATTATTATTTGAATTATTATTTATATATTCATTATTAAATTCTAAAATAGTATTATCTAAAACTCTACTTTCTTTTAAGTATATTTCCATTTGTTTAACAGATTTTTCTTTTGCCTTTCTTTTTATTTTTTTTTTTTTTTTTTTTTTTTATAATTTAAAATTATCTGGTAAACATGTGTCTACATATGTTCTAAATTTATTAGATAAATTTAATGTATTAATCCTAGATAATAAGTTTTTTAATTTTTCATCTAAAATATCTATTAATATGTTTTCAAATTTTAAATCTGTATGAATCATATTTTGGCTATGAAGTTCACATAAACCAGCACTAACATCTTTAATGAATTTTTTTAATAAATTAATGGATGGACTTAAAAAATATCCTTCTTCTTCTTCATTATTTTCATCTTCTTCATCTTCTGAGTTTGGATCATCTACTTCTTCATCTTCTGAGTTTGAATCATCTACTTCTTCATCTTCTGAGTTTGGATCATCTTCTTCATTATTTTCATCTTCTTCATTATTTTCATCTTCTTTATTATTTTCATCTTCTTCTTCATCTGAGTTTGGGTCATCATAAGATTGGTATTCGACATTTAATAATTCATTAACTGATCTACCTAGTAATTTAGTTATAATACATAATTCATTAAACTTTGTATCTAAAAAAGATTCTTCCATTGCTAGAATATAATTTGGATTAATTTTTTTTAGTTTATTATTAACTTCAATTTCATGTTTACAATCTTCAATATATTTGGTAAAAATAGTTTTCATAGCAAAATATTTATTTTCAACAAGATCTAATACTAACCATACACGAGAAAATGTACCTCTTCCTAGATATTTTATACATAAATATTTATTATTATATATTCTATTAACATAATCTAATGAAATTAAATCCTCATCTTCATCTGTTAATTCTGCGTTTGAATCGTCATCAGAACTAGAATCACTATTTGTATTATAATATTTTTGTTTTTTTGCTAATTCTTTAAGTTTTAATGCATTCATTTTATAAATATAATAAAAATGTCTTAAATCTTTTTTTTTATAGTTTAAAGTATTATTAATCAAAATAACTTGTAGGTAATCTAATATTTTTATTAAAGTAAATATGTTTGATTTAGCTAACGTTATTAGGTTTGTTTCTTTTTTAACATATCTTGGTTTTATAGTTGGTAGTATTAGTGGATTTGTAGAGGTTTCTAAGGATTTTAACCTATGTGAATTATTTATATGTATTATTGTACTCGTTACAAGTTTATTGGCTATATTCTTGCAAGTAACAAATACAATAAATACAATGATTAGAAATGAAAAGAATATATTATACCTTAGTTCTATTTACATGTTTATATGTTCATTACTAATTTTGGGTTTGTCAAATATTGCCATTGTATTTGGAGTATGGGGTATTTTAATGAGTATTGGGACATCTGTATATGCTGTATTTTTAAATGAGGATGTTACAATTACTTCAGAACGTATTGTTTAGATTTTATGTATTTTAATTAATTCATTTTATAGTATTTAAAATTATCTTTTTAAAAATTGATTTTTAATAGTTAGTTAAAGATTATAATATTATCTTTATCTTTATTGGAATGAAACAATCTAAAATAAATGATTTTTTCAAACATAATAATAGTAATATAATAAAAGATTTTGGTACTAAGGAAACTGAAATTACTAAAGAAACTGGAAGTACTAAAGAAACTGAAATTACTAAAGAAACTTCAAAACCAACTAAATTTTATGATATTTTTAATAAAAATAAAACTAAAAATGAAATAGAAAAACAAAATGAAATAGAAAAACAAAATGAAATAGGAAGACAAAATGAAATAGGAAGACAAAATGAAATAGGAAGACAAAATGAAATAGAAAAACAAAATGAAATAGGAAGACAAAATGAAATAGGAAGACAAAATGAAATAGGAAGACAAAATGAAAAACAAATTATAAAGAATAAAAAAATCAAAAAGATAAAATTTATTGTTAAATTTAATTTAAATATTAATATTGATAATGGAAAAGAGAAAATAAATATGCTACCGAATATGATAGAAGAAATGTATAATTCTTATAAAGAAAAAGGTGATTATAAACCCATGAATCTTATGAAGAAACATTTTGATATATTTTATGAACCAAAAGTATTAGAATTAATTAGTTTATTTGAGAGACCTATACCATATCAACGTAAATATTATAGAAGATTAGCGAAGGAATTTTATTTAATAAAAGATAAAAACTTTTTCGAGGTTTTTAAACAAGTAAAAGAAATATTGAATATGACCAAGCAATATCCTCATATTATTAGAGGTTCAGCTGGTTGTAGTCTGGTATGTTATTTGATGAAGATTACTGATTTAGACCCTATATATTTGAATATTAATTTAACTCGTTTCATGCATGAAAATAGAAGTGATATGCCAGATATTGATATAGATTTTCCAGCACATGATAGGAATAAAATATATGAAAAAATATTTAGAAGATGGAATGGTAGAGTAGCACGTATTTCAAATCATGTTTTATTTAAAGAAAAATCGGCATTAAAGGAAGCAATAAGAGAATATGGATATCATAAATTTCTTCCTAAAGATTTTGATTTATACAAAATATTTGATGATCAAGATACTATCAATAAAATAATTCGTTCTGCTCGTGAAAAACTAGGTACTTTTAAGAATTATTCTTTACATTGTGGTGGTATTGTTATTTTCAAAGACAAGGTACCAGACGATTATTTCTTAAAAGAATGTGATATATATAAAAACAATGATTCTATTAAAGGTAGTCAAATAAAACTAAATAAAGATGAAGTAGAAGATAATGGTTTAATTAAAATAGATATATTATCAAACAAAGGTTTATCACAGTTATGGGATATAAGCCAAAAAAATATATTAGATTATGATTTTGATGATAAAAATATATATGAATATTTATCAAGTGGTGAAAACCTTGGGATTACATATGGAGAATCACGTGGTATGAGGAAAATATTTGTTGAAATGAAACCTCAAAGTATTCATGATATTGCGATTGCTTTGGCATTAATTAGACCAGCCGCCGCAAAAAATGGTCAAAAATTTAATTTTCTACAAAATTACCATCTAACAAATAAAGTTGAACGAAATAAGTATGTTATTTATGATGATGATGCTATTGAAAATATAGCTAAATTAATTAATGTTAGTAATTCTGAAGCAGATATTTATAGAAAGGCATTTGCTAAAAATAAATTCTATAAGAAGAAAGAATTTCGTGATAGATTGGAATTTATCCAAAGAAAAATGAGTGTTGATGATATTGATTTAATTATGGAAAGACTTGAAGGTTTACAGTCTTATTCATTTTGTAAATCTCACGCTTATTCTTATGCTTATTTACTATATGTACTAGTATATCATAAATATTATAATCCAAAGAAATTCTGGGAATCAACACTAAAAAATTGTTGTACAAGTTATAGAAAATGGACACATTTTAGGGAAGCCTATAATAGTGGGGCTATTTTAGATAAATATATGAAGTGTGATCGTAATTTACCAGGTGAAAAACAATATTTTGCTCAAGGTTTTTGGAATACTCCTAATTTCCTTAAAAATATGTATATAAAATTTGATGAATATTCTAATTTAGATGAAGCATTAGAATCAATAAATAATAAAGATAAAGAACCTAATTATGACGAAGAAGGTAGATTAATAAAAGAAAAAATCAATGTGAAGTTTAGAGGCTTGATAGCAACATATAAGATCTTTAAATCTTGTAATAAATTAAGTAATAAGTCAAAATTTATTACATTTGTAACAATAGGATATGATAATTGTAAGTATATTGATTTGGTATTATGGGGATGTCATAAATTAAGTAAAGCACATTGTTTAGAAGGTCATGGTAATTTTGAAGATGGGTGTTGGATAAAGGTAGATAAATTTAATTATAGCTTCATAAAATAAATTGTAATTGTAATTATATAATTTGATAAAAGATTATTTAATTATTTAATTATTTATAAACTAATTATAAATTATAACTTGTATAAATTACTATCTTTCCATGATGATTTAAAATCGGAATCATATTTCTTACGCACCCATCTCATATTATCATATAATATTCTTGATACTTCTGGACTTTTGTTTTTTTGATAAGTTTTTACAGCACCTAATTTCTTTAAAATTTTAGAAGAACCATATTCTTTAATAGCACTATCTAAATATTTATGTCTTTTTGTTTTATTCAATGTTTTAATTTCGGTATATCCATGTTTTGATAATTCACCTTTTTTTAATTTTCCAATACCTTTAATAACACCTTTATATCTATCTGAGGTTTTACCTGGTAACCCTTGGCTTTTAATACATTTCGCTAATACTTTTGTTTTTTTTCCTTTAAGATTTCTAATATAGGAATCTCTAATTATAAATCCTTTTGGGCATTTTTTTACACATCTATTTGTTAGTGGGTTAACAACTTTACCATCAACACATTTCTTTGTTTGTTTTAGAGCTTTAGCTTTTGATTTATTTAAATTTGTTTTTGATTTTACAACAATTTTAGGCATCTTTTATAATATAAAAAAATAAATAAAATAAAATAAAATAAAAATTAATTATTTAAAATTGAATAAAAATATATTATACATTAATATTTAACTATAATATGGAAAAAAAATCCAATGAAAAAAATGTTGACTACGATATTGAACAATTTTGGTTTGGCTTTAAAACAAGTATGATAAATTTTTATAAAGACAAAACACTTTCTAGACCAATAAAATCATGGTGTTATCATTTAAACGATTTACAATCTCAAAAAAAATATGAAGAAATTGAACATTGTATTACTAAATATATATCATTATACGCTTTAGATTTAATGAGAGTAGATAATGGCTATAATGTAGGAATATTAAATACAAATATTAAAAGATGGGATAAAATAAGTAATAAATACAAAATTTTTTCAAGTAGAACTAGTTATAATAAAGGTTGTAATTTAATAACGACATTATTAGATATATATACACTATTAATAAGTAAAAATAAGATGGATACTACATTATTCGAACAAGCTGAATTGTTTATAATTTTTGGAGATTTTCGAGAACTTATAAAATTTTCAAAATTAAATGAAGTTCCATCTGTTATAGATAAATTATTAATATACGATGCAAAAATATTTGAACAAATTAAAGAAGTATTTATGTTAGAT
>Ga0222714_10003896_pt1 | contig 14920 bp, 14 predicted proteins | sample C33_3DmetaG_FD_165048 | JGI IMG/M metagenome (GOLD analysis project Ga0222714, IMG submission 165048) | Estuarine water microbial communities from San Francisco Bay, California, United States - C33_3D | ecosystem: Environmental > Aquatic > Marine > Unclassified | place: USA: California... | reverse complement strand
ATTAAAAAATCTTACGATAGAATATTACAAATTTCTGAAGATGCAAAACAAATCACTATGCCAGACTCACGTTACTATAGACGTAATGGAGAGTATTATCCTTCAGTAACTTATGTTTTATCATATTACCCCAAAGGAAAATTCTTTGAAGACTGGTTAAAAAAAGTAGGTTATTCATCTGAATACATTGTTAAAAAAGCAGGTGAAGAAGGTACCCAAGTACATGAAATGATTGAGGCTTTCCTTAATGGAGAAGAATTAAACTTTTTAGGTCCTCATGGTGGTCCATTATATCACCCGGATGTATGGCAAATGTTTTTACGTTTTGTTGATTGGTGGGAAGAATATAACCCAACATTAATTGAGACTGAGGTACATTTATTTTCAGACGAGCTTAAGGTAGCAGGTACATGTGATATGGTTTGTGAAATTGATGGTCAACTTTGGATTGTAGACTTTAAAACATCTAATAATTTACAAACAACTTATGATTTACAAACTGCTGTTTATGGTAAGTGTTATGAAGAATGTTATGGTAAAGTACCTGACCGTTATGGTGTTCTTTGGTTAAAATCTTCTAAACGTAAAGGTGCGAGTGGTAAAATGCAAGGCAAAGGATGGGAAATGTATGAGTCATCTCGCTCACAAGAAGATAATTTAGATATCTTTAAAACAGTTAAAAAATTATTTGATTTAGAAAATCCTAAGCATTCCCCTATCTTTACTGAGTTTAAAACTCAAGTAAAAAGAAAGTTATAATATTTATGACAAACCCTATCTATGATTGGACTGGTATCTTTATTGATAGAAATGCAAGGAAATCCAAAAGCAATAATTTTGGCAGGCTCTCCAGGGGCAGGCAAAGGGTCAATAACAGGTGACTTAGACTTATCTGGACTTAAAACATTAAATTTAGACGATACTATAGCAGCTTTATCAAAGGCTGATGGTTTTACTTTAAACCAAAAAGCTACAGATGCTGAAAATAGGAGTGCTTTTATGAAAGCTATGGCCGCGGCTACTAAAAAGCTTAAAGACGAAGATATTCCTAATACTATAGCTAATAAAGATTCATTCATACTAGACGGCACTTCAGCCTCATCTAAACAAACTATAAACTTATATAATCAACTAAAAGACAATGGTTACGATGTTATGATGCTTTATGTTTACACTGATTTAGAAACGGCTCTAGACAGAAATGAAAAGCGCTTTGAAAAATCAGGAGGTGAAGATAGAAGTTTAATGCCATCTGCTGTTTACAGAACTTGGTTACAAGTTTATAAAAACTTTGATGAATATAAACAATTGTTTGGAGATAATTTTGTTTCTGTAGCCAATACAGGTAAAAGTGAGACAATGAAAGATGTAGAAAAAATTCTACAAAAATATATTGACCCATATAAACCAACAGACGCTAAACCTAAAACAGAAAAAGAACAGGCTAAAGCAGAAAAATTAAATAAGGAATTAAACCAACAAATGGAAGAGTTTTTAAACTCTGATGAAATAAAAAATATTATAGACAATTCAGTCTCAAAAGAACAAGCACAACAAAAAATCACTAACTTTATAAACAAATGAAATTATTAGACTTATTAAATGAAGTAGAAGAAGCTGAAAAAGCAGTTAAAGAAACATCCCCAATTACCGAAGCTGAAAAAATTCCAGTAGATGAAGTAGGTAAATTCTTCGTAGTTGAAAAACCAAAGAAAAACTCAGAAATAGAAGATGTTGTATGGGAATGTGACCTTCCAATGTTTGCTCTTCAAATCAAAGGTGGATTAGAAGTTAAAAACATTTTAGGTGTTTATAAGCAAAAATCTGATGCTCGTAAAGCTGGAACTGAAGCACTTAAAGAATATGAAATGCAGCTTAAGGAAATGGAAGATGCTATGAATGAATTCCGTGAAGCTAAAAAATCCATCGAGGAAAAAAGAAAATCAGCTGCTGAAAAAGTTAAAGCTTTAAAATAAATGAATCAACTAACTAAATTCCTTATTGGAGAACTGTTAGATGAAACAAAAACAGTGGCCATTTATGGGGGTGGATTTAAACCACCAACCAAAGGTCATTTTAATGTTGCCAAACAAGCTTTAGAAGAACTTCCTGAGATAGATGAATTAAAAATATTTGTTGGTAGTGGAGTTAGAGATGGTATTACACAGGAAGAATCTTTAGCTATTTGGAACATTTATAAAAATTATCTTTCTGATAAAGTAGATGTTGAGGCATCTATTGCCCCTGTTAAATCTGTTTTAGGATATGCTAAAGAACATCCTGAAGAAAAAGTTTATTGGATTTTAGGAGCTAGAGAAGGTGATGAGGATGATTTAAAAGATATTGCTAACCGAACTAAATCTATTAATAAATATCCTAACCTTGAGGTTAAAGTGATTACCTCTAAAGGTGGAGTTAGTGGAACTAAAACTAGAAAAGCAATAGCCGACAATAATAAAGAACAATTCTTTTACATGATTCCAGATATTGAGGAAAAACAACAAATTTGGGATTTACTAAAAGATTCTACTTTGAACGAAATTAGTGTTAATGATATTAAGTCAAAAATAAAAGACTTTATATCGGCTGCAAAACAACAAAATGGTGATGCTAAAAAAGCATTTACAATGTTGATTAAAGCCGCCAAAGGTGAAATTGAATTGACTGATGAGGATAAAGAATTCATCAAACTCCAATTAACAGACATTTTAAAGGCAGTATTTGGGGCAGCAATATTTGCTCTTCCAGCAGGATCATTAGTATTAGTTTTACTTAAAGCACTTAAGTTAAGCTCAATAGTAACCCCAACTGCTTTTGCCGAATCAGTTACTCCTGATGAATTAGAAAAGGCAGATGCTTATGCTGATAAACAATTAGGAATTGATATTGACTTAACCTCTCCTCATTTATTAGACAGACTAACAGATAGAGAAGCAGATGTTACTTTTGCCCAATTGATAGGATTTTTTAAACGTTTAGGTAAAAAGAAAGAAGAATTTATAGACTTTTTTACTAAGTTTAAAGAAATTGTAGCCACAGATAAAAGAACAGATTTAAATATTCCTTTTCTTAATAAAGTTAATAAAGCAATTGCTAAAACAATTATGCGAAAAGATGATTTTGAAACAACCAATCCACAATTAGTATTTGAAGGTCGTTATGATACTATAACAAGAACAGTTGTTAGAGATATAATAGATGATTGGAAGTCTCAATATGATGGAGGTACAGGTAAATTTGAGTTAGAGGAAGATTATGATACTGTTAACTCTAAAGGCCAACCAATTAAATTTGAATTATATGCTGTATTAACAGTTAGAAAAACTAAATATGGTATCTATAGAGTAGATGGAGGAGCTGATCCTACAAGAAAATTACCTTATTTAGAAGTTAAATTCCAAGTAGATCCTAGAGACTTACCTCAAAAATGGGAAGAAATTTACATGGATTTAATTGATGTAGTTAGACATGAAATAGAACATATGACTCAACAAGGGCCTAATGTTGTTGCCTCTACTACTACTTACAAAAATAAAAAAGGAGAAGAAGTAACAAGGTTTGACTCTAAAGAAATGGCTGATGACCAATTGTTAAGAAATCTTATTAAATTAAAATTCCTTCCAAAATCAGAATATTTTAAACTAGAACAAGAAGTAGACGCTATGCTTCAAGGTATGTACCTAAAAGCTAAAAAGTCAAGAACACCTTTTAAAGATGTAATTAATAATTACTTTGATAAAGCCAGAGTATCTAAAAAAGATAGAGAAGATATTTTAGACTTATGGAAAAAAAGAGCTAAAGCTTTATCTTTACCTTTAAATGAGGGAGTATGGAGCAAATCAGCTCTTGCTAATATGAATCGAAAATCAAGAGATTATAGATATTTCCTTACAAATGAAAACGGAGATGTTATTCAAGATAATCTCAAAACTATGTCCTCCGTTAAAAAAACACTTGACATGTCCAGAAGATGGGATGGTACTTTTCCAGGATATGGAGTTCCAAACATCATAAATGTTCATGATCTACAAAAAGATGGTAAGGTTGTTGAACAATGGAATTGGGGTGGAAAATACGGTTCTCCTAGATTACCAAATGATATAGACCCTCAATATATAAAATACAATCCCGAAAATTTAAATGAAGTAGGTGAAGCAAATCTTCAACCATATAAATGGACTGAAGAGGAATATGATGATATAGGTATTGAGGTAAGTTTTGAAACTGATAAAGGTGTTGAATATAGTGTTCAATTACAACGTAATGTTTATAAATTTATTCCTGTATTAGATGTAGAATTTGCAGCTGGTGTAATAGATCCTAATTTTGGAGGAGGTATGTCTTCTAAAATAACTATTAATAAAGGGGAACTATTCAAAGTAATGTCTACTATTGTAGATATTATAAAATATTATATAAATCAAACAGAGGCTCAAGGTATTGTATATGCTCCTTCTAAAAAATCAGGTGAAGAAGATACAGGTAATCAAAGAGATAATTTATATAGAGCTTTTATAAAAAAAGCAATTCCTGGAATAGAAATTATTCAAAAAGGACCAATGATAGTAGCTTTACTTCCTGGACATGATACATTAGATGAAGGAAAAGAACCAGCTAAAGGCACAGGTAAAAAACCTAAAGGATCAAGTCGTAGATTATACACAGATGAAGACCCAAAAGACACTGTAGGTATATCTTTTAAAACTAAACAAGATATAATAGATACTTTAAATAAAGCTTCATTTAAATCAAAGTCTCATGCTCGTCAATCTCAAATTATTAATGTAATACATCAACGAGTAAGAGCCGCTTATGGTAGAGCAAAAGATCCTGAGGTTAAAAAACGTTTAAAAACAGCTTTAGATTATGCTGAAAAACGTAAAGAAGCATCTAAAAAGAAAACAGAACGTTTACATAAAATGAAAGAAGCAGCTGACCCACAAGCAGGAACAGCCTTACCTTATGGTTCAGGTTTTGCTCCTATAAAAGAAAGTGATCCTTTTGGTCTAAATGAATTTGCAAAAGAATTTGTTAATGAAGTTTTTGAAGAGGCTTGGAATCCCAAAGAAACATTCTTATCTTTAGCTGTATTTATGAAAGACAATGGAATGAATGTGACCCCATTGCCTAAAATTAAGGTTATTTCAGACGATAAAGAAAATGCGTCTCGTCTTTTGGGCAGAACAGCTTATTACAACCCAGTAGAAAAGTCAATAACTCTTTACACCTTTGGAAGGCACCCAAAAGACGTGTTACGTTCTTTTGCCCATGAAATGGTTCATCACCATCAAAACCTTGAAGGTACATTAGGAAATATAAATACAACTAATACAAATGAAGATGGTCATTTAAAAGATATTGAAAGAGAAGCATATGAAAAAGGTAATATTATGTTACGCAATTGGGAGGACAGTATAAAAAATGTATAAATTAAAACTAACTGATGTATATAAGCAGCTTAAAGAGGAAGAAAACCAAGCTGAAGAACAAAGATACAAAATCTATTGTGACATGGATGGCGTACTTTGTGACTTTGATAAGCGTTTTACTTCTCTAAACCCTGAAAAATTATCACCAACTCAATATGATGCCAAATACGGTTCAGAAAAGTTTTGGAACTTTATTGATAAAGAAAACGGTGTTAAGTTTTGGGTAGGTATTCCATGGATGAAGGATGGTAAAGAATTATGGGATTATATTTCAAAATATAACCCAACATTATTATCAGCTCCTTCAAGAGAAAATGAATCACGTTTAGGAAAACGTTTATGGGTTAAAAATAATATCCCAGGAACTAAACTTATTTTAGCAAGAGCTTCTAAAAAACAAAATTACTCTGGTAGAGATAAAATACTTATCGATGATCGCCCAGATAATATAGAACAATGGAGAAGTCAAGGTGGTATTGGTATTTTACATACTAGTGCTGCAGACACAATCAAACAATTACAAAATATAGGACTATGAGTTTACCAGTAACATATAAAAGATTAGTATTATCTGGAGATAAAGCTAAAGAATCAGCTAAAGAAGCAAAAGATAAATTTTCTAAAGAATGGAAAAAAGATTATTCTGATGCTAAATTAGATATTAAAGACGGAATTGAAGGAAAAATAGTAATTGATATTACTACTAAAGACTCTTCAGCCGCTGCTTTAGCTTCTAAAATTAAAGATGTAGCTACTAAAAATAAAGTAACAGTAGTTACTAAAGATAAACCATCCTTAAAAGCAGTTAAAGAATTAAAATTAACTAGTGTTTTAAGAGACATTATAAAATAAATGAAAAACGATTCGGTTTTAAAAAAAGAATTTAAACAGAAAGACGTTCAACGTCTCCGTAACTTGGTTCAAGGCAAGTATGGAGAAAAGTCTACTGTTGGAATTGGTTATAGTAAAGCAAAAGAATTCCATTCCGAAGGAGATGTTTGGGAAGAAGATGGTCGAACATGGACTATCAAAAATGGAATTAAACAAAATATTACTAAATTAGATAAGGCAAAAGAAGGTATTGTATTACCTGTTTTTTGCCCTTCTTGTTCTCATACTATGAAACCTCATCTAGATAAAAGATGGTATGTAATGTATGGCCATTGCTTTAACTGTCAGGTAGACCATGAGGCTGAATTAAGAAAACAAGGTAAATTAGAAGAAGTAGAAAAACAGGTTGTTAATGACCAAGTAGAAGGTTTAACTAAAGATTTTGAAGTTTGGTTTAACGAAATGATAAACTCTAAAAATTCTTTTGTTACTGAAGCGGGGGATGTAGAAAAATGGGATGGTTCTGGTAAAGAACAATTACTTAAACAAAAAGAAGAAGCACTAAAATACTTAAACTCACTTAAAAAATAATGGAACCACTAACTATGTTGACGACTGTACTTGTTGCCCTAATCACTGCTGTGTTTGGACCAATTGCTGTCGCTTGGGCTAAAAAGAAATTTGACTCATCTATCCCAGTTAACCTAGTAGATGAAGCTATTGAAATGAATTCCTTAATTGATGAACAATTAGATGGATTATTAGAAGAAATGGAAGCTGATAGAGTATGGATTGCCCAATTTCATAATGGAGGTCATTTTTACCCAACAGGTAAATCAATTCAAAAATTTTCTGTGTTTTATGAAAAACTAGGCTTTGATGTAAAATCAGTTCAACATACGTTCCAAAATATTCCTGTCTCCTTATTTCCTAAAGCAATGGCTGAATTATATAAAGAAGGAGAAATAGCTATTTCAACATTTGAAGAAGGTAAAGATTATGATTTAGAATCTTTTTCAAAACCTTTTGGTACAAAATCTCTTTATATGGTAGCACTTTCCGATTTACATGACCGTTTTATTGGTGTTTTAGCTATATCATATAATAATGAATATAAATTTACAAAAGAAGATTGGATATTTATACGACAGAAAGCGGGCGTAATTGGTACGCTTTTAGATGACTATTTAAATAAAAAAAAGTAATGTTTAAATTTTTAAAAAATAAAAGAAATTTTAATTCCCCTACAACATTGACTAGGGATAAAGTTGTTAATCAATCTACTCCTCAACCAGCTCCTCAACCAGCCCCTCAACCTGAGAAAATCTTAGAACCAAAAGTTGAAGTAAAAAAAGTAGCTGAAGAAAAAATTATAGAAAAACCTATTTCTAAAAAAACAACAAATAAAAAAATAAATGAAAGACCTTCATAAAATACAAGAATTCTTTTCTAAACCTTTAAAAGAAAATACATTAAAAGTAGGAGATAAAGTATCTAAAAAATATGCTTCAACAGAAGATGATTACACCAGAGAATTTGAAATAATTTCTATTGAAAAAGATCGTGCTAAAGTAAAAGATTTAAAAACAGGAAAGACAACAGGAATGTCTTTATCTGATTTAACAAAAGAATCTTTAAAAGAAGACATGTTTGGTGATCCACTAGACCAAATTTTTAGACAATACGCTGGTAAAACTATTGAAATGGACTTTACAAACCCTGAATCAGATTGGTCTGAAATGTTAGGTGAGTTAGGCGAGTATCTTCCAGACGATCAATTATCTGATTTTATGGAAAGTGAAGAACTTGATTCATACTTAGATGATTATAACATTAGATTAATAGATCCTATTGTTGATAAAGAAATAGATAGAGATATACTTAAAAAAGCAAAAGCTAAATACGATATAGACGCTATGAGAAAAGCAGCTAACATGCCCCCACTAGATAGTATTGCCTCATTAAATGAGGATTTTGATGCTTCTAAATTTGGTCTTCCTAAAAAAATCACCACTAATATGTGGGATAAAGACAAAGTTAAAGCAGATATTGAAAACGGAAAAATCACCCAACCAAAATGGTTTGATGAAGATCATGAAATTATTGATATTAACACTAAAATGGATATGATTTCTTTTGATAAGGTTTATCAATCTAACAACAAAAGAGGTTTACCATTTTTAAACAAATACTTAAAAACACCTCTTAAATTAAAAACCCCAGAAGAATTCAAAGGTAGATTAAGTGTGAAAGAAAACATGGGTTTTTCAGATTACTCAAACAAAGAATTAGCTGCCTATTGTAAAAACAATCCAACTGATAAAAAAGCAGCTGTTGAACTTCATAAACGTTCTCAAGCACTTAAAAATTTAACTAGAACAGATGAAGCTAAAGATAATATCAAAGTAGGTGATATAGTTAAAGTTGACGGTGGAGGTACTTACAAAAGAGTAGAAGGTACTGTTGGTGGTTATCCCGCTTTTGTTCGATTTGAAAATGGTAAAGAAGGTAAACAGAAAACCGGCTTAGTTGGTTTCGTTAAAATTACTAAAGTAGAAGAAGCTATTGACGTAAATGATCCTGTTCTTATGAAAATGAGATCTGCTTTGTCTAAATCTAAAGAATTAGCTAAAAGGGGAACAGATAATACTAGTGGTGATCCTAACGACCGTTTTTTTAAGAAAAATATGGATAGACTAAAAAAGTTAGATGCTTTAAAGAAAAAACGCGCTCAAATTATGCGTGATATGGAACAAGAAGCTGAACCAGAAGGTGGTCCAATTGCTGACAGATACGGACGTGAATTAAATAAAATTGATACTGCTATTGATAAACTTTCACCTCAGAAAAAAGGGGATGAATATATGTCTAAGGATGAAATTGAAAGACGAGCAGCAATGATTCAAGATCCTTACGCTAATTATATATCACAAACAAATGCTATGTTTGGTTTAGAAGAAAACCAACCACAATTTAAAGTAGGAGACAAAGTAACTTACCTAGGACATTCAGCACAAATAACTGCTGTAAAGGATGAAGATGGTAAAACTTATTTATCTGTATCTTATGATAAAGGTAATGGTAAAACAAAAGCATCCGATATTTTATCTACAGATGGTACCATTAAACCTTTAAAAGAAGCTAAACCAGTAGCAAACCCTAACAAACATATTAAAGGAATCCAAATCCAATTAGATCAATTAGGTGTTAAATATGAAATGGATCCTAAAAATAAAGTTCAACCATTTAAAGTAATTTACAAACCAGTAAATAAAGATGATGACTTTTATGATAACTTTGATGATATAGTGTTTAGATATAATCTTAAAGGTGTTGTAAAAACATCAATGAATGAAGCTACAGAAGATGCTATTTATTATCTTCAACAAGCAATAAAATTAAGTCACACCAATACTGTCAGAAAGCTTATATTAAAAGCTACTAGGGAATTAGGATTAGAAGTTCCTAAAGTATGGACAGAATCAACAAATGCATCAGTAAGTGAAGCTTCTAAAGAAGAAGAAACTGAGTTCCATAAAAAATTAGATAAACTAGTTCATAGTACTTTCGGTAAAAGAAAAGGTGAATTAGAAGAAGAAGTTGACCAAAGAAATGCTGATGTCTACGCCTATCAATTTATGCAATACTTTGATAAGATAAGTGGAGTAGTTAGACATAACTTTGGAGATGATACTAGAAAAGAATTTGAAAGATTAGTAAAAGATAAGTTCTCTAGATACATAGTAAATGAAGATAACCTTGGACATGCTGAAGTAAGAAACGTAGAAAAGAATTTATCTCCTGCTCAAAAAGAAGAGTTAGCTAAATTGATAAAATCTAAAAAGATTAAAACAAGTAAAGATCTTAAAAATTGGCTATCATCTAAAAAAGAATCAGTAAGTGAAGAAGAATTAACCGAAGCTTTTGTCCCTTCAAACATCAAAGAATTTGCTAAAAGAAAAGGTGTTACACAATTAGTAAACACTGTAGCAGGTTGGGCTGAAAGAGTAGGTAAAAAAATTGTTGGTGGAGTAGCAGTTGGTAGAAATTATGATACGTTAGTTTTAGATATGACTTATCAAGGAGGTGAAATTCGTATTGATTGTGAATACGAAACAGTTGAATTATTTGACGAGCCAGTAAGAAGTTTTAATAATTTTGAACGTGTTTATAATGAATATAAAGAGGAAGATGAGCAATTAGATGAAAATAAATCAGGATTTGCCCTAAGTCAGGCCTTATTTAGACTGCAGAATGAGATATCATCAGTAGTTAAAGATTGGAAAAAGTCAATTGCTGATGATATCGCAGCTAATGGTGGTAGTAGGTATGAAAACTGGACTGTGGATAAATTTCTTGCAGACTATGCCGAGTTTAAAGATGAATGGATGGATGAACAAACAAAAACCCAAATAGCTCACGATGAAGAAACATTACGTCGTGAACGTGGTTTAGAGGAAATAAAACAAAGAGTATTTAACAAATTAAAAAAATGAAAACATATAAAATATCTGACCAAAGACTAAGAGAATTAGTTCTTGAGTTTAATGTGAAAGTATCTTTTGAGGCAATCCCTCAAACTATAAAAATAATTCAGCGTGATTTTATTAGTAGTATCCCTACTAATGATTATTTTACTGATGGAGAAAAACAAGCTTTAAATTTGTATTTTGAATCATATTCTACTTTACATAGTAAAAACATTCTATTATTTGAATCCCAAATTAATGAAGGAATAGCTAGTTGGTTTAAATCTGCTGTAAAAAAAGTAAAAGAAGTTTTTGGAAATATTAAAGAGTATGTTGTAAAACTTTGGGGAAAAATTAAAGACACTTTCAAATCAGTTATGATAAAATTTTGGGATTGGATAAAAGGAAAAGTTAAACAATTATCAGCATATGTTAAGAAAAAAATTGAAGACACTATAAAGGGACCTAAAAAAGCACCTCTTCAAAAAGAGTTAAAACAAGTAAGTGAATCATATAGTTGGATTCAATCTTGGTTTAAAATGTTAATATCAGACCCTTCAAAAGCTTTATCCCTCATAGGCGATAAAATAAAAGCAGGTGTAACATCAAAGCTATCAAATCTTTTTGGAAAAGCAGAAGAAGAAGAAAAAACAGCAGTAGCAGAAAATATTTTTAATAAAACCCTTACTGAAGGATTAGTTAACACTAACAAATTGTCTTTAATATTAGAAGAAGAAGAAGGGAAAGATAAAAAAAATGATCCCTTTTCTATGGATTTTCTTACAGCGAAAGGATGGAAAGAGAATTGGAAAAAATATGTTTGGAATATTGTTAAAATAATTATTAATCCAGTTATGGGAACATTGGGTGTAGTAGGAGCTTGGGTTGGAGAAAAAATATTAGATATATCTTCTTGGTTAATATCTAAATTAGGAGGCCCAGGTCCTTATAAATTTCATATACTTCCAGAACTAGTCATGGTAGGTTCAGAATTATCGGGTCTATTTGAAAGTTCTTGGAAGGCTTTTGAGGGTTTTTTAGAACCATTCATAAAAGTGATTCCTGGTTTAGGGATGATAATGAATTTCTTTCATTTTGGACATAAAATATTATATGCTTATGCTATATTTGAATCTGTTAATGCGGCTTACAATGAAATAAAAGGCACAGTAAATCAAACTCCTGGTTTAGAAGATAAAATCGAGAAAAAAATTGATTCACTTAAAGAATCTTTATCTCCTGAATTCCAACGAATGCAACAATTATCTGGATTAAACTAAAAAAACACATATTTATAATCATATTATTATGGCAACTTTTGACTATAGAAAATTTTTAAAAGAGAATAAATCTACCTTTCACGCTTCATTAACTGAAGGCCAGTTCTCTTGGATGACTCAAGATACAGAACAACAAATTGGCTCTGAAAAATTAAACACAATTGATGTGTATATGTTCGATAACAAAGGTAAATATTGGCATGAACCAAGTTATGACGGATATGGTGAATTTGGTGGAAAAGATTACTATGATTTAGTAGCTGAAATGAATGGCTACACAGCAGATGATGCTGAAGAATTTGGTGGTACTTTTAAAGAGTTAAGAGGTATTGGTATTAAATTAGCTTTTGGTGAATTAGAGCCAAAAAATGGCGGACCAGTATTATTCCCGGCGTTAATAGCTGACCCTGCTTATTTTAATTATAAAACTCATGACTTTACTAAAGAAGCAGAAACTGATCCAAACCAATCTTGGTACTCACCAGAAGAAGATGAGGATGAAGATGATTATAATATGGGATTTGTTGATATGGATAGAGAAGAAGATTATGATGAAGATGAGTTAGATGAAGGTAAAAAACAATACTACAAAGACGCTGAAAAAGACGATGCTGCTCATATTGCTGCCTTAGAAAAAGATATGGAAGATGATAAAAAATCATCTAAAATGACTAAAGAAGAATTAAAAGCAAAAATTAAAGAAATGATTTTAGCTGAAAGAAATCCTAATGAACCAGACGAAATGGAAAGTAATGCTTGGGATATGGCTATGAGAGAAGACATGGATGTAAACATTAAAGATGAAACTGAAATGGATGATCCTTTAGCTGAGAATGAAACTACAAAAATGAAAAAATCAGAATTAAAAGCAAGAATTAAAGAAATGATTTTAGCTGAAGTAGATGAAGAAGAAGAAGTAGAAGACACTGAAGAAGTAGATGTTGACGTTGAAGATCCAGAACCAACTGAAGAACCAGTAGGTGATGGTGGATTAAAAGTTACCCAAAACGCCGATGCTGACTTAACAGGTACACAAAAAGAAGTTCAAGACAATTTAGAGGCTGCTTTAGAAGCTGCTAAAAAATTAGATGATGATAAATTAGCAAAACAAATTGGTAATTCATTAACTTTCTTTACTCGCCAACATGTTGTTAAAGAGGAATTAAGTGAAAAATTACTTTTGAAAAAAAGAGCAGGCATCATTACTGAAACTCAATATAAAGAATACTTACTTATTTTAGAAGATGAAAATATTGATGAAAGTCTTAAGAGCTCTATACTAGCCGGATTAATTGCTTTAACATCTATAGCAGGTGTAGGTAAAGTATATAAGATGGATGCAGAGTTTGAACAAAATAAACAAGCTCAAACAGAATATTATCAAAACGTTTTAATACCTGTTGCTGAAAAATTAAGTAAAGCAGATTTAGCAGATTTAGGACTATCTATTAATGAAAAAACTAAAAAATTAGCTCTTTATAACCAAACTGACCCACAACAAATCGAGACAATTTTCGCAACATATGCTCAAAACTATATGAGGTCAAATCCAGACCAATTTGCAGTTGGAGTTGATGGAGGGGTTGTTTGGACGTTAAACCCAACAGCTAATTAATTAAAAAATAAAAATTATGAATACACAAGAATTATTTGACAAAATTGACGCTTTATACGAAACATTTAAAGCTGAACACGCTGGTAAATCTAAAGCTGCTCATGGCCGCGCTCGTAAAGCATTAGGTGAAGTTAAAAAACTTATCACTGAATATCGTCAAGCATCAGTTGCTGAAGATAAAAAATAAAAAATAAAATGAAAGACAATTTTGATTTAAGACAATATCTTGCAGAAGGCCGCTTATTAAAAGAAGCCAAAGATACTTCTGATTTAGTAGTTAAATATACTAAAAAAAATCTAGATAAATATGTTGAAAAAGGTTTAGCTGATGGTTTCGGTAAGGAAGGTAAGAAAAAAGTAAAATATATCGTTGGATATGATGAAAATGATGATATGGATGAAATAGGACATATTTTTTCAAAAAATGAAGAAAAAGACATTGAAAAGGATTTTACTAAAAAAGACCTAGATAAAGCTTTTAGGGATTCATTAAAAAAATAAAATAAAATGTCTGACTTTGATCTAAGAAAATACCTCACAGAAGGCCACTTATTAAAAGAAGCCATTGACTTCCCAGAAATGGAAGATGAGTTTGAAGGTGCTATGTTAGCTTCTACTCAGTCAAAAGAAAGCTATCTTAGAGATATTGCCGATATTCCATATTATGAAATTGACTTAGACGGCTACTATGAAGTAAAAAACGCTATAGAACAAGGGGTTTATACAGAAGAAGAAGCTAGGAAGCTTATGAAAAAATGGGCTAAATCCAAATTACAAGAATTATATCGCGAAGGAAACTATGATTAACGAACGTGAACTTACCAAAGCCGAACTCAATAAAAGAGAAGAGGTTATTAAAGACCTTAAAAAACAAAAAAAGTCCTTAGTAAAACGATATGGTAAGGACGCTGAAGCAGTTATGTATGGTCGTGCTACCAATATAGCAAAAAAACAAGCCGAATCAATGAATAAAGAAAAATTAAAAGAACTCGTTAGATCTTCTTTAACTCAAGAAGCAGAATTTACTGACAAATATGATGATAATCCTAAGTTAAAAGGTAAACAAAAGAATTTACCTGATGCTTTACAAAAAGGTATCATTAGTAAAGTAAAAGAAGATATGGACTTAGGTAATGAAGACAACGAACCACACATGCTTAAAGCAGACCTTTATCGTATTGGAAAATATGCTATGGAATTATACCAGATGGTAGACCAGTTTGAAGGTCCAGGTGAGGTTGATTTTCCTCATTGGTGGCAAGCAAAAATTATTAAAGCTAAAGAATGTTTAGTAGG
>Ga0222714_10003894_pt1 | contig 14923 bp, 8 predicted proteins | sample C33_3DmetaG_FD_165048 | JGI IMG/M metagenome (GOLD analysis project Ga0222714, IMG submission 165048) | Estuarine water microbial communities from San Francisco Bay, California, United States - C33_3D | ecosystem: Environmental > Aquatic > Marine > Unclassified | place: USA: California... | reverse complement strand
CGCAAAGATCGGAGAGGTTGTAGACACGTTCGTTGCCGTTGAAGGTTCTGACGGTTATCCATGGCATGGCGCTTCCACGTATGACGAGCACGGCGAGCGCGACTGGCAATAGCAGTCGAGGCTGAAAGGTTGCAACGCCCGAATTCATGCGAATGGATCGTCAACGAACTCTGCTGACGCCGTTGAGGCAGCAGGCAGGATCTCGGCTGCCGCCGGATTACGAGACTCTAGAACTCCAATCATGATGGTGACGATGAAGCCAAGTGGGCCAAGTATTGCCCCGACCAAACTGACCGTGCGAAGCGGTAGGTCAAAGAATGACCCGACCACCACAGACAAACCCATCCAGCCCAAGATCCATACAGCGGTCATACCAAAGATCGCGATGTAAGTGAAGAATCCAGTAATCACATCACACGGGCGACGAGGTATCGCCGGGATCGGCTGTAACTTGGCTTGCTGCTATCTCCTGGCCAGCAAACCCGCGAAGAATCTCCGGAGTTTCGACTGGCGCCGAGAGTTCGACTCGCCATGCAGCAGCTGTGAGCTCCACCCCAGGCTGTACCTGAATCTGGCCCGCATCGGCGTTCAATGCGCCCGATTTGGGCAAGACAAGTTCGGGTTCGAAGATTCGAAGATTCGGGTACTCGTCCGCGATAAGGTCGGGCGGGAAGGCGACTTTGTCCTCAGACTCCTTGGAGAGTCCGGCCAAGAACGCTTCAACGGGTAGTCCGCTTAGGGCGGAACCCAAGCCTGTTACTTCGACTCTTGCCAGTAGGCGTCCCAGAGCAGTCTGCGCCAGATCAACTGCAACCTGCTCGGCCTTCTTGGCCACGAGCGCACGCTGCAGATCACCAGCAACGACTCGACGTCTGAAATCGCTGCGCGGATAGTAAACATCCTCGTCTGAAAGAGGCTTCTTGCCAACGATGCTTGCCGCCGGCGAGTTGTCGGACTCTGGAAGAATATTGTCCGCGGGCGTAGTCAGTCGCGAGTTCTCGTAGTCGCTCCGCCATTCCTGCTTGAGGATGTCGAGAATCTCAAGCAACCAGCCGCCATGAATGGTCTGGCGTCGTGCCTGCAGGAACAACTGCATGCGTTGCTTCTCGTCTGGGCGCGACTTACCGAGCACCATCGCGGGTGGGCGCGTCACTTCTTCGATTCCCACTCTTGCCGTCGCAAACCCAATCTCCTTGCCGAAAGGCAGGTGTACCAGCTCTCGAATGACAACTTGCCAGTCGTTGAATTGGTCACTGACGGATGAAAGCCGGACAACTTCTTCCACGTCGTGACGAGCGCGGCTGTAGGCACGCTCGTACTCGTCCATTGCAAGACGGAACTTGTATTGGGCCTGAACAATGTCTCTTGCCAAATAAAGCATCCGAATGATAAACCCGCTGAAATACAGGGTCACTATTAGTACAGCAAGCAGGAGCGGCAGAGGCGTGAAGACGATGCTTGCGAGTGCTGCTGCGATCACCAAAATGACGGAGAGCAATCCCCTGCGCGACCATTTCGCAAACTTGATTCGCTCAGGCGTCGATTCAAGATTCGCAACAGGTCGCGTCGCGAGAATCTCGAGACATCGAGCGAGGTCTTTGCGCACAACCACAAGGTTCGAGACAATCGCGTCCCCGACCCTCCAGAGCAGCGAAGCCGACCTCCTACTAAGCCACTCGCCAAATCTCTGCTCAAGATCGGCGAGACGTGACGCAACGAGGTCCGAGTCGCCTGGGGCTGGCAAGGACTTGCGGGCACACACATTGCCAACGCGCACAAGCTTCTTGCTGGGCTCATGGAGATACATCAAGCCATGGTCAAACGCAGTGCCGCAGTGATCACACGACTTATTCTGCGCGAATCTTCCATTGACTGATGCATAGGAGCCTTGTGCCGCTTCGCACACCCTGTTGGCTTCTCGATACTCCTCGATGACTTCGGGACGCACACCCTGATAGAACACACCAATCGGCGTGTACTCACGCGGGTCAAACTTGGGATGTGAGGGTGAGTGTCGATTCGTCTCGTCTGAATCTTCGGCCTCTGGAGACTCGGAAGCTGGAACACTTGTTGCGTGCTGACTCTGGTTGGCTCCTGAAGTTTGATTTGAATGGACCACTCCCCCTGCGAGCACCTCTGCGCCTACTTCAGCTGCAGGAACGCTCGGCTGTGTCGGCGGCTGGCTTTGTGGTGACTTCTTGTTCTTCTTAGCGAGCTTCGCGGCCTTGCGCGCTGCCTTCCTTGCGGCACGCTTCTCTTTCCGACGAAGTCTCCAGCGCTTGACTCGACCGACCTTCTTTGTTGATGGTGACTGCCCCTCGGCTGACTTCGCGGTGGGTGTTTTCAGGCTCGACTTCTTTTCGACAGGTGTAGGTGGTTTAACTGCGAGTTCCTCGCGCATCGCTTCAAGATGTGTTTTCAGTGTCAGCGCATCTGCGACCGACATTGGACCGATCTCCCTTTGCGTTTCTCCAAGTTTGAGAAGCTCAATCTCAAACGGAGTTACGTGGAATGACGAATCATCCGGTGAAGGTCCAATGGCAATTGGATCTGTATATACGAGTCGGTTTGAGCCACTGACCGGAGGGGCAATGCCCTCGGGGAAACGGCCTCCGTCGACCACACCGAGCGAAACTCGCTGGAGAACATCCCATGGCTCCGGATCGCCAATTGGGTCGACTGTGTTGCCGAGCTGCAGACCCTTTATCACCTCAACAAGATTGTCCGCGTTGAGATCGTCGGTGCGAGGGTTGAACTTGAGAAGAATCGATGCACTCTCTCCGAATGTTGCTTTTTGTACGAAACTCTCGATATCACCTTTGATTTTCTCGACGAGAGTGACTGGAATTCCCTTGAGTGCAGCGCCGAACTCTTTCGCGAAGAGCTTGAGCCCTTCCCAGATGTTGAGATTCTTCGGTTTCTCTCGCTTCGGATCTTCCCACGGACGATAAGCAAACTTGCCACGCTTCACCAACGCCTTGAGGAGGGCGTCATTAACCGGGGTTCCAGGTGGCACTGCCAGCGCGTTTGGAACGTCGGTCGGAATCGACCAAGGTCCCGACTTCGGGAATGCTCCTGCGAGCACTTCGTCTGTGAGACGACCAGCACTCACTACACGGAGATACGCCCGCCCAACGCGAATTGATCGATGCACGCCGACAACTTGATCGGCCATATCAGGGGCCAGGGCGCCTGGCTGCCAGACAAAACCACCAGCCATTGTGAGTGCGAGCAGTAATACGAGGAGATGCCGATGGTCATCCCACATTGGCTGCGCCGCAACAGCTTGATCGATGCGGACCACAGGCTCGTGGAGAATATGGAGTTTCCACTGAGGGGCAAACGCGCGGTGTACGAGTCCTGATTCTTCAGCCACGGACACCGTAAACGACTGAAACTCCAAGTTCTTGTGCGCTGCAAATGCATCCTGAACCATCTGAAGGACTCGAGTTTCAGTGTCGAAGCGTGCTTGGTCAAGCACCGCCACGTTCTTCTGACGGATTGCAACCACTGAAACTTGAGACCAGATGCGAGATGTCAACAAATCAAAGAGAGCTCTTTGACTTACGACGCCGCCATCGCACACAGTGGTGACTGGTCGAACCAGTGCATCTGGGTCTACTGAAGTCCACGCAACTACACCGAGAAGACCAGCATCAGCCCATTCGGCGAGTACACCCGCTGACTCCTTGTCTGAGCCAGCGAAATCGCCAAGTAGAAGTACTAGGCGATTATTCACGAAACTCCACCAGATGTTCCAGTTGCGATCGACTGCTCGAACCTCTCAATAGCCTCGCGGACCATCACGTAGCCGTTTCGAAGGTCGGTCATCAATTCGCGTGTCATGGTGTCCACTGGTTCCACCGCTCCCACTTGGCTTCGCCAGCTATTCGGATGCAAGGGCTTTGCGTCGAGCTGATCAAAGTGCTTGATGTTTGCATCCAAGTACGCCAGAGCATTCGCGAATCGCCCCTTGGGGTCGCTCTTGAGGGCATTGGCCCGCGCTTCGTCAACTATCTGAATTCCGCTGTAGTCGCCAGATTCGAGCACCTGTGCCGCTGTTCCCTCTATCTCGAATCCTGCAGCCATTCCGCCACCGGACCCATAGTCGATGAGGGCACCATAAGCGTCGAACGCGGCCTTGCCCCGAGTGGGTGCGTCGGCGAAAGTCAGCACCATCGACTCAAGGAGAGCCGGCAAGACATTGTTTCTGTCCGTCTCCGTAAGGAAGTTGGGTGGGAAGTTGTGGACTCCAGCCTTTGTCGAGATTTGGTTCTTCCCGTTCGGAAGTGCCGTCATTGTGCCCAAAATTCGCGCCACGGCAAACCCTCGGATAGCCGCAACTCGCAGGTCGTCCGGAAGCGGGATGAAGTTCTCGAGAATCCTCGCTCGCCTCCACTGCCAGAACGACGACCGGAGAAGCGGAGGAGTAAAGGATCCCACTGCACCATGGAGAGGTTGAGTGAATGAGGTAATGACGCTCGGATTCACAGGGAACTCAAGGAAGTTTGTGATGAGTACCGACTCTGCGTCACCCGATGAGAAAGCCCAATCCACGTTACGAGCATCGTTCAAGAATCCTTGAATGACTTGTTCGGTCTCCTCACGAGCTGGATGGCCCTGACCGAACGGGAAACCCTGGATATTGAGTGTGTACGAGAGAGGGTTCGGGTGGACGGTGGCGTTCATCACGATGTCAATCTCCACCAGTGGCCGCGATTGCATCAATGCGAGTTGAAGCTTCTGGCGGAACGTCGCGAGACGCTGTTGGTGGTCTGGAATAGCGGCACCGGTCTTGTGGTGACGCGGCATCAGGTACGAGCTGAGACCTTCGGTCAGCACGTAGAGCATCTCTGTCGCTGGGCGCGTCAACCATGTGTCGATGCGCTCGGAGAGTGTCTCTAAGTCGTCCTCGACGACGATCGATACCTGCTGGCCGGGCTCCCAGACGGGCTCGCTGCCGTGACTGTCAGCCCAGACCAACGGCGTGCACTCTTTGGCTACGCTGCCGTCCCCGCCGAATCCGCCGCGGATGATGAGCAGCCGTGCCGCCTCGACCGGGTCGATGGGCAGACCTGAGGGATCACCCAACGACTTGCTCAACAGCGACTTGGCCATCTCAGGCCAGGTGGTGTGCTCTTCGAGGAAGAACTCGACTGGACTGGGAGCAAACGATGTCGGCACGACATCATCGTTCTTCGGCCACAATGCCACTACCGCGGGCTTGCCGTCCTGCGGCTTGGTCAACATGTCGATGCGCGCAAGAGACTGGCGCACCGACGCGTCGAGACCAGACACCATTGAAGTCGCCACGCTCTCCAATGCCACGGCAAGCCGCTCGCGGACCCTGGCTGCCCACTCGAACACGATCGCCTTTGACAAGTCAGAGATCGTCTCCTGCACCGGCCCGGCCGACATCGGGATCGAGCCTTTCGGATTTGCTGCTAAGTGGGTCCTAGCGCGCTCCATCGCCTTGTCGGCTTGACCGGAAGCTTCTTTAGCGCGCTCCTTGAACTTCGCTGAAGACTGCAGCACCTGAGCGCGGGTCGCCTGAAGCAGTGACTGCACTACAGGCAAACTCAACGTTCCGGAGAACTCCGTCGTAGTCCTCAACATTCGCTGGAACAACTCGGAGCCCCACTTGCGTAACTCCTCCCCAAGCTCGGCGTCAACGTTCGCCAACTCTGCTGCCTTGACCTGCGTCGCCTGAGCCCCAAGCGTCTGCAACCACACGCCAGCTGCCTGCTGCATAGAAGCTGGAAACGGTGCCTTCAACTTGTTCGATACCTGCCCGAGACGAGTCTTCATGATGTCGTTTGATACGAACCGATCCGAGATCTGTTTGGACCCCTCATCACTCTCGTTCAGACCGCACTCAACAATGAAACGGTCAAAGTTGCGTCGGGTCAGCTCCGCGACCTTGGCAGGCCCGGCCATCGCTTTGGCCGAGTCCCCCAGTACCGCATTTGCGACCGGCTCAAAACCGTCTGCCAAATGCTCCAACACCGACCGGTGCAATAACTTCTTCACATACTCGCGGAAGCGATCACGACCAATCGAAATCGTCGAGCTACCGAACGACGATGCAACACCCTTCATTCGAGAAGCTTGGAACCCGTAGCCACCAGCATTTGCCGGCGCGGCCATCGGCCAGTTGACGGTAATGAAGTTATGGAATGACGTCTGCACAGTTGCCGAAGTCGTGACTGCAGCAAGTGCTTCACCGACTGCTCGATAGACGTTCTTCGAGTCAAGGAGGTCGAGTCCGTCAATGTTTGTGCGACCAATCAAGAAGATGCTGTGAGGTCCGCGTGTGCTGACTGCAACCGATGCCGGAATCAGTGAACTGTCCGTATTCTCATCATCCCAGTACGCAGAGAGCATCTCCGCCATGAACGCGGCCGAGTTTGCGGTCATTGCCTTGGTTTGGACCGAACCAAAGATGTCTGGAGTGAAAGCGACAAGTACTGGGAAAGCGCCCTTCACGTCGGTGCGCCGAACAAGATCGACGACGTCAAGCATGATGCCCGCGCCCGTGCCGCCTGCCATCGAGCCCACGACGATGGTCAACGGGTCAGGTACGGGCGTACCCGGAGGTACATTCACCTGAAGCTGTCGAGAAACCTCCGCCAGCTCTGGCCCGCCTGCAGTGCACTGTGTGAATGCATACGCGATTCGGCGTTGAACATTCTCTTGGAGCGCAAGAATGCCGGCTGTTCTGCCAACCGCTCGCAGCTGGCCTGCGCCATCCTTCAATGGAACTGTTACCTGAGTTGGGTTGGGCCTCCAACCTTGTAGATCTTTGAATGCTTTCGGGTGAACGTCAAGCCCGAATCGTGTCTCAATCGCCTGATTCAGACCTTGGTACGTGCTGAACGCCAGTGAAACACTTATGTAATCGTTGTTTGGAAGAAATGGGATCGATGGATCTTCCTGTGTGGTCAAGGTGTCAACACCCAGGAACTGCCAGGCCTTTGGGAAGTCGCCCTCCCACCCTCTGTGACCCAGATAGCGCTTCACTGCGTCTCGCACGTAGCGAACCGCTTTCTGACCCGAGCCGCCGCATCCGATCATGATGATTGGCCTCAACATGGTGTATCTCCTTGCTTTGTTGTTTTCTTAACTTGATGAATCTCGCGAATCATGCGAACGGATCCCATTCATCGCTCGATTTTGACTCTTCGATTGGTGCCGAAGATTCAATGTCTTCTTTTGACCTTCGGCCCCGCCGCTTTCTGCGCGATTCCTTAGGCGACTCCTTTGATTCGGCGCCAGAAGTGAGCGAATCGAATGGGTCGGAGATCGATGACACTGAAGTGTCACCAAAGACGTCATCAAATCCGGTGCTTGAGTCACCGCTTTCGCTGGGTGATTCCTCGCCGGCTGAAGCCTTCTCGCGTTCGACTCCGAGAATCTCCGTGAACTGAGCGGCGAAACTGCTTGAAACGAGACCGAACGAGAGATCAGAGATCTGCTGTTCCCTATCTGGACCTTGCTCATAGGGCTCTAGGAATGCAACTACCTCTGCGGGAACGGTGCTCTCACCATTCAAGAGTCGCTGAATGTCAGCGCTACTGACCCCGACTACCCACTGACTGCGAAGAGTCAGAGCGACTTGGCCAGTCGACGAGTCAGCCTGATCCTTGGACCTCGTGTAGCCCCGGGACCCGATCACGTACTTTAACGGTGAGTTGACTTGGCCTACTGGCGCAACCGTCGACCGGAGGAAGGTCCGCAAGACCGACACACTGAAGTCGTAGCCAAAGATGGTGAATGTCTGAACCGAATCAGTGTTTTCAAGTGCGAATCCCTCGTCGTTATGCGAAGGTGCCACATTCATTGGATTCAATGAGATCGCCCCAGTCAAATCAACCACTGCATCCAGTCGAACTCGTCGCGCAATCGGCACGAGCGGAGCGAACCTTGACAAGAGGTACGCGAGCAACCAACGAACAAGACCCTGGACGACCAGGAATCCAAGGATGAGATATACCGCAGCTAGTGCACCGCGACCGGCACTTGGCTGGAGCACCATGTCGACCTCGACACTTATCTCTCCTTCGACTGGCTCCTGCACTGTGTCGTTTCCCGAATAAATGACCACGATCGACGCCGAAAACTGATCAAAGGCCTCAACATCGGGAATCAGCTCGATCTCGCAGACTGCTTCTTTCTGTTGAGGAATGACACATGCATCACGTGGAATCAGGTCAAGATTCGCTTTGGCGTCCTGCGGTTCAACTGCTTCTTTGAACTCCACCAGCCCGTCACCGCTATCCGGCCCCAGAAAGACCAGAGATACCTTCTGTTTCGGGGTGCCTTGGAACTCGAGTCCCCCCTCGGCGCGGACAAAAGACGGGAGGCCGGCACCATTCGAGACACGTACCGCGAACTTTGAAGATCCGTAATTGATGGGAACTGACCGTCCATCCTTGAAGCTAAGTCCCCGCACGTCACCAACTGGCTGAACGAAGAGGTCTGCAGAGCTCACCTTTCGTAGCTTCTCGCTCTGCAGAGCTCGTTCGAGCTCTCTACCGACCACGCCGAAGAGTGCGTCGTCCGTTTCATCTCCTTGCACTACGAGCGTCTCTACTGCGTCACCGCTTCCGAAACTCACCAGCAGGTCTCGAACTGCTGTTCCCGGCGTTTCGGTACGCACCCGAATGCCGAGGTCCTCCGCCTTGTACCTTGCAACTTTGAGACTGTTGCTACTCGAATCAAAGTTCGGACTCACAAGCTCAATGTCTGTGGCGCCGACAAAGTTGACAGTGCCTTTTGAATCCTTCGCCCCAGCACCAAGAAAATCAAGCCGCCACGTACCTGCGATCGGATTTTCCTTCTTTCGCGTCACGGAGATGAACACTTTCCGCTTCGTAACTGGGGTTGTGCTGACCGTGTTCTTTCGGAGCACCTGATCTTTGGCCTCGGAATTGACGGCATCACCCACCTTGAGAACCGCGTATGACTGGCCCTCATTTGTTGTCAATACAATCTCAACCGCCGAAGTGGGTCGTTCGGCCAATATTTGGAAGGACACGACGGTTTCGTCCACTTCAAACTCCAGGGCGTTACAGACCTCAGGAACCGATGTAGCGACCACACTGCACTCCTCGACCTGAGAGGTCGGAATTTCGACTGAGTCGTTTGGATTTGGTATCCCTGGGACTTCCTCAAGCACCTCAAACAGTCGGTCAATGATGTCGTCGGCGCTCGCTGCCACGGCATATCGGCCATTTGTTGGCTCAGCTCCACATCTTTCAACGCTTACATTGACGCGACCTTGTTTGCCACTTGAGTCCGATGCCCGATACGGGGAACCACCTTCCGCAATGAGTCTCATGAGCGCGAGCTTGCTTTCGTCGGGGTTCAAGCCAGCGGCGACGATGTTCACCTTCGCAAGTCTCAGTGTGTCGACAATGCCTCCGTCTCCACACATGAGGTTCTGAATCTGATCACGCTCGCGCGAGATGAACCCTGGAGAGTTGTCATCGTCATGCTCACCGTCACTAAACCACACCAGAAGACGGCAGACGGTTGGAGAAGTGCTGTAGTTCTCGAAGGAAGCAAGAGCGCCCTGGAGTGCAGTGTGATAACGCGTGTGAAGATCTGAGTCGCGCTCTCGCTGCAGTTCTAGTCCGGACACGATTTGCTCAATACTCTGCCCGTTCAAACGCTGAAACGGGACCCTCTCGCTGTATCCATCACCGAACCCCGAGATTCCGATTGCTACATCGAGTGGCTTGCGGGCATCTCCAGCACGTAGCGCACTCGATTCGACAGCTGAGGCCAGAACACGCACCACTGATTCAAGAGCTGGAACGCGAGAATCAAGAGGATCATTCCCCGGTTTAACTGAGCCCCCGTCCTTGAATTCGCGCAGACTCTTGGACTCGTCTATGAGCATCAGAACAGCCAGGCTTCTGTTCTTACTCAGGCAAGCGTCCAGACCTCGTTCACTTGCAGGCGGTAGTGGAGTCTCTGATGGAGCACTGGACGCAAGCACCAAGCTCGACGGCGACAACAGAGCTAGCGTGATTGCACACGTCAACAAGGCGAAGCTGATTCTCCTCAAAACAGAATCCCGTCGCCTTTCGCAGCCGCAATCGCGAGCAAAGCGACGTGAACCAGCGTGACCGCCAAGATGAGATACCGAGCAACACGTAGCGACGGGTGAAACCACTGAAGCGTGACATAGCTCGGGTGCCCCCGGCGCTTCTGATCCTTCAGAGCGGTCACTCCGCCCATGATTGATGCCAGTACTGCCACCAGATAACCCACACCGCTACTGAATGCAATCCAGGCAACTGATGTGAAGGTGATCACGATTGTGACCACAAGGAGAGGGACCGGTGGCTTAACGAGCCCTTGCGCATCAACCTGGACCTCAAGGTCCTCGGTCTGCCAGTCCGTCATTTCCCTCCCCTAACCGTTGAAAGTTACCATTCATGCGACGCAATGGTCAATTGTGCCCCGTCCATTTTCTGACCCACACGTTCGCCACTGGTTACGGTCTACACTCCTAAGGTGCGTGGAGTCAGATTCAGAAAGTCACTGAATTTCGGCTTCTTTAGGGTCAATTTCAGTAAGTCGGGCATCGGTTGGAGCTTTTCGCCGATTCCTGGGTTTGTCAGGTATTCCCGAGCCGTCAATAGAGACCGTTATTGGACGTTCGGCATTCCGGGAACCGGACTCACCTACCGAACTATGGGTAATCGAGCGCGCAAGGTCAGCCGCCGGAACCAGGAATAAGGTCAAGTAGTCGGGCTACCTGGTCCCGAAGGAGAGCATCATCAGGCGCGAAATTGTTGTATGCACCTAGCGCCACCGCGACCAGAATGATCCACCATCGCTTCTTGCGATACCAGCGGCGAATCGCCCGCTGCTCTCGTCGAAAGAGTCCCACTACTGGTTGCCCCCAACAAGAATATTCGTGTGATGTACCGTGATGAGGAAACCCAGCAGGGCTGAGCCAACGTAGGTGGCAGCCCCACCATCAAGCTTGATTCGCCCTGAGTTGGTATGCATGATTGAAGTCCGCCCCCCTTGGACCTGAACATAGCATCCCACTACTGACTCTCCTGAAGATGGGCTCTTTATCATCTAGCGCAGTAAAATGCGCGAGTCGGTTTTCGTTGAGATTGGCGGTGACAATTGAGCATCTTCAAGAACCCACTCGCCAAGACACTGATTGCAGTTGCAACAGTGGGCACCGCAGTGATTGGCTTCATCTCCGACATTCTTGGGCTGAGAACTGACGAATCAAAGCCACCAACGGTAATCACTGTGTTGGTCGAGTCGCAGGAACGACTGCGAATTGATAACGGCGAAACCACTCAGACAACTTCAGTAACGACAACAACAGCTCCTTCAAACGACCCAGCACTCGAACTAGAAGTTCTTCGCACTGAGTTGGCCGCTCGGGCTTCATCGGGTGTGCTGGAGGTGTGCGGTACGCGGGCGTTCCTGCTGACAAGCAACGAACTACGAATGTTCGAATGGATTGATGGCCAGGGCTGGAAAGACTTCAGCGATCTTGTTCGCCCGCCTACCGATCTAACACCGGTGGGCATGGCGGTGATTGACGTTCCCAACGATGGTGTGCCTGACATTCTGATCTCGTTTGGGCGAGTGGGGACAAACGAACCACTCAGCGGAGTTCTTGGGGTCCCTAATGACGCGATTGGTTGCGGCCAGGGATACAGCTGGCAGTACTTCAACAGATCAGATGGCTCGTTCTCACAATTGGTACCGGCGCTAGAGCCAAAGGGAGATGGATTCACATCGAAAGAAGCCAGTAGTGCAACGTCTTCGGTTGCATACCGTTGGAGTGCTGAGCGAGACTATTTCCAGTTTCAGTCTCCACTTCTCTCTGCATCTCCCGAATCGCCGTCAAACGCGGCGGACCCTCAAGTGGTCCGGCAATTCGTGACCGAATATGGCAAGTTCACGACCCAGAGCTTTAGTGCGATGCTGCCGCTCGCCGAACCAAACTCCCCGGCCGAGTCATTGATTCGGTTTCTGTTAGCGGGAAAACAAGCGAGTCGCGATGCTGGGTACGGCGAAGGTTCTGGATTCCCCATTCAGCCCGATGGCACCAATTGGAGAATCCTTTTCCCGGGTCCTTCAACTCTGCTCTCTAACTTCATTGGGGAACGCGGCACCATTCGGACGTTTCGAATGAACGAGATTGAGCTCGACAAACTGGTTCGGTTCGACCCGACGGCTGGGATGAACTCCCGCCGCTGCACATCTGGCGGGGTGTGTGTTGGTGTAAGGGGCGTGCAGCTAGGTAATCGAACGACTTACATTGCATTGGAAGTCGACACGTCTGCGGCAATGGGTCGAGTGAAGTTCTCAAACTCTTGGCTCACGACCGGTGCAAGTCGTCAGCGACATCTCTCGTCCACAAATTCGATGGTGAACTCTCCGCGGGTGTCAATCTGGGGCCTCGCATACGAACTTGCAGAACTCCCTTGGGGCGCTGCGCTGGAGATTGAGTTCTCTGTTAATGGCATGAGAGAGAATCTTTCGCTAACCCTGCCTTCTTGACTCTGAGCTAGGAAGGCACATGTTGCATTCACGAGACTTATACCATTGACGTTACACCACGATTGCTCACGGAGCACATTGAAGGTAGCCTGCGATTCATAGTTCGATCGATTACCAGCCCTCAAAACGCGGCATGAGCCGCAAGGTCTTGGTTCGTCGTCGATTTGATGACCTATGGGAGCGAGCTTTACTGCGAGGAAACTTCGCGGCGCTAAGTTTCCTCATCCTCGGAGCCCTGGTTGTTGTGCTGTTTGGCGCAATTGCGCTATCGGTGACTGGGATTGAGATTAATGCCGAGGGCGATGGATTTCTGCACGCCGCCTGGGAAGTACTGCTCCGCGCTATGTCGCCTGATCAATTGGCCGGACAGACCAGCTGGCCAGCTCGCATATTGCTGCTACTGGTAACCATCATCGGGCTACTCATGTTCTCCACATTGATTTCTATCTCAAACTCATCGATGTCTGAGCGCTTTGAGAGAGTGCGTCGGGGGCGTAAACCGATCAGTCTCAAAGGACACTTCGCGATTTTGAACTGGAATGAGTTCGGTTTTCGCGTGCTACGAGAGATTGCCGAAGCGAACCGCACAACAGATAGACCCCATCACGTGACGGTATTGTGCGACCAAGATCCACTCGAGCTAATGCGACTCATAGAAGCCAATTTCAGAGAACACTCCGACTCAGCGCACGACTCTTCTAGGTGGACTCGTCACCCTGACAGCTGGATTGCCGTGCGTCGTGGACTTAGCCATCACACAACTGACCTGCTCAAGCTCGCCGCCGTAGACCTAGCGGCTGGCGCGATTGTCTTGCATGAAGATGAAACTAGTGATTCGCAAGTTGTGCGTTCGGTGCTCGCAATCAGCGCGACGCTTCGCTCAAATCAAACCTGTGAATCAGGACCTACCGAGCCGTTACCCGTCGTCACTTTTAACTCAGGTTCAGCCTTGGCCGTCTCGCTCGACAATCGACTCACGACTATCGCAAACTCCAGACACCGTCACAGCTACCGCCACATCAATTACATACCGCTTTCGCCCGAGGAAATTCGAGTTGGCATAGAAACACAGGTGGCTCGTCATCGTGGACTCTCGTACGTTTATCAAGATCTTCTCGATTTCGGTGGCGAAGAGCTCTACATAGTTGAACCACCCCATGGTTTCTCCACTTTTGCCGACGCCTTTCACTCCTTGAGTAAAGCAATCCCGCTAGGTATCTTTGCCCCCGACGGTGTAGAGCTTTGGCCCAACTGGAATCGACCCATCGTCAACGAACCCCTTATTGTCCTTGCACCTGACAGACTTAGCGCTCACATTCGAAACTCTGAGACAGTGGCGAGGCTCGATGGTGCTAGGAAATCAGGCCGGCCTCCTCTCGCCGAATGCGAGTCGTTTCTCTTTGTGGGCTGGAATTCCTCTGGCGATGAACTTCTCAAATCGCTCCCTGAGGTAGTCGCACAGGGCTCGACGCTCAAGGTCTTGCTCAGAAGAGGTGAGAAGGGCCCCGAGGTGACAAGTTTTGCGGGCACTCCGATACAGATCACGCAGCGTGATATCTCCGACCCCCTCGATGATCCAAGGTTTCTCGATGACGTCAACCATGTCGTGGTACTTGCGGACATGACGGTTTCGTCTGAAGAGAGTGACGCGCAAGCCCTTACCGACCTACTGGCATGTCGTCACTACGCTGACCAGATCAGCGACCCGAGTCGACGATTTACTATCGTTGGTGAACTTCGGCGCCGATCCAGTCGACACGTCGCTGGAGTGCGACTGGCAGATGACCTGCTCGTGAGTGAGAGCCTGATGGCCGCGGCCGCTACACAGCTCATGTTTGAGCCGCGATTGGAAGGCGTGATAAATGCACTACTCTCTCGCAACAACCCGGTCGAGATCATCTCCGCCCCGTTATATATGTTGACTACTGACGACCGAATCTCTTGGAGCGAACTCCAACTTCGACTCGCTTCAGAGACTGGAGAGATTGCGATCGGTGTCCGATCTACAGTGAATGGCGAGCCTCGTGTAGTTCTAAACCCAGGTAATGGCTTAGACGTGGTCCGCGACGACGAAGTTGTACTGATCTCAAAGCACAACCGCTCTTAAGATCATCGATGCTCAACCGGGCTCTCAATCGCACCAGCCGTCTCCATCATCATCAGCGCAATTTGGGTCGAAGTAGATCTCACCCTCATCCTGTAGCTGATTGTTCAGGTCATTGATGAGCTGGTCGGTATCAAGACCGCACGATGTGAGGCTGCCAACAGCTGCGACAACAAGAGTCGCCTTAACGATTTGCCCGAAGAGATGTCCAGTTGACTTCATTGCACAACCGGTCGCTTCAGAATCATGTAAAACATTCCACCGAGAATC
>Ga0222714_10003892_pt1 | contig 14924 bp, 12 predicted proteins | sample C33_3DmetaG_FD_165048 | JGI IMG/M metagenome (GOLD analysis project Ga0222714, IMG submission 165048) | Estuarine water microbial communities from San Francisco Bay, California, United States - C33_3D | ecosystem: Environmental > Aquatic > Marine > Unclassified | place: USA: California... | reverse complement strand
CCGCGAGCCGCGCCCCCTGCCCACGCTGAAGTTGAACCCTTCGGTGAAGAGTCTGTTCGACTTCTGCTACGACGACGTAGAGTTGGTCGGATACGATTCGCACCCGCACATTCCGGCTCCGGTCGCTGTCTAATGCTGTACGCCATTGTTGCCCACGACCTGAACCGCGCCATTGGTGGCGGCAACGATTTGCTGTGGCACCTGCCCAACGACCTCAAATTTTTTAAGGAGAAGACGCGCGGATTCCCCATCATCATGGGCCGCAAGACCTTTGATTCGCTGGGGCGTCCGCTGCCAGGCCGCCGCAACATGGTGGTGACCCGCCAAGCAGACTGGTCGGCCGAGGGCGTCGAGGTGTTTGCCACGGTCGAAGCCGCAGTGTCTGCACTCGAGGGTGCCGACGGCTTCATTGTGGGCGGAGGTGAAATTTACCGCCAGTCCCTGGCCATAGTGGACATGCTCTACGCCACTGTGGTCCATACCCAGATTGAGGGGGCCGATACGTGGTTCCCCGAATACCTTGATGTGTTCACCGAGGTCGAACGCGACGATCATCCGGCAGATGAGCGGCATGCGTTTGCCTACAGCTTTGTGCGGCTAGAGAAAAAGTAAAATCCGGTTATACCCGAATAGGTCCAGCGCCAAAAATCCGGTTATAACCGGATTTTACTTTTTACGCCGACTGCTTAGATAGCTTTTGGAGGACCAGATCCGCCGTGACGTGCACCTTTTCGGGCAAATCGTACATGGCGTCGGTGAGGATGGTTTCGCCGATTCCGCGCAGGCCACGGGCTCCGAGCTTGAACTCGATGGCCTTGTCGACAATGGCGTCAAGGGCATCGTCGTCGATTGTGAACTCGATTCCGTCAAGGGCAAAGAGGCGCTCGTACTGCTTGATCAGGGCGTTCTTGGGCTCGGTGAGGATGCGGCGTAGGGCAACGCGGTCGAGGGGCTCGAGGTAGGTGAGCACCGGGAGGCGCCCGATCAGCTCTGGGATCAGGCCAAAGGCCTTGAGGTCCTGGGGCGTCACGTGCTTGAGGAAGGCGTTTTCGTCCACGTCCACGCGGTGGGTGGTTCCGGTAAAACCGACGACCTGCGTGTTGAAGCGGCGCGCGATGTGGCGCTGGATGCCGTCAAAGGCTCCGCCCGCGATAAAGAGGATGTTGCGCGTATCGACCTCGACAAACTTTTGGTCGGGGTGCTTGCGGCCACCTTTGGGCGGAACATTCACCTTGGTGCCCTCAAGGAGCTTCAGCAGGGCCTGCTGCACGCCCTCGCCCGACACGTCGCGGGTGATGGACGGGTTGTCGCTCTTGCGGGCAATCTTGTCGATTTCGTCGATGAACACGATTCCGCGCTCGGCGTCAGCCACGTTGTAGTCGGCGGCCTGAAGCAGGCGGGTGAGGATGCTCTCAACGTCTTCGCCCACGTATCCGGCCTCGGTGAGCACGGTCGCGTCGACGATGGCGAACGGAACCTTCAGCATGCGCGCAATCGTGCGGGCCAGCAAGGTCTTGCCGGTGCCGGTCTCGCCGACCATGATGACATTGGACTTTTCGAGGTCTTCGTCGCCCACACCGCCGTGCAGCACGCGCTTGTAGTGGTTGTAGACGGCTACCGCGAGGATTTTTTTAGCGTCCTCTTGGCCGATTACGTATTCGTCGAGGCGGGCGCGGATTTCGGCGGGCTTGGGCAGGTCCATAGACCCGAGGGCCAGGCTGTCGGCGTCGTCGGACTCCTCTTCGAGAATGTGGTGGGCCTGCTCGATGCAGTTGGCACAAATCTGGGCGTCAAGGCCCGAAACCAGAAGTCCGGCTTCGGTCGACGGGCGGCCGCAAAATGAGCACTGGTTGGTATCGGTCATAGACGCAGGGGATTAGCCGCGGGGCTTGCTGACGAGGACTTCGTCGATCATTCCGTAGGCCTTGGCCTCTTCTGAGGTCATCCAGTAGTCGCGGTCTGAGTCGTGCTCCACCTTGTCAAAGTCTTGGCCAGAATGGTTGGCAATGATTTCGTAGAGTTCCTTCTTGAGCTTGAGGATCTCCTGAAGGGTGATCTCCATGTCGCTGGCTTGGCCCTGGGCTCCGCCCATGGGCTGGTGAATCATGACGCGGCTGTGCTTGAGCGCAGAGCGCTTGCCCTTGGTGCCCGCACACAAAAGAACGGCGCCCATCGAGGCTGCCATTCCGGTACAGATTGTCGCCACGTCAGGGGCCACGACCTGCATGGTGTCGTAGATTCCGAGGCCCGCGTACACGCTGCCGCCTGGGCTGTTCATGTAGATCTGAATGTCCTTCTTGGCATCGGCGGACTCTAAAAAGAGGAGCTGTGCCTGCACAATGTTGGCGACCTGGTCGTTGATCCCGGTTCCGAGAAAGATGATGCGGTCCATCATCAGGCGCGAAAACACGTCCATCTGGGCCACGTTGAGCTGGCGCTCCTCGATGATGTAGGGCGTCAGTGAGTTGTCAACGTAGTGCTCAAAGTGCATGCTGCTCACGCCCTTGTCGAGCATCGCGTAGCGCTTGAATTCTTTACCGAAATCCATGGTGGCTTACTTCTTAGATTTATTTACTTCTTTAATGAAGTCCGCGTAGGTCGATTTGATTTCTTTCTTACCAAATGCGCCGAGTACGAACTGCATCAATTTACGCTGCAAAAGTTGTTCCGAGTACTGCTCGGCCTGCTGGCGTTCCTGAAGTAGGTTGACCGCGATGGGCTGCGCCTCTTCGTTGGTCATTTCGCGGCCAAACTGACGCATGCGGGTAATTACTTCGCCGGTGACGAAGTCGATGAGCTCTTCGCGGTGCACGTGAATGTGGTGGTCCTTGACGAGCTTCGACTCGATGAGCTGCCAGCGCATGGCCTTCTCGGTGTTGGGCCACTGGGCCTCGACTTCGATCGGATTCAGTGGCTTCTCGCCGGCGGTGGTCATCCACTTTTTAAGGAAGGTCGCGGGGAGCTTGAACTTCGTCTCCATCATCTTGTCGCTAGCAAGATTGAAAAAGTGCTGTTCGGCGTCGCGTTGGTAGACTTGAGTGAGTTCTTCGCGGATTTTGGCGCGGAGTCCAGCCTCGTCGGTCACCACGCCCTCGCCAAAGAGTTTGTCAAAGAGTTCGGCGTTCATGGCTGCGGGCTCAATGTGGTAGATCTGCTCAAGCTTGAATCGGAAGTATCCGGTCACCAAAGCGTACTCTTCGGGGTTGAATCCGAGTACCTGGTAGATGTCAAAGTCCTTTTCGAAGTCACTCACATCAATGATGAGACTGTCTCCTTTGGCGAGGGCTTTGAGGTCCTTCTTCAGCGAGCGTCCGCTCACGGCGTTGAGGCCAAAGCGTCCGTGCTTGTGGGCGGAACCTTCAACCGCCTCACCCTTTTTGGTGACGATGTCAAAGTGGCCGTAGAACAGGTCGTCGTCACCGGCCGTCTCAACCTCGCTCATGGCGCCGTAGCGCTGGCGAAGGTTGTCGACTTCTTTGTCAAGGTCCTTGTCGGTGGGTTCCATGACATAGAACGGAATCTTGACCTTGTCGCTCACCTCAAGCTCGATCTGCGGAGCAACTCCGAGGTCAAATTCAAAGCTGTGGCTGTCGGCGCTAAAGTCCAGGTCGCCTGCAACGGGCAGCGGCTGGCCAAGGATGTCAATTTTCTCGCGCTCGAGGTAGGCGTACAGCTCGTCCTGAAGGCGCTTGTTGATTTCGTCGGCCGTGATGGGCTCTTGGTACTGCTTGCGAATCAGCGTCATGGGCGCCATTCCGGGGCGAAACCCAGGAATACGCGCTTTCTTGCGGTAGTCGGCAAGTTGCTTCTCAACGGCTTCTGCGTATTCGCTGCGTTCGATGGTAAGAGTGAGGCGCGCGTTCAAATCCGCGTCGACGGTCCAGTGTGCGTTCATGGCCAAATAGTATTCGAAAAAGGAGTGCAAAGGTAGGTAGTGTACCTTTGGGAAAAATACTGCGCTGTGAAGAACTACCTCAAGCTTGTGGCCTTTTGCATTTTGCCGGTCGCTGCGTTCGCCCAAAGCCCTGAATTTTCGGTGTATGGAGGACTGCCCATGTTCATTCGAGACAACGCTTCGCCGTTTGGCAAGTGGGGAGCGAAAGAGGGCGGAATCGACGGCCTTAACCTTTCAGCCGGCGCCGAGCTTCAAATGCCGTTGTGGAACGACCTAAGTATGCACGCGGGCCTGGATCTGTACTCGATTCGCGCGGTGGGCGCATCTGCAGTTACGCAGCTCACGGGAGCTTCTCCCCGACTCGGCCTCGGCTACACCCGCCCGCTCGGCGCGCTGCTCGTGCAGGCGCGCGGTTCGTTGGGACTGGCTACTGTACGCACCACCCAAACCGTGGGAGGCGTCACCACCAAACTCAACGAAGGCCTCTACACATGGGGGTCACTGTCCGCTCCCGCTTCACTGGGACTTCGCGCATCGCTGCCCTACGGCCCCGGCCGCGTCTACGCTGAGCTGACCTACCGCTACTTTATGTTTGACGACGGCCTCGACGGCTACGGCGGCGGCGGAACCCGCTTCGGAGGCCACGACGACCAAATGCTCATCGGGGTCGCGGGCTACACCTGGAACCTCACCAAGGCCCAAAGCCGCACCCAGCGCGAGCTCGCCCAAGCCAAAACGGCGGCGGAATCGGTTCCGACCCTAAAGCGCGCGAACGAAGAGCTCAAAGTGGCCCAAGCCGAGCTCGAAGACGAGCTCGAAGTGGTCAAGATTCAGAAATCAAAGCTGGAGCAGCGCATCGACAGCATGGAACAGGGGTTAAAACCCGCGACGCTCGCCGGGGCGAGCCAGGCTGGCGGTGAATCCGCGTCAGGTTTGCGTTCGGCCAGCACCACTCAGTTTGTGGTCGTCATCGGAAGCTTCCGTAGCGACCGCCTCGCCGCCCAGTACGTGGCGCGCTTAAAGTCCGCCGGCGTCACCTGCTCGACCACCGAAGGCACGAACGGATTTGTCCGCGTCTACACCGGGCCGTTCCGAAGTGAAGCTGCCGCCCTCGACGCCCTCGCCAAGGTGCGCGTTGAGACTCCTGGCGCATGGTTGCTTCGCCTGTAACGTCGGCTTCTAAGTACTTGTTTCTGGTTCGTTCTAGGCAATGAGTGCACACCTTGAACGTGGCACGAGGAATACGTAGTTCACTGACTTGAAATAAAAAACCCGGTCCTTTCGGCCCGGGTTTTTTCGTGGTGCGCGAAGGGGGACTCGAACCCCCACATCCTTTCGGACACTAGATCCTGAGTCTAGCCTGTCTACCAATTTCAGCACTCGCGCATGCTTGGCTCTGATAAAGGAGCCATTTTATTGCCTCTAGAGCCACTCATGGGACTCGAACCCACGACCCTCGCATTACGAATGCGATGCTCTACCAACTGAGCTAAAGTGGCAAAATGGGGTGCAAATATATGCGGACTCCCCGTACTTTTGGGCAGCACCAAAACTGAAATCCATGCGAATTATACTTTCTGCGCTCCTGACTGCGGCAGCTTTTGCGCTAAACGGCCAGCTCTTTACTGGGGTAGGTGGCGAACTTCGAATCCCAAGTGCTGATCGTCTTGTCGCCACTCAAGGCGTACTTAGTCAAATTGGCTACCAAAGGGGAGACTTCGCCTTGGTAGGTCAGTTTCGAATTCCCTCGAGCACAACCCATTGGACGCAACCCACATGGCTTACAGGAGCCCGACTAGAGTGGTCCGCCTACGAGATTTCAACCGATAGTATTCCATTATCACTTATCAAGAACGCTGAATTCCACGTAGTAGTTAGTGGCCAATGGAGCAAGACCGGGGGGCACCGTTTCGTGAGCGAACATTTGGGTGGATTTGATATAGATCACTGGAACAGAGAGATATACCAATTCCAATACGGGAACAACGAGTTTTTAGTGGGGCTAGGGATTCAAGGGCGATTTGGGTCGTGGTCTGCTTTGGCCGAAGTGCAATATGGCCCTGGCCCTCGATTGGATACATGGGTTTACAAAAGCCAATTGATGAATACTGGCGCGGAGCAAATTCTTGAAGATTACTACTATTTTGAGCGGTTTAATGTCGCCCGCCTAAGTTTCACGCTACGCAAGCACTTGAACTTTTAAGTTCTTCAATGTATGCTTCGACCCAGACCGTTGAGAAATTGAAGCATGTTCATTCGAAACTTTGCGTACTTTTACCTGACTGACTGGTCTATGGCCTCACAATCAAAAATTATGCTTAATCGCCTCGTTTTCACAACACTAATTGCAGCGTCACTCAACGCATTTGGCCAATTCACCGCCCCTGTCTACGAAGTCGGCGCAGGTCTCGCTTTGCGCCACACTGAGGGCTTCTACATTCCTCGAGTGAGTTTTGCCGCTCACAAAATCTTTAAAGGCGTTGGCCTCTACACTACCTACGAGCAACGTAAGAATGTAGGATTTGCTGATGATTTCAATTCAGATGGCAATTTTCAACGCTACCTCGTGGGACCGACGTTTTACCTAAACCCTGCCTTTTATGCCTACGGTGGTATTAGTCCTTTCGGTCCATACGGACTTGGCGGCGACGGCGGATTTGGGAAGGTCCGTAAGGAACTTGGTTTTGCGTACGTTTTTAAACCGTTCACCTTGCATGCTGGATACTCCAACTGGGTTGGTGTAACTACTGGTGTGGGATACCAATTTGGTGGCGGATCAAACGACGCTAGTTTTCAAGGCAAGTCTAAGCCAAACCGTTCACGCGGAAGCGAGCTTGAGCGCAAACCAACGAAAACCCGCGTAGACACCGTGGTAGTCACCAAAGAGGTCATTCGGGAAGTTGTCAAAGAAGTTCCTACTGAAGTTATTAAAGAAGTCGTTAAAGAGTCCAAAGAAGAGCTCGCGATTACCCTTTACTTTAATTTGAATTCGACCACGTACACAAGCGCAACCGCAATCAAAGCACCAAGCGAAATTGCTGCACTGCGTGCCAAGTACCCGAACGCCGAGATACTCGTTGTGGGTAACACCGACGAATCAGGAAGCAGTACCTATAACTACAACCTCGGTCTAGCCCGTGCACAAAAGGTGGCGAACTACCTGATGGCAAAAACTGGATTGGATGAGACCAAGATCGTCGTTCGTTCAGACGGAAAGGTTCGCCCACAATCTGACAAGAAAGAGGACAACCGCCGTGTCGACGTCTACATCATTCTAGACAAGTAAGCGATTGGCTTCAAATGCAAAAAGCCCGACCTCACGGTCGGGCTTTTTTTTGGTGCGGATGAAGGGAATCGAACCCCCACGCCTCGCGGCGCTAGATCCTAAGTCTAGTGCGTCTACCAATTTCGCCACATCCGCTTAGGAGGGGCAAAGATAGCGATTGTACCGCGCTTCTGAGGCGTAGCGCAATTTTATTCACAATTAACGCGGCGCGTCGGCAAACGAGGTACCTTTGATGTCTTATGGCGGTTCAAACGATTCTCCCTTCGGAACTCAGCATCCCCGACCTGCAGCGCACCCTTCAGTTCGCAGTGGGACCGCGCCCTATTGCACTGGTTTCAAGCATCAACCGCGACGGGTTGGTCAATCTTTCGCCATTTAGCTTTTTTAACCTCTTTAGTTCCAATCCGCCCATTCTGGTGTTTTCACCGGCACGACGTGTTCGGGACAATTCAACCAAAGACACGCTCAACAATGTGCTCGAGGTACCCGAGGTGGTGATTCACGCGGTAAGCCATGCCATGGTCGAGCAGACGAGCTTGTCGAGTACCGAATACGCTCGCGGTGTCAACGAGTTCACGAAGGCCGGATTCACGCAAGTTGATAGCACACACGTATCTCCTCCGCGCGTTGCTGAAGCGCCCGTTGCCCTGGAGTGCCGCGTCAACGACGTCGTTGCATTGGGCGAGGGTCCCGGTGCAGGTAATCTTGTGATATGTGAGGTTCTTGCAATCCACATTAACGACAGTGTACTCGATGAAGATGGCCGCTTGGATCAGGACCGACTAGATCTAGTAGGGCGTTTAGGCGGTGATTGGTACGTTCGCGCCCAAGGCGACGCGCTGTTTGAGGTTGAAAAACCCCTTGCCACCAAAGGAATCGGTGTAGACTCGCTTCCGCGCAGTGTACGTATGTCTACGGTACTCACCGGCAACGATTTGGGCAAGCTGGGTAATGTTGAATTACTTCCTTTGCAATCTGATGTTGAGGAGTTTATGCAGCATCACCGCATTCAAACTATCTTTAGGCAGTATGCCGACCCCATTGAGCGCCGAGAGGCCCTGCACCAATATGCCAAAGAGCAGCTCGACAAGGGCAAAGTCCACAAGGCCTGGAAGGCCCTGCTGGTCGACCGACTGAACACCCACAGCACTGACGACGAATAACCCCCCGATTAATTTTTTCTCTATTCCATGGAACTTACCGGAACCATTAAAAAACTTTTTGACGTACAACAGGTTAGCCCCACATTTCGCAAGCGCGAGGTGGTGATTGAAACCGACGAAAACTACCCACAGGTGGTGATGTGTGAGTTCACGCAGGATCGTGCTGACATTCCTTCGCGCTACCGCGAAGGCGATAAGGTTACTGTATCCATCAACATTCGCGGACGCGAGTGGACCAACCGCGACGGCGAAACCAAGTACTTCGTGAGCATCCAAGGATGGCGTATGGCTCCTGGTGACGGAAGCGAAGGCGGCGGCGCTCCACGCAGCAACGACCGCGGTGATCGCGGTGGTAACGATCGCGGTGATCGCGGTGGCAACTACGGAAACGACCGAGGTGGTGACCGTGGCGGAAACCGCAACCAAGGCGGAAACTTTGGTGGTGGTGACCCCATCGCACGTGCTGCATCATCTCAGGCTCCGGGCTTTGACAGCTCGAACGACGACGACGATTTGCCGTTCTGATCCACAATCCCTAAAGATTGACGAAGGACGACTCGAGAGGGTCGTCTTTTTTTTTGCCTATTAGCAAGGTTTGCTTGCTGCGCTTCGCGCTAGGGCTGCTTCGCAGCTAGAGCCGCTTCGCAGCTAGAGCCGCTTCGGGGCTAGGGCTGCTTCGCAGCTAGAGCCGCTTCGCGGCTTTTTTATGCCACACGGATTTTTGATCTTATCTATTGATAGATTGATACTTATGAGTTTCGACACCCAAGAGAAAAAGTAAAATCCGGTTAAACCCGAATAGAGTGCAGGTTTCAAGGGTTTCTCGTGAGCTAACGAGCCAATCTCAGCTACCCTTGCTTTGCGGCTATTTGCGTACGTCAAGTACGTCGCGCAGGGCGGTTCCGAGGATTTGAAAGGCCAAGACCAGGGTGGCAAGGGCCACGCCAGGAATGAGGGCAAGGTGGGCCTGGCCTGTCAGGAGGTAGGCGTAGTGGTCGCGGATCATTCCGCCCCAGGAGGGCATGGGGGGCTGGGCTCCGAGGCCGAGAAAAGAGAGACCAGACTCGAGAAGGATGGCGCTGGCGAATTGGCTGGCAGAAAGAACGATAAGGGGGGCGACGGTCTGGGGCATGATGTGCTTCCAAAGGATGCGGCGGTCGGGGTAGCCAAGGACGCGGGCGGCTTGGACGAATTCGGCGGGCTTCCAGGCGATCACTTGGCCCCGGACGAGGCGGGCGACTTCGACCCATGAGGTGAGTCCCACGGCGACGAAGACTTGCCAAAATCCTTTGCCGAGGACGAAGCTGAGGGCCATGACCATGAGCAGGGAGGGGATGCTCCAAAAGACTTGAATGAGGGCAGAGAGGGCGGCGTCCACGCGGCCTCCGTAGTAGCCGGCCCAGGCTCCAATGGGGATTCCGACGAGCATGGCGATTCCGACAGCGATAAAACCCACAGAGAGCGACACGCGCGAGCCAAGAAGGAGGCGGCCGGTGAGGTCGCGGCCGTAGCGGTCGGTTCCGAGCCAGTGAATGGTGCCGTCACTCGAGGTGTAGGCCATGGCCTTGGCGCTTTCGGCCAAGTTCATGGTGTTGGCCCAAGGGGCCGGGTCGGCACTAAAGGTGTAGGCAAATGTGGCCAAGAGCAGCCACGCCCCGAGGACCAGGGCCCCAGCTCGACCCAGCGGATGGCGCCAGAGCGCCGCCAGCACGGCCTTTAGGGTCATTGCAGGTCGGTCAGCAAGCGCATGGATTCGACGATGCTCGGGTCGCGGCGCACTGCGCGCAGCCAGCGGCGGTCCTCTTCGACCTTTTCGGGCTTTCCCGGGGTGATCATCGTAGCCACTGTGGTGTCGGTACGCGCCCCTTCGCGGTCAAAGCGCTTGATAGCTGCCTCGGTTGCGCGGCGGTCTGCCACAAAATCGTCCCATTTGAGGGGGAGACCGGTATTCTTCTCTTGCTCGCGGAGGTAGTTCGAGTAGTCGTTGATGCGCGTGAACTCAGGATTGGTGTTCACACGTGCTTGTGAGGAGGCCACGGCTTGGGCGCGCTTGGGGTTTTCGGGCGCAGGCTTGTAGGCTGCGGCCGGAATTTTATCAGCAGCCAAAGCAAAATCGAGTTCGCGTTCGCCGTAGGCCACGTGCTGAAACGCGTCGGGAATCACCACGTCGCTGCGCACGCCGTCGAGCTGGGTGGTTCCGCCATTGACCCGGTAGTACTTCTGAATGGTGAGCTTGAAGGCGCCCAGGGGTTGGTACTTGGCATAGAACGGACCGGCGGCGCGGTCAAAATCCATCATGTTTTGAACGGTGCCTTTGCCAAAGGTTTGGGTGGTTCCGACAATGATTGCGCGGCCGTAGTCCTGAAGGGCGGCAGCAACAATTTCAGAGGCCGAGGCGGTAGACTCGTCGACGAGCACCACGAGCGGACCGTCCCACTCGACACCTGCGGTGGGGTCGTCGTAGGAACGCACGCGCTGGCCCTGGGTCTTGACCTGGACCACGGGGCCCTTGTCGATGAAGTGTCCGGCGATGCCGACCGCGGCAGGAAGTGATCCGCCGCCGTTGCCGCGAAGGTCAAAAATGATTCCGCGGGCGCCGGCGGCCTTGAGGGCGCGAAGCTCGGTGCGCACGTCTTCAGCGCAGTCGCGGTTGCTTTCGTCAAAAAAGTCGACGTAGAATTTGGGCAGTCGAATGTAGCCGATTTGGTTGCCCAGCATGGCGCTGCGGGCGAATGTGGCCTCCATCTCGACGATGTCGCGCACGATGGGAATCACTTTCTCGGTTCCGTCTTTTTTGCGGACGGTGAGGCGCACCTCTGTGCCTTTTTTGCCGCGGACCTTGGTGACCACCTTGTTGACGCGCATTCCGACGACGTCTTCAGGTTGTGCGTCGCCTTGGGCAACCTTGAGGAGTTTGTCTCCGACCTCGAGTTCGCCCTGGCGCCAGCACGCGCTGCCGGTGACGATGCTCGCGATGGTCACAAACTCGCCGTCTTGCTGCAGCTGGGCTCCGATGCCCTCGAGCTGGCCAGTCATTTCGATTTCAAATGCCTCTTGCTGCTGGGGCGGAAAGTACTGGGTATGCGGATCAAAGGCGGCCGCATAGGCATTGATGTAGTAGCTAAAGTCGTCGGTGCGGTCGAGTTCGTCAAGGCCGTCAAACCATTCGTTGTGGATCTCGAGTTCTTTGGCGCGCGCTTCGGATTCGTTAGCCGCAAAGTCCGGGTGGCCGGGCAAAAAAGCTTGGTTTACGCTGTCTTTTTTCTCGTAGGCCCGGTCGTAGAGGCGGTCGAGCACGCGCGATGTCAGGTAGTCGGCCCAGAAGGCGTCCATCGCGGCGGAATCCTTGGGGTATGCGCGCTTTTCAGCGTCGGTCTCGAGGCTGCGGGCCCTGCTCAGGTCGAGGGGCTTGGCCAAAATGCGGGTATAACGACGGCGGGCTTCGGTGCGGCGCTGCTTCCAAAGGCTTGACGATTCTTCAAAAAATCTGAGGTCGCCGCTGGTAAAGTAGTCGTCGAGCTTCAGGCGGTGCTTTGCCAAACGGTCGTAGTCTGATTGGTACAAAAACCGCTTTTCGCCGTCGAGCAGCTCGAGGTAGGCCTTGAACACGTCCTCGCTGAATGCGTCGTCCACGGCTCGGGGCTGGTAGTGCACGCCCTGCAGGGCTTCGGCCACGAGGCGCATGACGAGCGACTCTTTTTCGGTAGTTGCGGACTGTACGTAGCGGAATCCGAAGGCCGCCCCCGCCACCAAAAAGAGGGCGGGGATCGTGTATTTCAAGTTGCGTTTCATAAATGGAATGCGCAGAAAGGCGAGCATGAGCCCGAAAGTACACAATTCGTGCCGCAAGGGCGGCATCGCGGCGGAATTTCGCCGCAGCAGTCATTGTGGCGGAACCTTTGCCACGGCATAGTGTTTGACCTAGGTGGGCGGCGCTCCCTAAACCGCGCTCTACCGAACTGTGAATCGAATTGTTCTCATGCTTTTGGGGCTTCCGCTAGCCCTTGCCGCGCAGACGCGCGTTGTCAGCGGATCGGTGGTCGATGCCGCCAACGGCGAATCGCTTCCTGGGGTGGTCGTGAGCTGGGAATCCGCCACGAAAAAAACCAACATCGTCACCAATACGTACGGAATGTTCAGCTTGACGGTTCCGATTGAGGGCGGAACCGTGACTGCACAGCTGCTCGGCTACTCGCCCTACACGCATGCGGTCAAGGCGGGCCGCGATGGCGTGAAACTCACGATTCGCTTGAGTGAGCAGTCGTTTGAGCTGGGCGAGGTGTCGGTGCAAAGTCAAAAGCTAGACAACAACGTCAAAACGACCGAGATGTCGGTGAGTTCGCTGACAAGTAAGGAGATCAAAAAGATTCCGCAGCTGTTGGGCGAAACCGACATCGTGCGCACCCTGACCCTTTTGCCGGGTGTCAGCACCGTGGGCGAGGCGTCGAGCGGATTCAACGTGCGCGGCGGCAACGCCGACCAAAACCTGATTTTGCTGGACGAGGCCCCCGTGTACTCGTCGTCGCACCTATTTGGATTTTTTAGCATTTTCAATGCCGATGCCGTGCGCGACGTGACGTTGTACAAGGGCGGAATGCCGTCCAACTACGGAGGCCGCCTCTCGAGCGTGCTCGATGTGCGCCAAAAAGAAGGCAACAGCGAGCGTTTTGCCGCCCAAGGCGGAATCGGCCTGCTGAGCAGTCGCCTCACCGTCGAAGGTCCGTTGGTGAAGCGCAAGGCGAGCTTTATGGTCAGCGGACGACGGTCGTACTTCGATTTGTTTTTGCCGTTTACCGGCAACCTCGAGCTGCAGAACACCACCATTTATTTTTATGACGTCAACGCCAAGGTGAACGCGCAGTTGAGCGAGAAGGACCGGGTATTTGCCAGCATGTACTTTGGTCGCGACCAGTTTGGCGCCCAAGACCTGTTTGACTTTGGATGGGGCAACTGGACCTCAACCCTGCGCTGGAACCGCGCCGTGAATTCCAAGTTGTTCTTTAACGCCACCGCCGTGTACTCAGACTATACGTACTCGCTAGGGACGCCCGAAGATGCGGTTCCGTCGTTCAAACTCGATTCGCGCATTCAAAACACCGTGACCAATTTGGGCTGGACCTACTATGCGTCCACTCGCCACAAGCTCGACTGGGGCGTGCAGAACACGTACTATGTGTTTTCGCCGGGCCAAATCACAGGTGCGTTTGACATCGCGCTGAGTAAGGAGTACGCCAACGAGTCGGCGCTTTACTTCAGCGACGACATCAAGGTGACCGAGCGGCTGAGTGCCACGGCCGGCCTGCGCTACAGCGGATTTGCGAATTTGGGTCCGCGGACGGTGTATACGTATGCGGATCCGCGCTACCCCACCACGACCAGCATCGTCGACACCACGGTGTTTGCGCGTGGCGATGTGGTTAAAACGTTTACCGGACTGGCCGGATTTGAACCGCGCCTCGCCCTGAACTACGAGGTGGGCCCAAAGGCTTCGCTGAAGTTGAGCTACAACCGCTCGCGCCAGTACATTCATTTGACTTCAAACAACACTACAGCGACTCCGGTCAACGTGTGGCGCCCCGCGGGAACCTACATTGATCCCGCCACCGTCGACCAAGTTGCTGTAGGTGTGGTCCAGAACTTTCGCGAGGACAACGGAATCCGCCTCACACTCGAAGGCTACGCGAAATCATTTAGCAACCTTGTGGACTACCGCGACGGAGCCGACCTCGTCTTTACCGACGACATCGAGACCGAGCTGCTCACCGGAGCCGGCCGCGCCTACGGGGCCGAGGTGCTGCTCGAGAAAAAGACGGGCAAAGTCACCGGCTGGATCGGCTACACGCTTAGCCGTACCGAACGCCTGATCGACGGCCCAACCCGCATTACCCGCATCAACAACGGCGAGTGGTACCCCGCCAACTACGACAAGCTGCACGACCTCAGTGTGGTGTTCACCTACTCGCCCACCAAGCGCTGGGACTTTGGCGGAACCTGGATCTACCAGTCCGGACGCCCCATCACCTACCCCGACGCCCGCGGCGAGTTCGAGGGAATTTTTTACCCTGTGTACACGAACCGCAACGGAGCCCGCACCCCCGCCACACACCGACTGGACCTGTCAATCACGCGCAGCATTGGCAAGCGCGCGAGCTGGAACTTTGGAGTGTACAACGCCTACGGCCGCCGCAACCCGTACAGCATTTTCTTTCGCGCCGACTTTGAGAATCCGACCAACGTCAACGCGTACCGTTTGAGCATTTTTGGGTCTGCAGTACCCTTCTTCACCTACAACTTCTCGTTCTGATGCGCCGCTTTGCTTTTCTATCTGCCGCGTTGGCCCTTGCGTTCACGTCGTGCCAAGACATTATCGAGGTTGAGCTCCCTGAGGGCGAAACCCGCCTCATCGTCAACGGTCGGGTAACTGACGGCGATTCCGCCCGCGTCGACGTGAAGTGGAGCGTGCCCTACCTCAACACCGAGCCCAACGAGCCCGTGACCAACGCACTCGTGGTGCTTTTTGAAAACGAGGTCGCCGTCGACACGTTGGTTCACCGCAGCAACGGCCGCTTCCTATCTGACT
>Ga0222714_10003891_pt1 | contig 14924 bp, 16 predicted proteins | sample C33_3DmetaG_FD_165048 | JGI IMG/M metagenome (GOLD analysis project Ga0222714, IMG submission 165048) | Estuarine water microbial communities from San Francisco Bay, California, United States - C33_3D | ecosystem: Environmental > Aquatic > Marine > Unclassified | place: USA: California... | reverse complement strand
GGCCAAGAAGACGAACCTCGAGGCTGAGGGGCAGGCGATGGACTTGGCAGTTGCGCGGCGCATGCTGGGGATTAACCAGCCGCAGCCGAATCTGCCGCCAGCAATGCCGCAGGCACCAATGCCACAAGGCCCGATGGGGCCGCCGGTTCAGTAAGGGGCAGTCATGGACAGAACGCAGGCACTTATTGATGAGTTGCGCCGCCGCGGCAGCAACATGGTGGCGTTGGATACCCCTGAAGATCAGGATCTTGCCGACATCGCGCTAGATATTGGGGCCGGGTTCTTGCCAGTCGTGGGCACGGCGCAGGCCGGCCGCGACTTTGAGCGTGCCAGGCGCGAGGGAGACATCCTGGGAATGGGATTGTCGGGCCTGGGAATGATCCCGGTGGTGGGTGGAGTTACGCGGGGGATTAATAAGCTGCGCAAGGGCAAAAAGGCCGTTGGCACTGTGTTTGATGACGTCAACGATTACGATCAGGCGCTGGCTATGGCGCTTCGCGGTGACCATCTCAAGCGCACGCCTGCCGGCAAGTACGTCGGGGCGCCGGAAGACGTTGACAGTCCGCAAAAACTCGCCCGCAACCGAGGCAACGCGCAAAACAAGGTCGAGCAGGGGGCATTCAATGCCAATTGGTACGATCGCGCGCGCGGTGCGGCAGAGGACGTGTCGGGGTACGTTCCTAATTTCCACGGGTACGGCACGCAGACGCCAGAAGGCGCGATGGCCAGCCTTTTGGCGCGCGGCGGCGCAGCCTACAGTCCGCAGGCAACGCCAGAAGTCGAGATCGGCGCGCTGGTGCGTCAGCACAACGCCAAGGTGCTGCGCGGCGAGGACGTGACGCCTCGCACTGGGTCGCAGGCTCGCAATGTTGCTCAAGCCTACACGCCTAACACTGCTGGCGGCTACAACATCGACCCATCGCGCATTCGGCTTGGTAAAAAAACCGGCCCGTATGCTGACGCCAAAGACCCGACCATCCCGCCCGAGGCGCTGTACAAAACAGCTAACGACATCTGGCATGGCCGCGTGATGGGCTACGGCGACAATTTCAGCCGCGGCTTTACGCCGCAGGAGCATGGCTTCCTGACCGGAGAAAACCTAGTTTTGGCCAACGAAGCGCAGCGCCGCGGGTTTGGTGCCGGCGTGCTGCCAGAAGGCTATCAGTGGACGCCCCGTTCAGCGCAGGCCGCTACCTGGGGCGCGGAACGCATGACTAAGTATCAAAAAGACTACGACAAGTCCGTGACCGCGGCGCTGCGCAAAGGCAAAAAGCCGCCGACCCCGCCTACCAAAGATGAACTGATGGCGCGTGCCAGCTACGGCATTGATTCGGCGGTCCCGCGTTATACCGCCAACGACACTTTCGAGTTTGTTACCGGGGAGAATACCGGGCACTTGGCTGGTCTGAATCGTGCTGACGAGGCCACCCGCCTCGCCTACACCGACCAAATGAGTGATGCCTATTTGCGCACGCCTGCCGGCGCCATGCGCGACCCGATCTACGATTCGTTTCAGATGTTCCAGCGCGAGGCGCTTCCCACCGAGGGCAAGTATCTAAACAGTGCCGGCGTGGTGGAGTCCAACCCTGGTATCACGTCGCGGCCGCTGGTTGGCCTGCGGTCGTCCGACTTAGGCACGACGGCCAGCGGCAAGCCGCGTCGTGGTGGGCCAGAGACTTTGCCCGATGACGATCGGGCTATGGCTTACGCCGGGCAACTGAGAGGGTTGTTGACGGCGCAAGAAGCCACTGGGCGAAACAAGTTCACGCCGGCTAACAGTTCAATGAAAGCAACCGAAAAGACGGGCGCGCACTACACCGGAACGGACCTTGAGGCTGCGCGCAAGGCTTTTGAGGCGCAGGGTCTGGACGTGGTGCAGGTGGGCGATGCACTGCACGTCGGCAAATTCCCTGGCGACAACGGCCCGGTGATGACTGCCAAGGAGATTCAAGACCGCGTCAAAAAGGCGACCCCAGGTTTGGGCGGCGCAACCACGGCAGGGCGTTGGGAAACGGGCCTTGAGGTTATCCCGTGGACCAGCGAGCAGGGTACTGGGGCTACCACCCGCGAAGTGCTAGAAAAGCTGATGAACGACCCTGCTTACCAGGTCAAAGACGCCGTGCAGCGAATCGACGCAGGCCGGCTGCCGCAGGCTGCGGGCGCAATGAACGAAATTGACGCCGCGTTAGCGAAAAAGACAGGAATGCCGCTGCGCCAGGATTTGATGAAGCTTCGCGACATGCTGTCACGCGAAGGGTTGCAGGGTGTAATCGACTACGTCAAGAAGACTGGCGGCGCGGGGTTGCCCGCTCTCGCTCTTGTACCGTCACTTGCTTTCCTTGCTTCACAGCAAGACGGTCGCGAGCACTGATTGCAACGCCTAAAGTTTTGCGCTGGTTATGCCAGAAAAGCTGCTCTTCGCCTTTGGTCAGGTGTGAGTAGTAGGTCGCTGAACCGATTTTTTTTGCAGGCACGTCTTACTCCTTAAAAATTGAGATTATCACAACATGACCCGCCGCCGCTATATCCAGATCAAAGGTGAGATTGTCGAGGTTACTGACGACTACCAGCCCCAAAGGCACAACGACTCAGGCGCGTTGTGGGGCGATCGCAGCTACGACGGGCTGCGCGCTACTGACGGCACCGACATCAGTACGCGGGCCAAGCACCGCGAGTACATGAAGATGAACAACCTGACCACCGCGGACGACTTCAAGGAGTCGTGGTCAAGGGCCAAGGAGCAGCGTGAACGCTACCACCAGAGTGGCGGCACTTTTAGCCGGCGCGACATCGAGCGCGCAATTCATCAACTACAAAGGCGATAAGCATGAGCGAACCCACGACCCTGCGCGATGAAATTGAGGCCGTCATTGACGCGCCTGAAGTCCAACCCGCTCCTGAGCCAGTCAGCGCACCCGAGCCAGTCGCCGAGGCGGCACCTGAGCCGGTAGCTGCGGAGAGCGCCCCTACCGAGGCCGCGCAGGATCTGAATGCGCTGGCAGAGGGTGAATCCGGCCGGCAGCGCGATGAGCAGGGCAGGTTCAAGCCCAAGGAGCAGGAGGGCATTCAGCCTGGCCCGAAAGCTGGCCCAAGGCAGCAAGGCGAAAAGGCGCCAGCATCTTGGAGACCGGAAGCTCGCGAGCATTGGGGCCAGTTGCCGGACCCGGTCCGCGCTGAAGTCCAGCGCCTTGAGGTCGAGCGCAACCGCGTCTTGCAGGACTCTGCCGAGGCCCGTAAGGGGTATGAGGCGATCATGCGCACGATCCAGCCCTATGAGGGGTTTATCAGGGCTGAGAATTCCAACCCCATTCAGGCCATTGAGAACCTCATGCGCACGGGTGCCCAGCTTCGCGTTGGCACGCCAGCAGAAAAGGCGATGTTGGTCGCCGGCATCTGTAAACAGTACAACATTGATATTCCGATGCTGGATAGTGCCTTGGCAGGGACGCCAATCCAGCAAAACCCGCAACAGGCTCAAATTGACCAAGTGCTCAACCAACGCCTGGCGCCAATCGAGCAAATGTATTCAAACTTGCAGCAGGCCCAGCGCGCGCAGGAGCAACGCGTTGCGCAGCAGACGCAAAGTGAGGTGGAGCAGTTCCGCGAGCGCGCCGAATTCTTTGATGACGTGCGGGACGACATGGCGGACCTGATTGAGGCGGCCGGTCGCCGGGGCCAGAGCTTGAGCATGCTGGACGCCTACAAGAAAGCGTGCATGTTGAACGACAACGTGCGGGCAGTAATCACTCAGCGCGCGAAAAACCAAGGCGCCCAGCAGCAAACGAATGCGGCCCAAAAGGCCCGGTCAGCCGCGGTCAGTGTCTCTGGTGCTGCCCCGGTCGGCCAACTGCGGGCGACGGCCAATGACGACGTGCGCGCTTCGATTGAGGCGGCTATTGTGCAAACCGCAAGGTGATGAGGTTATAATTACACCACTGGCGGAGAAATCCGCCTGTGGTGTGCCGTAAGCACCGCCAGCCACCGAAAGCTCGAAGGAGACGCCGCAAGGGCGTCCCACCTCCGACAAGACCGGACTGACCAGGTCTGTAGGCGCATCTGAACTGGTGGGCGCAAGCCCGAATCCAAACTCAGATGGAGTTTTCATCATGGCATTTCCTAATGTCTCGGACATCGTCGCAACGACGATCCAGAATCGTTCGCGTCAGATCGCGGACAACGTCACCAAAAACAACGCCATCCTGGCGAAACTGAACCAGCGCGGCAACGTCCGCACGATCTCTGGCGGTAACACCATCCTGGAAGAACTGTCGTTTGCCGAAAACGCAAACGGCGGTTTCTACAGTGGGTATGACCTGCTGCCGGTCGCTGCACAGGACGTGATCTCGGCTGCCGAGTATCAGATCAAGCAGTACGCAGTCCCGGTCGTTATGAGCGGCCTGGAGATGCTTCAGAACAGCGGCAAGGAGGCATTCATTGACCTGCTTGAAGCCCGCATGAACGTCGCCGAGTCGACGATGGCGAACAACCTGTCCGCCTCGATTTATTCGGACGGTACTGGGTCTGGCGGCAAGGAAGTCACGGGTCTGAATGCGGCCGTTCCGGCTGATCCGACTACTGGCACCTATGGTGGCATTGACCGTGCGACTTGGAGCTTCTGGCGCTCGAAGTTGTACGACTTCAGTACCGCTACTGGTGGCAATGCAACCTCGGGAAACATCCAAGCTGGCATGAACAACCTGTGGGCGCAGACCACCCGTGGTTCTGACCGTGTCGATCTGATCGTCATGGACACTAACTACTGGTCGCTGTATCTGGCCTCGCTCCAGGCGCAGCAACGGTTTACGTCGCCTGAGACTGGAAACCTTGGTTTTCCGTCAATCAAGTTCATGGATGCTGACGTGGTTCTGGATGGCGGTATCGGCGGCTATTGCCCGGCGAACACCGGCTTCTTCCTGAACACCAAGTACCTGAAATGGCGTCCGCATAAGGACCGCAACATGGTTGCTCTCTCGCCGAATCGTCGGTACGCGATCAACCAGGACGCGGAAGTCCAAATCCTGGCATGGGCGGGCAATCTTTGCGCGTCCGGCGCTCAGTTCCAGGGCCGCATGCAGAACTGATTTTTCTGGTGGACCGTCGTGGGTCAGCCTTTCCCAAGGGTTGGGCTGGCCCACTCCCTTGGGTTTTTTGAAGGAGTTTGATCATGGCAATCACTTACGGTGCTGCGGTTAGCGCGAGCGCGCCCGCGATTGTGGATACCGCAGCAAGCCAATCAACTGGCGCAGTCTGCGAAGGCATTGGTCTGACGGGTGCTGATGGCGCAAGCATTGGCGCAAGTCGAATTGGCGGCGCACCAGGCACAGACCTGCTAGTCGAGTACGGCGACGGCGTCGGCGTGTAATCAATAAAAGGAAAAATTCATGCAACCCACGACACCCACTGTTTTCCCTGAGATCCCGATGCCGCGGCCGGATGAGTCGCGCTATTCAATGGATAACCGTCTGTACGTCGAGTTTTATCGCAAGGCGGTGCAGCATGAGGCCAAGTCCCGTGATGCCGGCCGCGCGATCTACGACGAAGTGGACTACGTTCGCATTCACACGCCTGGCGACAAGTCGAGCGTGATTGAGCGCCCCGTGTCTGCAATGGACGCCGAGCGTTTTTCTGATCGGTACAGCAAGTGGAAGGCCGGTCAAGAAGAGGCAGTAAGCGGCACGCCGCTGACTGCGATGGCCGGCATGACGCCTGCCAAGGTCGAGGAATACCGATTCTTCAAAATCACGACCATTGAGCAGTTGGCTGACGCGGCTGACAACCTGGGGCAGAAGTTTATGGGCTTTCAGGGTGATAAGGCGCGTGCTAAGGCGTTCGTGGAGCTTGCCAACAACAACGCGCCGCTTGAAAAGATGAACGTCGCGTTGCAGGAGCGTGATGCCACGATTGAGGCATTGACGAGCCGCATTGACGCGATGCAGCAGCAACTGGGCAAGTTATCTAAGAAGTCTGCGGCGACCGCTGACGTTGACTGAGTGAGGTTGCGGGGATGGCCTTTCAAATCATCAATGAGTCCACGTTAAGCGCCATCGTTCAGAACGTGGCCTCGATGGTGGCCTTCCCCGTACCGTCAGACCCTGCGGGCGATCCTGACCCAGCAGTGCAGCAGTTCGTGCAAGCGGCCAACATGGCCGGCATTGAACTGCTGACGATGTACGACTGGCAGGAGTTGATCCGCAATTATCAGATCCCGATTCAGCAAGACACGAGCGGCCAACTCGAGAAGGCGTTTGATCTTCCCGAGGATCTGTTCAAGTGGATTGATCAGACCAACTGGAATGCGACGACGCAGTTCCCGTCATTGGGTCCGGTGTCTCCGCAGATGTGGCAGCAGTTACTGATCCGCACGACGCTGCCGACACTGTCGTTCTACTGGCAAGTTCGCGACAACAAGATATACGTCCTTGCGCCGCCTAGTGCGCCGCAGACGATGAACGTCTTTTATCTGTCGCAGGCGTGGGTCCGTGATCAGGACGACTCGACGCTGTACAAGAATCGCATCACCAAAAACGGTGACGTGTCGCTGCTGGATGCGACTCTGATCACGCTCTACACCCGCGTCAAATGGCTTGAGATGAAAGGCCTTGATAGCGCGGCAGCGATGCGCGACTTTCAGATCGCGTTTGAGAATCGCCGCAGTGCTGAGAAGGGCGCGCCAGTTCTTTCAATGGCGCGCGACTTCCGCTTCCCGTACATCCAGCCGCTGATCAATACGCCTGACACTGGCATGGGGGCATAACGTGCCACTGGTCGCGCTCAAACCGTTCAAGACGCCCAGGAAAGCAGCGGCCGCACAGGTCGCCCAGCTTGGCGTAATTCCTGCGCCTGTGGGTGGTTTGAACTACCGCGACCCGATCAGTGCGATGTCGCCGATTGATGCGCTGGTGCTGACCAACATGATCCCCAAGCAGCAGGGGTGCGAGTTACGCCGCGGGTACAAGGCGCAGTCTGACGCGGTTACTGTTGGTGGCGCTGCGCAGTCGGTGGAGTCGATCTTTGGTTTCACGGCGCCGAATCCGGCGAACAACAAAGTCTTCATGGCCACGGCCGGCAACATCTACGATGTGACTGCTGGAGGCGCGCCAGTGCTCGCGGTAAGCGGGACCGGCAGTGATGAAGATGAGTGGTGGACAACCCAGTTTTCCACGCCGGCAGACACGTTTCTGTTGGCTGTCTCGCCCGGTGCTGGGTATTGGACGTATGACACAACCAATGGCTGGGTAGATCGCACGGCATCGTGTACCGGCCTGCCGACGAATGTGCGCACTGTTGCTGTCTGGAAGCAGCGGTTGTGGTTCACCGCGGAGGCAGACCAGAACGTCTACTACCTCGACAATGTCGATGCCATTGCCGGCGTTGCTACTTCGTTCCCGATGGGGTCAACGCTGCGTAGCGGCGGATACGTTTCTGCGCTGATCAACTGGACTGTTGATGCCGGCTTTGGCATTGACGACTTTCTGGTGGTTGTCGGCACAGAGGGCGATGTCGGCGTGTGGCAGGGTACTGACCCTACTAGCGTTAGCACGTTCGGGCTGAAGGGTGTCTGGTACGTCGGACCAGTACCAAAGCATGGCGTGTATTTCACGCCTTTTGGTGGCGACGTGATGATCGTCAGCGAGCTTGGCCTGGTGCCGATGTCCAAATTGATCACCGGCCAATATTCGCAGGATGTGCAGTCTGGCGGCCCTGCGGCAAAGATTCAGTCGGTCTTTGCGCCGTTAGTGCGCCGGCTGCGTAACGAGAAGTTCTTTGCTGTATTTGTGGTCCCCACGAGCGATGTTTTGGTCGTGAAGTTGCCGGCTGATGCTGGCACCTACCGGCAGTTCGCGATGAATGTGACCACGGGCGCTTGGTGCCAATTCGTTGGGATGCCGATGCGCAGCGCGACTGTGATCGGAGGCCAACTGCATTTCGGCACTGCTGATGGCCTGACTTGCTTGGGTCTGTTCGGGGATCGCGACGGCGTTGACAGTGTCGGCGCCGGCGGCGTGTATCCCGAGGGCGAGATTCAGACGTCGTTTCAAAACTTTGGAACGCCGGCACAGTTAAAGAAGTTCGGGATGGTGCGTCCGATTTTTATTGCGACCGCATCGCCTGCCGTCAAGGTTGTGGTGAACACGCAGTACCAGTTCACGACCGTAGGCGGTTCTCCGTTCTTCTTTGATGAGGACAACGGTGTCTGGAATGCTGGCTATTGGAACACGGCGCAGTGGGTTGGACAAAACACCTATCAGGCGTGGTTCGGAACGGCTGGCCTTGGTTACTACGGGTCGCTGCGGATGAAGGTCCGTGGCCTGCCGGCGACGGTGTTCACGTCAGCACACATGATGACTGAGATTGGCGGGGTAATGTGATGGCAGAATTTTCGGCGCAGCAAATTGCCAACGCGCTCAGGGGCGAGCTTGCCGCGCGGCCAGGCTCAAGTTATGACGACTTGATGGGGATGGCGACATCTGCCTACGGCATCAGCCCTGACCAGTTCAATTCTGGGTACGCGCTGTATCAGCGAGGGACTCCGGTTCCAATGACTGGGGCCAGTGTCTCTGCTAACCCTGTTGAGCCGACTTATGAGTCGAGCCTGATCCAGTCGCTGCGCGCGTCAAGTCCTACTGCTCCAGAGACGCCGGGTGTTTTGTGGCGCAACAACAAGCAAAACGGATCCCCCATCGACTTCAGTTTGTCGGACTTTGGGACTGGTCTGAACTCAAATTCGGGCTTGTCTTTAAATGTTCAGAAACTTGGAAACGGCCGTACAAACCCGAATTTTTCGTATTCGACTGACGCTATCAATCAGGCGCTAATTGACGAAGTCCGGGCGCGTCCTGGATCGACGTATGACGAGTTGCTTGCTGCGGCTGAGGGCTACGGTGTAACGCCTGACGAGTTCAATACGGCGTTTGCCAACATGGGCTTTACTGACTATGGCCTGACTGACGTGAACAACGACAAGGTGATTGACGCAAAAGATTTATCGACGCAGGACATCTCAAGCTCGCTTCGCTCCGAGTTGACGGCGCGGCCTGGTTCGAGCTACGAGGCTTTGTTGGACAGCGCCACATCGGTTTACGGACTTTCGCCAGAGCAGTTTAACGCCGCATGGGCCGACATGGGATTCACAGACTATGGCCTAACTGACGTAAATCAGGACAACGTCGTTAACGCTGGCGACTTGAGCACGCAGGACATTGCCAATGCGTTAATGGCCGAGTTGTCGGCTCGGCCTGGTTCGAGTTACGAAGATTTGTTGAACATGGCAACGTCGGTTTACGGAATATCGCCAGAGCAATTTAGTTCTGGCTATGGCTTGTATCAAAATCCTCCAGGCGATCAAGCGTGAGACTTGTTACTGACCAGTCTGAGCAGTACCCGGTCATCTGGCGCTGGATGCACGCGCAAAACAAACTCCCGTGGAGTTCCGATTTGCGCGTAATTGGTTTGATGCGTGAGGACAAGACCATTGCGGCCGGCGTTGGGTTCAATGGTTGGCAGGACAAAAGCGCGTGGATGCATGTCGCGTTTGACACGTCGCACAGCATGACGCGGTCGTTGTTGAAAGCAGCATTTGAGTATCCGTTCGTGCGGTGCGGTAAAGAAGCGGTCTATGCGCAGATTGATCAGGGCAACCTCAAATGCTTGCGCTTAGTCGCAAAGCTGGGATTTGAAGAGGTCGCGAGAACGGTCGACTGTGTTTTGTTTGAAATGAAAGCCGACGCGTGTCGGTGGATCAAGGAGCAGCAGCATGGGCAAACAATCAGCGCCAGCCACGCCTGACTATATCGGCGCTGCGCAACTGCAAGGAGAGCTTTCGCAAGAAGCTCTGAACATGCAGAACTATGCCAATCGGCCCGTAGTAAATACGCCGTTTGGTTCGCAGACGTGGGGCACGCAGGCGGTTGTCGACCCAGCTACTGACCAGACAGTCACGCAGTGGACGCAAAACACGTCGCTGGCGCCAGGCTTGCAGTCTGCGCTTGACGCGCAACTGTCGACGCAGTTGGGGCGCAGCCAACTGGCAAGTGGGTTTATGGGCCGGGTTGCTGATGAGTATAGTCAGCCGTTCGATTATGCTGGTCTGCCGCAGATGGCGGAACTCACGGGGCCGTCGCAGTTGTCGACAGGCCTTTCTGACTACACGCCTGGTCTTTCAACCGGCTTTGATTTTGGTCAGGCGCTCCCGCAGTTCGACTCGAGTTATCGAGACACGATAGCGACGCAGTTGATGGAAAAAATGCAGCCGGTGCATGACTACCAGCAGCGTCAACTTGAAGCAAAGCTCGCAAACCAGGGATTCCATCAAGGGTCTGAGGCGTATAACCGGGCGCTGACTGAACTCAGCCAGCGACAGGGGTTGGAGCGGTACAACGCGCTGGACGCGTCGGGTAATGAAGCGCAGCGTCTGTACAACATGCAGATGGGGACCGCGAACGCCGGGTATAACCAGAACATGCAGGCTGCCCAGTTTCAGAATCAAGCACTCGGTCAGGCTGCGTCGCTGGATCAGGGACGCATGGCAGCGCAGAACGTTGCGATGTCGCAGCAGCAGTCGCTCAACCAGCAGTACGCCAACTACCAGAATCAGTTGCGCCAACAGGCAATCGCTGAAGAGGCGCAGCGCCGTGGCATGTCGCTCAACGAGATGAATGCGCTATTGAGCGGCCAGCAGGTTCAGATGCCGCAGATGCCGTCGTTTGTGCAGTCTGGTCGGTCTGAGACGCCAAACATCCTTGGAGCAACGCAGATGGGCTATGACGCGCAACTGGGCGCCGTGAATGCTCAGAACGCTCAGATGGGGAACCTGCTTGGGACAGTTGGTCAGTTGGGGTCGGCGTTCATGTTTTCTGACCGCCGCCTGAAGTCGAACATCACCAAGGTTGGCGAGCACCCGATTGGCGTCGGCGTTTACGACTTCACAGTATTGGGAATCACGCAACGTGGTGTGATTGCACAAGAGGTGCAGAAGGTGCGGCCTGACCTGGTTAAGCGCCACTCAAACGGCTACTTAATGGTCGATTACGGAGGTCTGTGATGGACGACGCAATGCTCTTTGAATTCATGATGCAGCAGGGTCTGATGAACTCAGACCGTGATGAGAATCGGCAGCGTCAAGCGTTAGTGGATGCGCTGCGCAACAAAGCGGCGACGCCGGTACAGGGGCAGATGATTGGCAAGCACTACGTCAGCCCCGGCCTGAGCGCGTTGGTCAATCCAATAGCTCAGACGTACATGGCTAACCAGGGACAGGCAGACATCAACCAGCGCAGTCGCGAAATGCGTGATCGTCAATACCGTGACCTGGTTGATATGCGTCGTCGCAGGCAGCCTGGTTACGGCACCGCATACGAGCCTGCAATGGACTTTGGAGAATCCTGATGGCAACCGTGTACCCGGTTCCTGATCCGCGGTTGAACTTGCAGCCATACGCAACCGAAGAATCTTTTGACAATGAGCAAGAGATTCTTCGTTTGCTCGGTCGCGGCGGCGGTGTTCAACAGGTTCCACAGCAAGCGCCTGCTGCCGCCCCACAAGCGGCGGTTCAGCGTGCTTTGCCGAGAACGGTTGAGTCATTAAGTGGCCGCGGCGGCGACTTGTTTGCCCGCGGGATGGCGCTGGTCAATCAGGAACCGGACACGTCTGCGCTTCAAGAGTATGCCCGCCAGCGTGGCGAAATGGGCAATGCGGCGATGATGAACGCGCTGGCTGCCCAGTTTGCCGGCGAAGGTTTTGCCCCGATGCAGGCGCAGTTCTTGAAGAAGGCCGCGGCTGCGCAAGACCCAATGAAGTTGGCTGGCGGCATCCTCACGGCAGAGGGCAAGTTTCTGAAAGACCCGTTTGCCGAGCAGGACAAGAAGGCAAACATGATGCTGCAACTTGCGCGGCACTATGAGCAGATGGCCGTGACTGCGCAGACCGCGCAAGAGCGTGCTGCTGCATTGCGGGCGCAACAAGACATTCAGAATCAGTTGCGACTGATGGGTTTGCAGATTCAGCAGCAAAGCCTTGATTTGAGGAGCAAAGAAAAAAATCTTGGTCAGCGATTACCGTTTAGTGCCGTTGAGCAGTTGGCAAAGCAACAAGGCGGCGCTGACACGATGAGGACGATTTCTGACACCTTCAAGGATAGTTACGCCGCGGGCGCTGTTGGCATCCCTGGGGTTGGTTCGGCTCAGAACTGGGTCGGAAGAAATATTCCAGTGGAGGGGAACCTTAAAGAGCAGGCCAACTGGTGGCAGAACTACAACGAGCAGGCAAACAGAATTCGCAACGAATTGTTCGGCAGTGCGTTGACGTTGACCGAGAAGGCTGCGTTTGAAGCGGCAATGATCAATCCAGATATGGATGCAAAGATGATCAAACTCCGCTTGCAGCAACAGGCAGACGCGGCCAGAAGAGCTTACGACAGGTTGGTTGATGCAGCCGAAAGTAGCGGTTACAACGTCAGCGGATTTAAGGCTGATCGCCCAGCAGATTCCGGCCCGAAACCCGGCCAAGTTCAGCCTGCACAGAGCGGCTTGACTGACTCAGAGCAGGCGGAGCTTGATGCGCTTCGCAAGAAGTACGGGAGATAGGTTATGTCCTCGCGCCAAGAACTTGAAGAACTGCGCAGGCTTGATGAGCTTGAGCGCAAGCTCGCGTCTCAAGACCTTGGCGAAGTTCGCAAGCAGAAAGACGTGGCCCAAGCGAATGTATACGCGGGCGACAACGTCAAAGACATGGGTTCGGTCATGCGCGGACTTGGTGGCGCAAAGGTTGCCTGGGACCGTGCTGCAATGGGCCTCAAGGAAATCTTCACAGACCTGACGCCGGAAGATCAAGCGTTGCTTGATCAGGGCAAGGCGTTTATGAATCAGGGCGGCACCGCGGCAACCGTTGGCGGTGTCGCTGGCGACATCGCCATCACCGCAGCGCCGGCAATGCGTGCGCAGCGTGCCATCATGGCCGGGAAGCAAATGCTTCCCAAAGCAATGCAGTGGATGAGCAGTTCTATCCCCGCTGCTGTAATTTCCGGCGGCGTTACGTCCGCTGCGCTCACGCCAGAGAATCGAGGCACCGCGGCTATAGGCGGCGCACTTGGCGCTGGGGTTGGCGAGACTGCCGGCCGCGTTCTGACAAAGACACTTGGCGGCCTGACATCTGGATCGGTAACGCCAGAGGCGCGCGCAGTTATGGATCAGGGCGCGTTTGTTCCGATGTGGAAGGCGACTGATAGCAAAATTCTGCGCAACGTCGCAGAACGCGCTAGGGCGTTGCCGGTTTCTGGAAGTTTTATCAAGGGGCAGGAGCGTGCCGGGATTGAGTCTTGGAACAAGATCCTAGTCAAAGAGGCAACGCCACCGATGCCTGTGCTGGATGACGTTGGGAACGTCTTGCGCTGGGAATCAAAGCCTGTTACGGCGACCGGAACCAGCGGATTAAATCAGTTGGCTGAGCGGTTTGAAGATGCATACGCGGCCTTGTATGGTAACCGCGGTGTGCCGGTTGACGACGTCTTCGCGTCGCGGCTCAACAGCATCGTGAGCGACGCTAAGGCGTATTTGCCCGGCATAGCTGATGATGTAGCTGGTGCTGTTCGTAGGGCTGAAGACACGCTAATGGGTCTGACATCCCCAACCGTGACGAGGAAGGGTGGGCAGCCTGTTGGCAAAGGTATTGTTAGCTCTCGCATCAAGACGCCTGTCACTCAGACGATCGAGCCGGGTCGAGAAGTGGTTCCGCATACCAATGTTACGACAGCATTGGACGATATCAACAACGCTATTACCGCAGCATACAAAAGCGGCAACGGAGAGAAAGCCGAGACTTTGCAGGAAGTCCGTTCTGCTATTGAGTCGCTGCGCTCACGAGGATTGCCTCCAGAGGTTCAGTCTCAAGCCGCAGACATCAACAAGGCGTATGCCAAATTTAAGACACTTGAGCGCGCCGCAGGCTCAATGGGGGCGCAGAAGGCCGGAGGCGTTGTGACTCCACAGCAGCAACTCTCAAGCATCAAGGCCCGTGACAAGACTCCTGACAAGTCTGCATTCGCCCGCGGTAATGCGCCAGGGCAGCAGCAGGCTTTGCAGGCCAATCAAGTCTTTGGAAGCGAGTTGCCTGAAGTCGGTCCAGGGACCGCAGAGAAGTTGTTGCCGTTGCTTGGATTCGGACTTCCAATGATCGGCGCGGACTTTGGTGCCACGGCCCTCTTGGGTACTCAGTCTGGGCAGAAGTTCTTAATGGGTCAGTTGCCTGGTCAAGCAGGCATCAGAAAGTACGGCGACGAATATCTTGTCCAGGCGCTGCGGCAGCTTGGCATGCAAGCAGGGAATTGAAGGAGAGCTAAATGCCACGCAATGGTTCTGGAGTCTACACGCTGCCCAGCGGCAACCCGGTTGTGCCGGGAACGGTCATTGAGGCAAGCTGGGCTAATGGCACGCTTGAGGATGTTGCTAATGAGTTGACTAACTCACTGTCGCGCACGGGCGCCGGTGGCATGCTGGCCCCGTTCAGGATTGCTGACGGTAACGTCAGCGCGCCTGGCTTGTCATACCTCAATGAGACAAACACCGGCCTGTATCGCAGCGGTTCTGGCAGCGTGTGGATGTCGGTGCTTGGCGTCAACGTCGCGCAGTATTCAACGGTCGGCCTAACAATCCCCTCCGGTAAAGCGTTTACTGCGCAGGGCAATGCGACGATTAGTGGCACGTTCGGCGTTACTGGTCCTGTCACCTTCAGTTCTACGCTTGCCCTGACTGGTGCGCTTACCGCAACGGGTGGAGTTCTTGGAAACATCACCGCCGCGTCTGGCACGTCCACGTTCAACAACGTGACGATCAACGGCGACCTCGACATGAATGCCGGCAGTGCTGGCACGATCACCAACCTGCCCAATCCGGTCAACAGTGGCGACGCGGCCAACAAGGCATACGTTGACG
>Ga0222714_10003888_pt1 | contig 14929 bp, 19 predicted proteins | sample C33_3DmetaG_FD_165048 | JGI IMG/M metagenome (GOLD analysis project Ga0222714, IMG submission 165048) | Estuarine water microbial communities from San Francisco Bay, California, United States - C33_3D | ecosystem: Environmental > Aquatic > Marine > Unclassified | place: USA: California... | reverse complement strand
ATATTTCTAATCATTACATTTTAGAGCTTAGCGATGAAGCCGTAGATGAAATGACAATGGAATGTTTATCACATCTACTACAATTGCCTTTAAATGATTGTATTGAGGAGATCAATACTCTTACCGGCTGTTACATGGGGCAAGATGTTACTTTGACCCTTGATGATATTTCTCATGACAAACTTTGTGATATTTTGCATATTCTACGAAAGTCCTGTAGTGATTGTGAAGACGAGGTTTCTGCAAAATCTTGATTTGTTGATCCCGCCGTGGGGATTATTATTACCCTAGTCACGGTAACTAGGGGTAGGAATCTACTAATATGCTTGCTCTATACGAAGGTGCTGAACCTTGCGTGGGGTCTGGTTTTTGTTGCAAAAAGGTTCCTTGTCCTTTTGGCGAGAGTAAGTCCTTAGTTGACAAGGGATGTATTCATTTAAAGGAGATTGCAAAGCAAGATGGAGAGCAGGAGCAACGATACACTTGTGGAATCTACAGGGACATCCTTAGAAAACCGGGATGGGAACTGTCTCCAGCCTTTGGAGCAGGATGTTGTTCCAGCTTATTCAATCCAGCCAGAAAAAGAATCATCCTTGAAATCCGACGAAATGGTGGTTCTTTTGAGTTTACTGGAAGGACTGACGGCAAACACTCTTAGTAGGGATGTTGTTGAGCTTGCTGTTTACCGTGCGAAGGACACATGTGATCTTCTGGGTGTTGATGCAAACTTGGCCGAAAAACTGATGAAGACATATTTGAGGATTGCCAAGCAGATAAGATCTAAAAATCAGATGGCTTGGGATTAGATATTATATTCGAACAAAAGGCATATCATGAAAAAGAAAAAGAACAAAAGCGGATTGACTATGGCTTTGACTGTTGGTGGGGAGCCAGTGATTGTTGGTACCAAGTTCAAAGATTGGCTTGTTCGTCGTGAGGAGATGGCCAAAGAGGGACATGCTTATTTGAGGCAGTCTGGTCCTGACTGGAAGGCAAAAGAGCGAGAGATCAACAAGGCCAATCTTGTTGCTGGCGCTGCTAGTGGTACACCGAACTATGAATTTTACAATAAAGAACGCAAAAAATTGCTTGCAGATATTGAGAAAAAAAGACCTCTAAGAAGAGGTGAGTTTATTGATCTGTATGGCTATCAGGCTTGGTTAGACTATGTGAAGGAACATGATTTGCCTGAAGACCATAAATTTGCTGATGCCCATCGTTAGTAGACAGATAATTTAACAAGCGTATAAAAGAGTCTGCGGTAAGGTGAGAGAAGGTTTTTTAGGTTGAGGTTAGATGAGTTGAGTCAAGGTTAGGTTTTACGGCCTGTGAGGGGTATAATTCCTCACAGGCCTTTTTTTTTATGAAACACATAAGCATTTGCTGGAGCAACCGATCTGCCACTTCATGGGTTTGGCCCCGTGGATTGCGTTCTACGAATGTTTGGGGTGGTGGTGGCATGGTTAGTCACAATTGGCAGCTTGGCGGTTTTACGATGATTTTCCTCAGGAATGGATTTCGCAGAATGTAGTGGCGAAAATAAAAATAAATTTACAATATGCATAGGAGGTGCAGTATGAATGTCGATGTAGTAATCACTAATGAAATCAATAGAATAAGTACTTTTGGTGCAAACTTGCACAACAGTAAGGCTAGTGTGGGTGCAGTTGCTAATCATATCTTGCAGAAAATTAAAGATATCGATTTACCAATTCAAGCTGAAGACTTAGTTGCAAAATGCTTTCTGGACGGTTGGTTTATAAATCTTTTCTATTATTATGCGATTGCAGAATTAGTTCATGCTGGTGCGTTTGAATATAAAGGTGGATTGGTGTCTAAGGGTCTGAAATTTGATGAATCTTTAAATTGGTCCAACGATCAAGAAGAGATCAGATTAGAGGCAGTTGCCAATCAAGAAAAAAGGACGCAAGTATATCAAGAGGGAATCAAGTATATCAAGGACAACTTTATTCCTGTTGAATTGCATGGAAAATTGACCGAGTCACTTTCCGGATGTCGTGTCAATCGTTCTAATTACGCAAAAAGAGTTGTGCCAAATGCTATTGTACTGGTGGAGTTTGGTAGAAGGAACGCATACTTTGAAAGTGTGATTTCTGGCAAAAGGGAATATAGTTCTTATTCTGGTTATGTGTGGGGCAGGGTTGTTGAAACAAAAGAAGGTAAGGTTGTAGTTGAGATTGGTGATAAAACATACGAAATTGATTTTTGGCGTGTAGCCAGCGTTAAGAGGTACTGATGTCATTAAAGCAAGATATAATTAATGACATTTTGTTATCTAAGCTTTTCATAGATGACCGTGGCAATATCTATGGGCCTCAGTATGAACCGTATCTTTCGTATTCAACAGGCTTGTGGCAAAATCCTGAGGAGTTTGCAAGCTTGATTGAGTGGTTTGCGGATAAAAAAATTCGTACATTTCTGAATATTGGAACTTTTAATGGAGTGAGTTTTAAAATCATATCAAAATATCTAAAAACTTATAATCCAAATGCCGAATGTATTTCTATTGATCCGATTGATCATAAACCTGAAAAGGTTGATGGTTTGATTTATTATGATAAAACAAGTTTTGATTATTTGAGAATGCCTTTTGATCTTGTTTTTATAGATGGTGACCACAGATACGATTCTGTTAAGGAAGATTTCAATCATGTTGGGAAATTTGCCAAGTACTGTGTATTCCATGACATTAGGGACAAGTATATTGGTGCGATGTCTTGCGGTGGGGTAGTGCGTTTTTGGGAGGAAATAAAATTTAAGTATCGGCACCATGAATTTGTATGTGGCGAAAACAAAGTTATGGGCATAGGATTATTGGAGATTAGACAGTAGGGAGGCATTATGAATAAGCATTTGGCCAATTTCTTCTCCGTTTACAGCAAACAGAGCGAAGATCATAAGCGTATATTACAAAATATTCGCAAAAAGCATCCAAATGTGCCAGAAATTTATTTTAGCAAGCATTATTGGAAAAATATGGACCATATTTGTGATTTTGAAAGTCACTTGCCAGCAAATTTTAAAGGTTCTAAAAGAGGCGCAGACTTAGGTGGTCTTTTTGTTTGTTCGAGTTCTGTTTATTTGGTAGTAGACGCATATAACCAGTTTGCTGAAAAATATGGATTCAATACAGATGTTAACAAAATAAACAGAATTTGGGATACAGTTACACATTTCAAGAAGCATGGATTCCATGAGCTACATATTGATCGTGACAGAGCTAAGTTACTTGCGCAGACAAAATGTAATTTTGATGTAAATGATTTTAAATGTCCCTACCAGACCATGGTAGTTGTTTACCCTGAAGATCTTGAACAGGATTTTATTGATGAGCATACTGCAACATGTCCGATTTTTAGCTTTTGTTATCATGATCCTGAAGAAGGGTTTCTGGAAGTAAATCATATTTACTTGGAAAAAACGCCCAAAGGATATGGAAGCTTTTCAGATAATTATTTTTCTTTCGGATGTAAGATGCCAGATTATAACCTAAATGTGGAAGAATCTTTACAAAACATTAAAAGACTTCGAGACTCTGATGGCTTTAACAACCATGCATATTACTATGCAAGAATTGCAATTAATGCCTTGATGGTATCAACCATGAAGGACTGGTCTGCTCCGCTTGGCAAAAAGTATGAAGATGAAGGTCGTAAGCATAGACAAAAAGTTAAGGACATTTTACCTAGACATGGTGCCGGTTTGTCGTTTACAGCAGACAAAGTAACGATGAAGCTGCCTACTCTCACCATGCCATCTGGATCGGGCATGACAGGCACCGGCAGTCGTCAGCGATGGCATACTCGTGAGGCCCACTGGAGAAGGGTTCACCTTGGTCCAGACAAAAGGGTTGAATGGCGTTGGATTGATAGTTATGAGGTAAATAGGGATTTAAAGCCTTTGGATGCGATCATTTCGACGCATCATAGGCTTAATCACGATGTGAAAGGAGTCTGACATGAAAAGGATTATGGTTGGCAATTACACTTACGAGACCGATCTTAAATTGAAGGTTGGTGACAAGGTTGTGCTGCCAACTGCTTACTTTTTAAGAGATATCAAGGGCGCTACATGGATTGGGCAAGTAACGGCTCTTAAAAGCGATTATACTGGTCCTTGTGAACGAGTGATCTCGAAAGCCAAGTAGTTCCTCTATAGATACTATGGATAGACAGGAGACACTATGTACACCGACCTAATTGGATTAATTTATGAAGATTCCATGGTACTCGGCTTGACCAAACCGGCTGATAGATACAAATGGTATGATATCATCAGCAATAAAGGCGTGGAAGAAGCCGATGCTTATTTATTTTCAAAACAATTCGACAAAGTCCCCTTGGAGGGGGAAGAAGATCCTCTGCCTTGGAGTACTTGGATGATTTCTGGCAAGAAGGGCACAAACTATGTATTGGTGCCTTGGACCAGCAATCCAGAATGTCATTTGCTTGAAAATGAAGCTATGAAACCACAAAAAGTTCTTTATGGAACTCGTGGTTTTTCTGGACTGGACAGGCACATGATGTACGTTCTATCTGGATATAAAATTGAGATATCCATTGAGGAATTAGAAAAATATAACATATACTTGACTGCTATGAAGTTTTTAATTGGCACGCCTGAAGATGTTTGCGCAGGCATTTAGTATTGTTTCGGAAAAATTTTATTTAGTTCCTTAAAATCGCAATCGCAGGACAGCTGTTCCCAGTCGAAATATGGTAAATCTATAATTCCATTTGATAGATTATCGTATAATTGCAAGATATTCGTTTGACTAAGCCTGTATTGCTGTATATTAAATGCGTAGTGCGAAAAAAGTGTCGTTCCGCAGATGATGTTTATTTTATTTAACTGTGTTGGCTTGGTGACAGATAACCACTGTTCTTCGTCTGGTCCTACCTTGCCTTGAAATGCGGCAAATTCTTCTCCCAGCCAGCTTATAACGTTGATGGAGAACCTTGCATCAAATGGCATCGTCCAGTGATTAGGAAAGTAATATTTGTCGTAAGTATTATCGTGTATTCTTTGCAGTAAATTCATGTGTTTTTTAATCGCTACATTAGGGCAAATGATACCATTATGATCTGACCAGTCAAATCCAAAAAATTCACTTGTTTCAATAACTTTTTGATAATTTTGATGAATATAATCACAAACAGAATTGTTTACAATATTGCCGTACACTAGGAAAAATTCTGGGTTTTTTATTCTGAACTCTACAAGTTTTTGTAATGAGTAATATTCCATCCAAACAACATCATCATCAATTCTGATATAAACAGTATTATCTTCTATACAATTCGGAAAAAATTTGTGTATTGAGTTCCAATGTCCGTTTGTGCCCGGTTTTTGTATTATTTTAATTTTAGGGTGGCTTAATGATTCAATATAACCCTTGTCTTTACTGTTTTTTGTGTTTAACCACAGGTGCCATTCATCAACAATAGAATTTGGCAAGACATATTTTGCCAATATACTCAGGGATTGTCGTCTGCCTGCTGGAGTTACAACTACTACTTTTTTATTCAGAAACATAATTATTTTAATATAGTCACTTTATGAATAATCAGAAAATTTCTATAATATTATTGGGGGCAAAATGATGATTTATGATTTTGATGATGTTGCACTAGCTGGTGGAGAAATTATCACTTTCGTGAAAAAGTATTTTGGCAAAAGCAGAGTTATTATCAGCAGTTCAATTAGTGACGTTGATTTATTTGAATGTGACGTGACTGTGAAAGGACTGCAAACACGTTTAATTGAACTTTTAGAGCAGTTTGACAGTATATCTGGGGAAATGATTGTATCAGAAAATTCGGGAGCACTATGGTTTGATTTTATCCCAGACGATAACTTCAAAAAATTTTTAGGTAGAAGAATCAAAATTCATAAAGAACACGACCACAGACTAGAAGATTTTGAAATGGGTGGTGGTGCTAGAGAATTGTATATTAAGGACAAACAAAAATATTTGGAGCAATATAGCCCGGTTGATGGTCATACTAATTTGGAAAACAAACGCAAGTGCATGCAATGCGAGTCTGTGTTTTTAATAAAGGATTATAAAGTTGTGGCAGGACCTGAAATAGATTATATCTGTTGTCCGTACTATCCGTATTGTGACGGAGATATTCTTGACTGGGCTCCGACTGAAGAAGAGCCACATGAAGGTGATTTGGCACACATGTACAGGACAGACCGGGACAGTCAGGATAAGATTCTGAGATCACAAGATGAGTATTTAGAAAGATATTATGAATATCGTGAAATAGAAAGATTCAGAATAAATGGCAAAGAAGGACTTACAGTATATTTTATACCTCATAAGAAGAAAATGATGCAAATGGTCATAGTGAAAATGTCTGTGGCGAGAAAATATGGCAAAAGCATCGAAAAAATTATTCGTGAAGAACAGAGTCTTGGAATGTTCCCAGATGACGGTTTTACTCCATCGATTACTTTTATCAAGTCTGATAACATTGATTTTTTGGGAGAATAATGTATCACTATAAAAAAATTGTAGCAGTCACTCCATCAGGTCGCAAAAAATATTTGGAGGTCCTGAAAGATTACATCATCAATAATCCTCTGATTGACGAGTGGCAGCTTTGGCAAAATACCAATAAAAAGGAAGATATTGAGTATATTAATTTCCTGCATCACAATTATCAAAAAGTAAACGTGGTCAGGGTTGAAGGGGCCACTGGAAACGCTTATCAAATTCATAAGTTTTTTAAATATTGTACTAAAAAAGATACTGTTTATATTCGTTTGGATGATGATGTTGTCTGGATGGATAAAAATTCAGTGTTAAATCTCGTAAATTTTCGCATCAACAATCCTGAGTATTTTTTGGTATACGGTAATATTATTAATAACTGCATATGTGATCATTTACACCAAAAAAATAAAGCATTGGAAATTGAAGAAAACATCGGATACGATTGTTTGGATGAAGTGGGTTGGGAAACTCCATACGTAGCCGAGAAAAAACATAGGTGCCTGTTAAATGCGATAAATAAAAATGATGTTCATAAATATTTTTTTAAAAACCACATTTTAGAAGATTACAAAAGGTGTTCAATCAATGTTATCAGTTGGCTAGGGGAAGAGTTTTACGAATTTAAGGGCAGTGTAGGAGCAGATGAAGAAGATTGGTTATCTTGCGATAAGCCTAAACGACTACAAAAAACAAATATAATACTTGGTGACAGTCTCTTTAGTCATTTTTCATTCCACACACAAGCAGAACATATGGAAAAAACCGATATACTCGAACAATACAAGAAATTAAAAAGAAATTCTTGCCTCAGCTAATGCGTGTAATGCTTTTTGAATTGCAAACCGTAATTCCAAATCTTCTTTGTTTTTTTCCAAAAACCATTTAGACTCTTCAATTACATTCTGTAATTCTTGCATTTTTTTATTGATAGATGATTGAAGAGCGCCTATTCTATCCAGATTCATAGTGTCATATGCTCTCGTGTATGCTTCGGTATATTTTTGCACAGTCTCAGTTGTTTTTTTAAGATTTGATAAAATTTGATCTCTATATTTAATATTTGTTTTCAAAATTTGCATTCTGGTGTCAAAAAACAAACTGTTTTGTTTAGTGATAAAGTTTGCATATTGCGCTAGTTGTTGAGCTTTTTCTACGGACTCCTTAGCCAAAACTTGCCGTTTGAGATTGCTGTATTCCATTTGATTGTAGAAAATGACCACCCAGTATGGCAGAGAAACCAGAATAAACATGTATTTGAACTTCACCTGAGACTCCTTTCTCAACAGTTAGGAACAAAAATACATTCTGATACTTTATTTTCGCCTATAGCTTGGCTTTTTTCAATTTGTGGTAATACTTGGGATCTTCCTCAAGGTGTGCCAAAGCAATTTTCAATATCTTTTCGTAGCTGCCTTTAATAACGTCCAGCTTCTTGCTTGACATATGTTCGGCTTCTGTGTTCATTCCATCTACCAATTCTTTTTTACTGTATTTTTTGATATCTTTTTCTAAATTAGCTTTTTTTGCGTAAGTTTCAACATCCTCAAATGTAAATTGGGGTTTAGATGTTTTGGCTTCCTCTCTTAGATGAACCCACTCAGCAAAAGTCGGCAGTACATTCTCTTTTACGCTTTTCCATTTACCACCTAGTTTTTTATATTTTTTTGCTGCGGCAGCATTACTGTAGGCACTAGGGTGCACATCAAATGTATTTCTAGCCCAAGCCTGCATTCTGCTCCACAACGCTTTGTCAAGTGGCACATTCTTTTCGTGTAGGTTCATGTTTTCCTCTAGATTCTTGTGAGAAACCACTACTGGTTTGCGTCCTGCGCTATGTGGTTCTTTTTTTTCCGCTCTTCTTTTTTGTGCAACGGCTTTCTTTTTCAATTTTGCTGACATTTTGCCAGCTTTAGCTGCTGGTCGGCATTTAGGGTAAGCTTTTTTCTGAGAGTCATCTCGTCCTTCTTTGCCAGCAGATGCGCCGCAAGGAGGATGTTTGCCGCTTTTATCTTTACGACTAATATCGACCCACTTTTCTTTGAACCATTTGCCTAGGCCAGACTTCTTAAATACTTCGTTGAATGTTTGCATACCTTATTTATGGATTTTTCGCAAAAACTAAATTGGCCATCTGTAATTGCTTCCTTGGCTTCCACAGAAACTACTGCACCAGTAGACATGAATGTGAAAAAGTGGCGCAAAATAGCTTTGACGTACAAACACTGGGCTCATCCCCCTTCCACTAAACCAAGAGGAACGGTGCGGTTTTGTACAACGACAATTAATTTTGTGTATCAAAACTTATTCCTCCAGTTGCCGGAACTAAAACAGCCGAAAGATATACTCCAAAAACATCTTATGTTATTAGATGTATAAAATCCAATATTAAAAGAATTGGAAAGTTCATAGGCAATCCAATACGATTTTTGATCATGTCTAAACATTTCTTCCCCAACATCTTCCTCTATTTTCATTTAAAGAGAAAGCTCTGTTATATTGGGATGAAGTTTGCCAATGCCTCGTCCAGTGAAAAGAATAATCCATATCACCAACATGCGCAAAACTATACATATTGCCTTGGCTAAAAAGATATATGGACGACCAACTTGTGTTTTTGAATATCATTGCATGATCCTAAAAAAGTTGCTTTCTGTGTTCTATCCCCTTCCTACTGCCGTATACCATTGGCTCAGAGGCAAAAGGAAAAATTTCCCCAAGCCATTCAAGGTTTTCTATTTCACACTTTTTCGATGTATTGTGAATAATTTTAATTGCATTTGCAATTGATGTGGTATCAGTTTGTAGTTGAAATAATTTGTTTTTTCTCCAATAACGAAAAACGACTGATACAGGAAATTGATAGGTCACAACTAAATCCCATGTTTCCAATTGCGACTATTATAAAATGCGCCAAACGAATTGCCTCTTGCCATGCTTTCTTGCGCTGGAATTCTCCAAGAAAAACTAAAACTCATGTCAAAAAACGAAGCTGCCATAAACCTATCTGTGTTAAAAAGGCTAGTGGCTGACCAAGAAGTGTAGCGCAAAATCAAAACAACCTACTTTCCAGAATCCATGATGAACATGAACAATATCACACCAGCAGCCTCAATTATAGGCAAAAAACCTAAAATTAAACCAATGGTGTATTGCTTGAAATAACTTAAAATAGGCAGCACCAACCCGCACAAAAGACACACAATCGGGAAAGTGAGAAAAAGTATCGAGAAAGTGATGGCCAACGGGTCTTTTTGCGCTTGCGGACTATCCATGCCCATAACACCACCCATAATACATGGAACAAACGAAACAACAGCAAAGACTAGATTAAAAATAGCCAGCAGCAACAAAAGTATATTCATTTTATTCTCCATATTAAATAATATATAATAATTAAGGAATAGGTTTAAATTATGCCAAATTATTCAAATCCAATAAACTATACCGCTAAACTCACTCCTCAATTAATCAATTTGGCAACAGAGGGCAGCCTTGATACATCAATTTTCAATGGTGTCTCTGCTCAAAGAACACTTAACATGATTCAAACCACTGATACGCAGGGACACATAAAAATTACCTGCGGAGTAAAAGACGGAAATACATTTAACAATGCAGTGCAATCTCCTTATAATGATGGATGGGTGACAATAATAGATACAATTTGGATTTACCCGGTTGCTGACCTAAATCCTGTGTTAGATTCTTTTAGAGCGGCGAGTCCAGCAATAATTGAAGAAGGAAACAATATAATATTTACAAACGCAAGTCATTTGTACTCTTTCTTTGAAGCTGTGTACAATGCTACAACTGTCTCTCAGCCTGTTGGAAATGTTGGGTTTTCATTGGGAGTTGGAACTCAATTGGAAGATCTTGGCGTTACAATAAATTTAGTTTTAGCAAGTGGTCTTAAAATGATTACTTGGAGACTAGTAAGGCAACTTACATCTCAAACAGATTTGCCAGTAGGTGGAGATTCTCCAGACGGCACAATAGGATTTATCACAATATATTGTGATTGGGATCAAAACGGCGTTCAAGATCCCACAAATTTAAATCCCGCTACGATAGGATTCCCATTTGGAGATCCTTTAAGAGTTTCTGCCAAGTCTGTAAGCATTTAATATGGAAAGTCTAGTGAAACTTGTTGTTTTGATTTTCTTTTCAATTTATTTGATACTATTAGGCATTGAATTAGCATGCTTATTATTTGTAATTAGAAATTATTTCCCTGCTTTTGGCGGTTGGATGTATTGTCTGTGGATTCCTTTGATTATGGCTGCAAATTGGCTGCTTAGTATGTTTGTATTAATTATTATGAGCAAAATTGGCTCCAAAAGCTAGTTTTTGATCTTCTAATATCATTCAAGAATCTTTTTCTTCTGGATCTTTTTCAACTCGTTTTCTAATTTGGCAACTAATTTTTCATGCCTATTCCAATACTGTTGCTTATGGCCAAAGTAGCAACCTTCTTCTTTTGTGGACTGCAATGCTCCAATCAAATGATTTATTTCAGCTGATGTAAGTTCCATCAATCCCCCCAAATTTCGCTTCTAATTTTATCATGTCTAAATGTTCCTGAGTAATATGTAACGCCTATAAAACAAGATTTAGGATACAGTCTGATGAAACTACTAGTTCCCATTCGATGACTAAAAACTTTGATACGAGTTTCCATGTTAAAACCACTTGTTAAAAATTTTGCCGTATACCATCATATCTTGTTGGCTGGTAGAAAAACACTCCGATCTTGGCTTATTTTCTTTCAATCCACTTGCCCAACAACCATTGTGCCAAGATATTTGCTCACCTCTGGCAAAAAGGTATGCCCTGCTTTTTTGGAAAATCATGTCTAGGCGCATCATGTCACCTACCAGTATTGACCCCATGCCGAAATACTATACTTGCGGTTGGCTTGGAAAAAGGATTTAAAACCGATATAAAACTGTTGCTATATGCTTCATGTGAAAAAATGGTGGAAAAATGATAACCGTTCAAGTCACTAACGACATGTTTGTGGAAATTAAAAATATGCATGTTAATCTCCAGATTTTTTGATAAAGCCCATAGCTGCTCTTTTAGCATAATAGTGCTCAAGCCTTTTCTTATTGAACTCTGCTCTTCTCACAACAAAATCATCAGGGTGCAACCATATTTCGTTGCCAAGAGCGGAATAACCCCAAAACTTCCATCCTGTCAAAGGATTTAAGTCACCTCTGCTATATTTGAGATGAGGATTTTCTCTTAGAAATTGTAGCTTTTTTTGTCTGATCTCCCGTGATTTCTCAACAATTTTTTTCCCTTTAATTTTTCTGTACTCTATGCCACTAAGTCTAATATTTTCTCGTCTTTTTTCGAGCTTTTGCATGGGTCCATACTTTACTTTATGACCTCTAATTTCTACAACGACTAAATTAGGATCATTCGGATGTTTATCTCCAAGACAAACACTAGGTGCTGGTATCTTGGTTTTATTTAGTTTGTAGCAATCACGCTGCTGCCGTCTTCTTTTCAATTTGTAATTTTGTAAATCTTCTAGTGTGCCATACCTCGGTGTTCCACTGGCATAAACACGAATGAAATACAAACCATTTTCTGGGTTGTATTTCCCCAGATAATTTCTTTCGTCTGGAGGTAAGCTTTCCTGACTTTTTTTATAAGCCATCATTTTTGATTGAGAATATTTAATTCTACTTGCTTCGTACTTTAGAAATGTATCTCGACTAACCCAAATTTCGCCCGTTCTGGTCTTGGTCTTACGGTAAGCCCAAAAAACCTTTCCATCTTCACGCACGGTACCTCTACGAATCATAAAGCCTCCTGCTTGCCAAAATTTAAAATGCTATTTTTTGCGACTTTTTTTTGATGCCTTAACAAACCTCTTGGCAAGAAAATCTTCTTCATCCTCGCCTTTAGGTATTTCTACCACTTTTTTACTGCAAGTTTCAATCTCAACTTTTTTCTCAACTAGCAGCCATTCTTTAAATGTCTTCATAATAATTATTTACGCACATTATTCTAAATCCTCAAACTGCCAGCAATGACTATTGTACCAAAGTCCAAACCCCAACGCTTGGTGTATCCTAAACGCTGTACTCTGAGGACAGAGAAATCCAAAAACTCGTCTTTTGAAAAAGAAAGTTCCATTTGGGAATGCATTGCCTTCAGGGATTGCTGCGTGTTTGAGGATCATACAGCTACTATTTCCAGTACCTTCTGACCTAATCTCTTGTATCCATCCACAACATCTTTGATGGCATCTTCAAGAGTACCGCCAACAACGGTAGCAGTACCCCATCGTTCTTCTTTAACTTTGCCGATCCTGTAAATAAATCGCACTTTGAAATGATGTTCTGTCATATTAAATCCCAATTGTATAGAAGGCTGCAAAGAAATCGTTGCTATATTTCCAATAAAGAAAAGCTAAAGTTCCAGCCACAATAACTGCTGCAATAATAAATTTGTGTTTTGTTTTCATATATTTCCCTCAAAATTATAAGAGCAAGTTTGGCTTGATTCAAAAGCATCGTTTCGCCAACCTCTAAGCGTCCATTGTATGTATAATGTTCTATTCTGAGTCCAATGCTTGCTTCTGTAATTGCTAAAACGCCAGAGTTCTATAGTGCTTGGGGAAGGGAAGCGGAACATTAGAATCTTCTTTCCACAAAATTGAATGAATAAGCTAGTCCATTTGTAAAAGTCATACTGTAGGATATTCCTCTATACATATCAGAATTGTTTCTGAAATGCTTCCATATTAAAATATGTCTAGGCGCAGTTTGTTTGCGGAAGAGTCTCATATGTTATGTTCCCAGCATCTGCTACGGTGGTCGTTGGAAAAAAATAATAACGAAGTGCTAATAGGATATTTGCCCCATATTTTGGATAAGCTGTAATGTCTACTGTAACCTAATTGATAAAATTTTGAATAGGGAAGAAATGTATGCCACACAAGGCTGGATGGGTTTTTATGAAGTGTGTTGATTACCATTCTTGTTCCCCAAAAGCGGTTGAATGAAAAAATGTGCCTACTTTGTTTCGATTCCAGCAATAGCACTTCATAAATTGAAAAGTAAAAACATATGATTCAATCCCGCTGCTAAAATTATAAGACTTTGGAAGTCTTATTTGGAAACAACCGCTTGAATCGCAACATGAGTTTTTGAGGATCATCCTCTAAAACTCCAGCAAGAAGAATTAAAATATAAATCCCTTGAACGATTATGCCAATGCCTCGAACTCCCGCAGCCATTCAAGTAGGCTAAAGAGCTTTGATATATAAATCTAGAAAATGGGCTTGTTGTACCAAACAAAGTGATTCTCATGCCTTCGACGGTGGGGACAGAGATCATCTTCTTCTCCCATTTATTTTAGGAAAAATAATACTATGTTCCCTACCACCAAAACCCAAGCCATGAGCTATGCTGATCCAGAAACTTTTCCTGACATATTGACCATATGATGAAAGTCCAAACAAACCTGTCATGTTATATCGGAACAACCCAAATGGGCTACAGTCAATATAGAAGACTGCTTGTGGTTTAGGAAATTTCATATCCTATTTCCCCAACATCTACTGTTCTCTGTCATCGTCCAGTACATGCCTTTAGAAAAAGTATTGGAAAAAAAGTCATAATTTATGAATGTACTGACAGGTAGCTCGATAGGAGTAGTCCCCCATAAGGTAGACGAGCTATGTCCTCTGTTAAACAGGTTCATGTCGGACAGGCTATGAATGCGCTGGATCATCTCCTTATCTCAATCCCTTTAGACAAAAAGAATACCTCATAATCTACATGGTAGTAGATATTTCTGGTAAAGCAACTGCAATAGAATTTTCTTTGAACAAAAGACCTAGCTCTGCTATCCGACCAGCAATGCGCTAAATCTGTTGTTTTATAAGATGGAATAAACATGTTAAAAAGCCGTGCATAGAATTGAGGAGTGGAACCTATTGGAGCCCCAGCACTTCGATCTTGAGCATGTTGGACTTTTAAAACTGCGTACTCTATGGTTTCTAAAACCAAAAGATTGGAAATAATTACCAAACAGGGATTTATTTTGCGACCATGTTTTGACAATCATATTTTGCCTTTCCAGCATTCACTACGGTTACTTATCGCACTCTGTATAAATCCGAATACTTGGCTATAATCCCATTCCCTAACGCCAATCCAACTTGTAGGGAAATTAAAAGGGAATATTTTGGAACCAATGAAACTCTCATCCCAGAACGGTTCACAGTAGTTCCAGCTATGAATTCTTCGGATCATATGTCCCTATTCCAATTAAACGAAAAAGTCGAAGAACGATAGAAACACTTAGATTGCTGCTTTCTAGCTACGCATTCTGACCAGCAGAGATTCCAATTTAAAGAAAACCAGTAAATGCCATTAAATGATT
>Ga0222714_10003887_pt1 | contig 14934 bp, 10 predicted proteins | sample C33_3DmetaG_FD_165048 | JGI IMG/M metagenome (GOLD analysis project Ga0222714, IMG submission 165048) | Estuarine water microbial communities from San Francisco Bay, California, United States - C33_3D | ecosystem: Environmental > Aquatic > Marine > Unclassified | place: USA: California... | reverse complement strand
GGTTGCCCAGTTTTCGGGCAAAGGCACGTAAATTCAGGGATTTGCATCCTTATCCAAAAATCTCTTTTTGGATTTGGGTTTGCAAATGTTTCCAGGGAATTTTTAGTGTTTTTAGGCATGTTTTATGAATGCTAAAGCGTCGATGATGGTATGCTTTTGATTGCTAGTAGAAAGCTAGATTTCTACATTAAAGTTCAGAATTATAACGAGATTGAGTAGGTATAGCTTTGCGCCTCACACACATAAAATTAGCCGGTTTTAAATCCTTTGTAGATCCAACGCACATACCAGTTCCCGGGAAGCTCGTGGGGGTCGTCGGTCCTAACGGGTGTGGTAAGTCTAACGTGATTGATGCGGTCCGATGGGTATTGGGCGAAACATCGGCGAAGCAGTTGCGAGGCGATAATATGCAGGACGTGATCTTCGCGGGAACAACTGAACGCAAACCCGTTTCCAGGGCTAGCGTGGAGTTAGTTTTTGATAATAGCTTGGGGAGATTAACGGGGCCTTGGTCAGAGTACGCAGAGATTTCCGTTAAGCGTATTTTAGAGAGGGAAGGTGCTTCGAGCTATTACATCAATAATCAGCATGTGAGACGGCGGGATGTTGCCGATATATTTCTTGGAACGGGTTTAGGGGGAAGAGGCTACGCGATTATCGAGCAGGGGATGATTTCGCGAATTATCGAAGCAAAGCCAGAAGATATGAGAGCTTTTCTAGAGGAGGCAGCCGGTGTTTCAAAATACAGGGAGCGGCGTAGAGAAACCGAATTGAGATTACAAGATACGAGGGAAAATCTCTCCAGGGTTGAAGACATCAGAGGGGAGCTTGATAAGCAGCTGCGACATTTAGAAAATCAGGCGAAAAAGGCAGAAAAATTTAATGAATTGCAGTCTGAGTTGAAGCATACGCAGGAGAAGGTCTGGGTCTTTAAGAAGCGGGATGCCGATAATCTGCGCGATTCAGTGAAAATGGATTTGGTAGCCGCCAAAAATGAGATAGAAAAGCAAGTCGCTAAGCTGAGGGCTGCTGAGCTAGATATAGAAAAGATCAAAGAAGAGCGAAACGTAGCGATCGAGGTTGTCAACAAAGCACAGGGCGGCGTTTACGAGGCGAACTCGGAGGTAGCAAAACTAGAGCAGGCAATTGAATACCATCGAGAAAACCGACGGCGTACGCAAACTCAACTACGACAAATCGAAAAAGAGCGTGAACGGCTAAAGGAGACTCTCTGTCTTTTGGAGAAAGATGTATGGGAGTCAAGAGCGGATAAGTTGGATGCTGATTCGGCTAATCAGGGCGCATTGAGCGCGCTTGACGTCCACCGTGCTCAACTCCCAGAAGTGGAAATCGCCTTCAATGAACTCAGAACGACTTCAGCCCAGAAAGAACAAGAGCTCTCCCAAGCGAAAAGACAGGTTGAAGTTACTGCTTCAAGTAAAACGCATATTAACGATTCTCTGGCTCAGTTGGAGAGTAGAAAAAACAAGTTACTAGCGGAAAAAGACGCATTAATATCGCCGGATTCGGCGAGCCTAGTCGCTATGCGCCAATCACTTGATGTTCTAGATAGTGAGCTGGTAAGGGATAATCAAAGCTTATTAGATGCCGAGAAAGAACTTGAGCGTCACGAAGAGCATCGTGGATCCCTGGCGACAAAGCTGGATCAATTCAGGATTGAGCATGCTCGTATAGAAGCGAAATCTCGAGCGTTAGAAGAGCTGCAGAATAGAGCTTCTGATTCCGAAAAGCTTGATTCTTGGTTAGAGAGAATCGGGGTGAGTGGCGAGAAACAATTATGGCAGGCTATTAAGGTACAGGATGGTTGGGGAGACGCGGTAGAGGCGATTCTTGGTGACTGGTTGGTGAGCGTGGGGCTGGATGACATGAATCTTGTTTTGAAGCCAGACGAACCGCTACCTGCTAAGGCGTCATTTAGGAAGCGTACGTTTCCGAAGCGCGAAGCCAACATATTCCCGGGGGTAAGCGATCTCGCGCCATTAATAAGTGTTATTTCAATAAAGGATGAATCGGTACGTCATTTTTTAGAGAATGCGTTAGGAGACGTATTTTTATCCACCAGCGAGGTGTTAACAATTGAGCATGCCTCTTTGATTAGTCCCGGCATGCGAATAGTTAATCGAAAAGGGGATGTTCTAAGTTTCGAAGGATTGGTTCTGTTTGCTCCAGACGATAAACATGGAATGCTCGCTCGGCAGCAGGAATTAGAAAGCCTCCATAAGGAGGCGTTGAGTCTCGATCAGGATATTGACCAGATCTCTACTGAAATAGCGAGTAATCACAGGTTGATATCTCAGTTGCGAGAAAATCTTGTGGCATCTAGGAAGCATGTATCCTCGAAAAAAGAGAAGCTTCATGAAGAGCGGGTGAATTACCTTCGTTTAAATGACTTGAACGAAAGAACAGCGGAACGACTTGCATCTATTGATGAAGAGCTAGCAGAAATAGGTGTATTTGAAAAGCACGAGAAAAATAAACGCGAGACTGTTGAGAATGAATTACAACGAGCTTCTATCGGTTTGCAAAAACTAGATATAGACAATGCTGAGCATTTAAAATTACTACATCAAAAAGAGGCTGAGTTGCTCTCCCTCCGAGATCGTGTGGCCTCACTAGCCTTAGCGCATCAAGAAAAAGCTTTTCATGCAAAATCTATCGGAACAAAAATAGAAGAATTGACAAAAGAATTGAGTGCGGTTTATCGAAATTTTATTAGGCTTGACTCTGATTCAGATAATCTTAACTCTGAGCTTTCGACAAACGAAGAAGCGGAACAAGTGAAGAGTTTAGAAATGGCTCTCACTAAGAAATCGGCAGCTGAAGATGTTTTGCGAAAACAAAGAGACGCTCTAGCTGCGACAGACCAAAAGTTAAGTGAGGCTGAAAATGTGCGATCAGCTGCTAATTCGGAACTTCAACCGATAAAGGATCGAGAGAGTGATCTGCGCTTGAAGGAACAGGAGTATAGAATCGCGGCGGATAATATCGAACAGTTACTCCGAGAGTCAGAGGCGAATATCGAAGAGCTTCTGGGTGAGCTGGATGATGTATTCGATGTTGATGTGGCAAGCGATAGTGTAGGACGATTGACGAAGAGCATACAGTCGCTTGGTGCAGTAAACATGGCGGCACTTGAGGAGTTAAGTGGCGCGTCGGAGCGGAAGAATTATTTGGATTCCCAGGCTGAAGACTTAATTGAGGCGGTCACGACACTCGAGTCGGCTATAAAGCAAATGGACAGGGAAACGCGTGAGCGTTTGCAAGAGACGTTCGACAAGGTTAACGTTAAGTTCTCAGAGATGTTCCCCGCCCTGTTCGGAGGAGGAGAGGCTAAGCTAGAACTAACAGGGGAAGAAATTCTTGATGCGGGAATTAATGTTATAGCCCGCCCACCTGGGAAAAGAAATTCTTCGATTCAACTGTTATCTGGTGGGGAGAAAGCCCTTACCGCCTTGTCGTTGGTGTTTGCGCTATTTCAATTAAACCCCGCTCCGTTCTGTCTGCTTGATGAGGTTGATGCTCCTTTGGATGACAACAATACTTCTAGATATTGTGAACTTGTTAAAAAAATGTCGAGTGCTACTCAGTTCCTATTTATTACGCATAATAAAATTACAATGGAATTAGCAGAGCAATTGGTCGGCGTGACCATGCAGGAAAAAGGCGTCTCAAGAGTCGTTGCTGTTGACATAGACGAGGCGGTCCGGCTGAAGGAATTGGCCGCTTAGAGTTGATTGATGCTAAAAAACGTTGATTGGAAAGACGATGAGTGATCTTCAAAAAATGTTACTTGTTATTGGCGCTGTAATTATTCTCTCGGTGCTCGCTTTCAATTGGTTTCAGGAGAGGCGTCATAAAAAACATATCGAAAAGAAAATCGCTCAAAATACGAACGACCCGCTCATGCAAGAAATTAGCGAAGCTTTTGACATTAACGAAGATGTGATAGCTCAAGACTCGCGCGAGCAGGAAATTGATTTAACGAGTTTTGAGTCAAAGACAGAAGCCCACGTCGGGCTAGCAAGTGATCTTTCTTCGGACTACATCGGTGAATCCGACTTAGAAGTGCCGATAGAACTTGATTTTTTGGACGAAAAAATCTCGTTCTCAATGGATTTGGTGAGTCAGGAGGGGATTTGCGTAAGTTCAACAGGAAAGCTACAAGAAGTCATAGGGTCGATGCCGAAGAGAGTCCAGATTCTTGGTAGCAATCGAAAGCAAAAAGAGCTCACGATAGTATCTAACCCCGACTCAATTTTTGAACGTTTAAGAATACGCATACAGCTGACCGACAGAAATGGGCCTTTGAGTAGCGAGCAAATTCAACAAATTGTTTCAGATGTATACGCGGAAAGTGTTCCCACTGGCGCAATTTGCTCGCAAGTTGATATCGCATTTGAGTCTCAAAGGGCAATTGACCTCAAGAAATTCTCGGATGAGGTCGATTTGTTATTTGGGTTGACGATAGAGCGTGCGCGCGGGCAGGCGTTACCCGGTGAACATATCTTGGGATTAGCGAAAACGCTTGGAATGTCACTTAAAAGAAATGGTGTTTTTTCTTTGCGCGATAGTGATGGCTCAGAGTTATTTACCCTTGAAAATCGGGATAACTCGCCATTTGTCGAATCCGAAATGTCTCAGCAGTCGATCTCCGGAATCACGTTTTTGCTTGATGTAACAACGGTAAAAGAGGGTATTAAAACTTTTAATAAGATGGCCGGCGTGGCTAAGCAGTTCGCAGACGCGTTGAATGCATCTATTTGTGATGACAATAGCGAGATAGTTACTGACTCAGGATTTGATGTAATAAGAGCTCAGTTGACAAAAATTTACAATACAATGGAGGAATTAGAGATTCCCTCCGGATCAATCGTTGCCAAACAATTGTTCTCTTAATCGTGGCGTTGAATAAAGCCGAAAAGCGTATTAATGAGCTTCGCGCTCAAATAGAAGAAGCCAACCGGCATTATTACGAGCTAGACGACCCCATTCTGCTGGACTCCGAGTACGACAGACTATTTCGTGAGCTTAGTGCGTTAGAGGAGAAATTTCCTAATCTTAAGAGTGAGCTTTCTCCGTCTAATCTAGTGGGTGGAAAAGCTTTACAAGCGTTCGAGGCTGTCACGCATCGAACTCCTATGCTCTCGCTCAATAACGCCCTCAATGAGGAGGCGACAAGATCATTCGATACGAAAATGAAAGAACTCTTATCTGAGGATAAAGAGTTAACGTACTACGCAGAACCAAAATTCGATGGACTTGCAGTAAGCCTCATTTACCGTAATAGTAATTTCGTTGTCGCAGCGACACGGGGAGACGGCACGACCGGCGAAAATATTACTGAGAATGCGAGAACGATTAAGTCTATCCCTTCGATCCTTAAAACTAATCTCAACGGAGATTTAGAGGTGCGTGGAGAGGTATTGATGCTCAAGGAGGATTTCATTTCCTTGAATCGGGCACAAGAAAAAGTGGGTGCAAAATTATTCGCAAATCCACGAAATGCAGCCGCAGGTTCCCTCCGGCAGTTGGATTCGAAAATAACGGCTGGTCGGCGATTGACATTTTTCCCCTATGGACTTCTTTTGCCGGAAAATTTGCGGTCGACTATCACCACTCAGTCAGACATTGCTCAACTACTTATGGATTTAGGGTTTACCCTTGCTGAGGATAGATCAACAGTAGTTGGATTTGAGGGTATAAAACAGTTTTATGATGATTTATCCCAAAAGCGATCGGGACTTCCTTTTGAGATAGATGGGATAGTTTTCAAACTCAACGATCTCCAGCAACAGTCGCGGGTTGGCTATGTTTCTAGAGCTCCTCGGTATGCGATTGCCTATAAATTTCCGCCTGAAGAGGAAGTAACGCGAGTTCTCAGTATCGATGTCCAGGTTGGAAGAACAGGGTCGTTAACTCCTGTCGCGAGACTTCAACCAGTTAGAGTTGGTGGGGTTATTGTGACCAATGCGACGTTACATAATTTGGATGAGATAGCGAGAAAAGATATTCAAATTGGCGACTATTGTGTGGTTCGTAGGGCCGGAGATGTAATCCCTGAGGTCGTTAGATCCATTAAGGAGCGTCGACGAAATACAAAACTCTTCGAGATGCCTTCGGCTTGCCCTATTTGCTCTGCAATTGTTATCAAGGAAGAAGGGGAGGCCGTCTATCGTTGCTCCGGGGGGCAGCGATGTTCGGCTCAAAGGTCTCAAGCGATATGGCATTACTGCTCTAGAAAAGCCATGAATATCGATGGCATGGGAGACAAGCTTATCGATCAATTGATTTCAGTTGGGTTAGTTAACGATATTGGAGATCTTTATTCCTTAGAAATTTCTGATCTTTCTGATTTAGATCGGATGGGAAAAAAATCTGCTGAAAATATTATTCAATCAATCAATGGAAGTAAAAAAACTTCTTTGCCAAGATTTTTGTATGGACTGGGCATTCGAAACGTAGGCGAACAAACTGCCAAAGATTTGGCTAATCATTTTAATTCACTGGATGCGCTAATTGAAGCGACTGAAGGGGATCTTTTGGAGATCCCAGATGTCGGCCCAATCGTTGCAAAAAATATAACGGAGTATTTTGCGGATACTTTTAATAGAGATGTTGTGCGTAAACTCATCGAGGCTGGTGTTCATTGGGAGCAAGCACTCAAATCGAAAATTGGGGCTTTAAATGGCTTAAAATTTGTCATAACAGGTACGCTTTCTAATTTTTCTCGAGAGGAAGCGAAAGAGCGTATAGAACGTTTGGGCGGAAAAGTGGTGGCGAGCGTTTCAAAAGCGACCGATTATGTCGTGGTTGGAGAAAACGCCGGCTCAAAATTGGAAAAGGCTGAGGGTCTGGGGTTGGCGATATTATTTGAGCTAGAGTTCATGGAGCTATTAAAGAAGCATGACAATTGAAAAGAAAATTGAAACAGCCGTGTTCCCAGTCGCAGGTCTTGGGACGCGATTCCTTCCTGCCACCAAAGCCACCCCCAAGGAGATGCTGCCGGTCGTCGATAAGCCGTTAATCCAGTATGCAGTTGAAGAGGCCGCAAGAGCTGGGATTCGTAGAATGGTATTTGTGACTGGCCGCAACAAACGGGCAATAGAGGATCACTTCGATCGAGCTTACGAGCTTGAGTCGGAGTTGCAAAAGGATGGAAAGACTCAACTTTTGAGGATACTTGATGATATAACTTCGAGTGACATTGATTTTATATTTGTTCGTCAACCTCATGCGCTCGGACTGGGGCACGCGGTATTATGTGCACAACCAGTCGTTAGAGAAGAGCCATTTGCTGTTTTATTGGCAGATGATTTAATCCATCCAGACCACGAGGCTCTTTCTCAACTTATTTCGGTAGCTGAACAGACGCAGCGCTCGGTCCTGGCAGTCGAGGAGATTGATCCAAAGGAATCTATTCGATATGGAATAGTCGGTATAGATGAACCGATGACGTCTTCAGCGCGAATTACTTCCATAGTAGAGAAACCTGCACCTGAAGATGCCCCCTCAAATCTCGCGGTTGTGGGTAGATATGTCTTGTCTCATGAAATTTTCGATATTTTGAGCAGAACAAAATCTGGAGCTGGAAACGAAATTCAGCTAACTGATGCTATTGCTGAGCTCGCCTCGGGTTCAGGGGTTTTTGCCTCTCGGTTTCATGGAGAGCGATACGACTGTGGAGAAAAGTTGGGTTACTTGAAGGCGAATATTGACTTCGGGCTAAGAGATGACAGTCTGAAAAAAAATCTATCAGCGTTTTTAAAAACACGATGTGAGTGATTATCATGCTTGTGACCACAAAACAATTCGATGTTTTAGATTCCTCTGAAGAGCGCATAACCAACGAGGAAATTCAGTTAGAGGTCAAACGCGTCTCCTCGGAAATCGAAGTGTCAATTGGAAATACTAATCCCGTTTTGCTGGGCATCATGAACGGTGCTTTACGATTTTGTGCTGCCTTGATCGAAGGGCTCCCATTTAAACTGCAGTATGACTCGTTTCATATCAGTCGCTACAGAGGAGGTATGGCGGGTGGAGATATTAAATACCTAAACTACCCAAAGGTGAGTGTGAAGGGAAGAACGGTATTGGTCATTGATGACATTTTGGATCAAGGGAAAACATTGGAAGCTGCTACTCAGTGGGCGAAAAACAATGGCGCATCAAATGTACTAACCGCAGTGCTAATTAATAAGAAAATTAATAACAGTGGTCGGAGAATAAAACCAGACTTTTGTTGTTTTGAGATTCAAGACGAGTTCGTATTTGGGTTTGGAATGGATATAGATGGCTACTGGCGAAATCTTGATTCTATTTATGCAATTACAAACCCTACCAAATTTCTTCCATAAAAAATATGGTGTTGCATAAATGGCTGTGAGACCTGTACTGCGGATGGGAAATCCCCAACTTTTTAAGAAGTCAGATCCTGTGGTGAAATTCAATTCACACGAGCTAGACTCCCTGATTATTGACTTACAGGACACAATGAAAGCAATGCATGGTGCTGGAATTGCTGCCCCTCAGATCGGTGTCTTGCAGAGGGTGGTGATATTTGGATTCGATTCAAATACACGTTACCCCAATGAAGATGCCGTGCCATTTACCGTCTTAGTCAATCCGCAAATTGAATTCTTAACGGATATGAAAATAGATGGGTTAGAGGGCTGTTTGTCTGTACCAGGGATGCGTGGTGTGGTGCCAAGATGTCAGAAAATTCGATACACTGGATTCGACCAGTATGGAAATCCTATCGACCGAACAGTCAGTGACTTTCATGCGCGAGTAGTTCAGCACGAGTGTGATCATCTCGATGGGATTTTATACCCCATGAAGATCGAAGATTTCAAGTCGTTTGGATTTGTTGAAGAGTTGGGTCTTGCATAACTAGATTTCCACTGCGTCTTTCAGAGCGGTCTGTAGAGATATTAGGGAATTTTCGTTCGCTAAAGCATCACCCTCGATCAAGAACGAGTCCTCAGCGCGCTCTCCCAGCGTATTGATTTTTGCATTTAAAACATTGATCGAAAAAGACGACAACACTCGCGATATTTGATACAACAAACCGGGCTGATCAGCACAGGTGATGTTCAAGTAGTGAAACTTATTATGTTCGTCAGGCCGTACGCTTATCATAGGTGAGATTGGAAAGAATTTAAGCCTTCTGCTTAACCGTGAAGTTGAAGGGGGCGGGAGCTCATCTCTAGCTAAAAATAGCGGTAACTCATGCTCAACGTAACGAATAATATCTCGATATTCAATATCTATCGGATTCGTTGTGAGAACTTGGAAAGTATCTAAAAAATAGTTGTTGTAGGTCGTAAATAGTTTTGCCTCCACAACGCTAAATTGTGTTTGGTCGAAAAATCCACAAATCTTTTCAAATATTCTAGGCGCATCGATCCCATACGCCATGACTTGCAATCCTTCCCCAATCGGAGAGAGTCGGGCTTTAACAATCACATCCTTAGTAAGAACACGATAATTTAATACACGCGCATGCCACACAACCTCGGACTCATCATGCCTGATAAAGTAGCTATCATTGAACGACTTCCAGAGGGTCAAGTGAGCGTTCTTTGGAATTGCGTATGCCAGAAGGCGTACTTCCGCGTTTTGTTTTTTTGCCTCAACAGAACTATTGCTCGAATCAGTCGAATCCTCTAGGCGAGCGAGCGTTAGGTAAAACAAATCTTCAAGTAACTTTGCTTTCCAAGCGTTCCAAATTTTAGGGCTTGTTCCTCTAATATCCGCGACAGTCAGAATGTAGAGCGCGATCAGCCTACGCTTGTTTTGAACAATGTTAGCGAATTCGTCAATAACCACTGGGTCTGATATGTCCTTTTTTTGTGCGACAGTAGACATATAGAGGTGCTTCTCTACCAACCAAACTACCAGATTGGTGTCTGATTGAATTAATCCGTGACGGCTACAAAAATCCTCAGCATCACGCATTCCGTCTATTGAGTGATCGCCGCCTCTTCCCTTTGCGATGTCATGGTACAAGCCCGCAATGTAAATAAGTTCTGGTTTATCAAAAGCTGAAATTAACTTGCTGCAAAGTGGATACTCATGAGACATTTCTGGCACAGCGAATCTTCTGAGATTTCGGACCACCATCAAGATATGGTCGTCCACGGTGTACACATGAAATAAATCATGCTGCATCTGTCCGGAGATGTGGCCGAACTCGGGAAGGTAGCGACCTAATATTTCATACTGATGCATCCAGCGCAAAATATGCGTTAAGCCAACCCCATTTTTAAAAAAATTTATAAATGTCGTTTTATTAGCGGTGTTTTGGCGAAACTCTTCTGTAATTAAACGTTTAGCATGCCAAAGCGCTCTTAGAGTTGGAGTGGATACGCCTTTCAAATTTTGATTTGATTGCAATGTCGAAAACAACGTGAGAATTGCTTCAGGGTTCTTTCGGAACGAGCAATGCGGTTTTAGCTCAATAAACTCGTTTCTTACTTGAAAGTACTCGTTGAGCGATCTCGGATTGTCGTCGGACTCTCCAGAAATCAATGAAAGTATGTTTTGCTCGAGAAGTGTAGTAAGCAGATTTACCGATTTCGCGGATCGGTAAACGATCTGCATCAATTTCTCACTCGCTCTTTTTCCTGATGAGGTTTTCAGGCCTAGCGTTGCCGCAAGCTTATTTTGATACTCGAAAAGGAGGCGGTCCTCTTTCCTGTTAGCCGCTAGATGAAGTAGGACGCGAATTTGCGTCAGCGCACGTTCATGTTTCTCAATCTGTTTTGCTTCAGTCTGAGTTAAAACATTAGACTGCACGAGTTCCGCCCAGTTATTACCAAGTTTAGCCGCGCTGGCAATCCATAGAATATTTTGAAGGTCGCGCAACCCGCCAGGGGATTCTTTAAGATTTGGCTCTAAATTTTGAAATGAATCGCTGTAACGATTATGTCTGGATTTTCTTTCCGCAACTTTTTTTTCCGTAAATGTTCGAGTATTTAAATGATCCCGGTAATCGTTTTGAAAGGATAAAAATAACGATCTGTTTCCACAAATTAGTCGAGATTCTAAGAGATTTGTTTGGATGCTAACGTCGGCCAATGATTCCTTTACACATTCTTCGGAGTTTCTTACGCTATGGCCGACGTCTAGGCCAATATCCCAAAGAACGCTTACAAATTTCGTTATTTTTTCAGCTTGATTGTCGTCATCATGAGTCTTAACAAGCACCAAGATATCGACGTCAGAAAACGGAAATAGGGTAGCCCGGCCGTAACCACCCACAGCTACGAGTGCTGCATCAGTATCTTTTAGGTGTGCCGTCCAGATCTCACCCAATATTGCGTCTATGGAATCAGAAAACCGTTTGAGACGAGATAAGTGATTTGTTCTTCTGTTGATATTTCCAAATGATCTATTTTTTTCGTCCAGAACCCGGCGTTTCCATTCCGTGAGTTCAGTTTGTTTTCTATCGGTGATTGAGTTCGCTGCTGGCATCAAGTGTGGTGTTGTAGTGGCGACGCAGGAGCCCCATCAGATGTGGTAAGGATCTCATAACCATTATCTGTAACTAACACTGTGTGTTCCCATTGTGCGGACAACATATGATCTTTGGTGACTACCGTCCATCCATCAGCGAGTTGACGAATCGCAGCCTTGCCTGCGTTAATCATAGGCTCTACAGTGAAAGTCATCCCAGCTTCAATTGTCATTCCAGTGCCAGCTCTCCCATAATGCAGTACCTGTGGCTCCTCGTGAAATTTTTTGCCAATTCCGTGGCCACAAAATTCTCTAACGACACTAAATCCGAATTTTTCCGCATACATTTGGATACTTGCTCCAATGTCTCCTAACTTAGCTCCTGGTTTTATCTGATCTATTCCTCTCCACATACATTCGTAGGTAACTTCCGCAAGCCGCTTCGCTTGGATATTCGGCTCGCCAGCGAAGAACATACGACTAGTGTCACCGTGGTAGCCATTTTTTATCACCGTAATATCGATGTTCACAGCATCCCCATTTCTTAATTTTTTTGGACCTGGAATACCATGACACACGACATGGTTTACCGAGGTGCATATAGATTTGGGAAAAGGGATGTATCCAGGTGGGGCGTAGTTTAACGGAGCTGGAATGCATTTTTGTTCTTCAACTATGAACGCATGACAAAGCTGATCAAGCTCCTCGGTAGTGATACCGGGTTTAACGTGGGGCTCTATAAAATCGAGAACCTCTGACGCAAGTCGACCAGCAATTCGCATGCCCGCGATATCTTCTTCGGTTTTGATGTTTACCATGGTTTTTTTGCAAAATTCACTTGAAGTCAGATGATACCATCGACATTCCCGTTTTCGGGTAACAAGCTCTAACGAGGGGAGGGTTTATCGGGTCGAACTTGCGCGAAAATGTGAGGTCCCGTGCTAAGTATTACATCTTTAGCTTTTTCATCGATCTCTTCTAGAGAAGGGATGTCCGCTAGGGCCCACCTTACGAGTTCTAGCAGTGCCTCCTCGTTGATCACGGGTTTCCATTTAAGCGTAGGTGACTTGCTGTGGCACATGTAGTAGCACGTTGATCCCTCTCTTGTTTCCCATCGCCATCCGTATGCCGCATTGATTGCATAAATGGCCCCGGCAATGTGCAAGGGATTGCCTTCATCGAGCAATGCGGAGTAAAGCATTTTCTGGGCTTCTTTCCAATTACCTGACGCTTGCTCAGCCTGAGCCGAGTAGATCACGTGACTCTTTATGTACTCAGTCGGGTGCGGAAACCCTTTGTGAGATAGGAATTCATGCGTTAAAAACTCTGTCTCGATGCTGGTGCCCTCGAGAGCTATCCAAATGATCCCATTGGAATCCCGATATTCAAGCGGTTTTAGTAATTTTATTTTGTGCGATTGCGAGAGCGAATCGCCATACTTCAGCTCGACAGACCCAACAAATTCACCAGCATAAATACCTTCATTTTTTACTAATATTATCGATAATAATATTATATTAAACAATGTTTTATACATAATTATTGAAGTAGCACTATAAGTATTAGTTTGCTAATTTTGAATACATCAATTCCGCGTCTCTCCAATACTACGAGCAACGGTTAGCTTGAGGTAAATAGAGCATTCTGCCAACACGCGCCGCAACACAAAAAGATTTTGACAAGAAATATATTACGAGTAATTTTGAGGGTGTGGGCCTTAAATGGGGCTCGCTTTGTTAGCTAACAAAATAATCAGAGGTTTGTTTCACAGGAGGAGTTTATGGAGTTCGATGTATTACGGAACTATAAGGGGCTCGCCAAACTTAGTGAAGATATAGGCGCTGATCCATTTGAAGGTGATCAGGTCGGTACTTCGTTATTTATGACGGGTGCGATGGGTCCGAAGATTACGCAAAAAATGAACGAGGGGGCTGAGAAAGCTGGTATGTCTCGTCGGGACTTCTTTCGTTCTTCGTTAGGATTCTCTGCAGCGATGCTTGCAGCTAATGAAGTGACAGGAATGAAGTTTTTCGAGGTGGGCGCGGCTGAAGCAGCTGATATCGATGCAAAAAATGAGGCTGTGCAAGTTGCGCGCGCATCTTCTGATTTTATTGTCGACGTACATACCCACGTTTGTACCAGACCAGGTCATTACCAGTTAGGCGTCAACACAACAGAGCGTGGAATGTGGTTCGTTCAGTTGTTGGACGATCTTGGTAAAGCCTTCGGTATGGAAAACGGCACGCGAGATATGAATGTGGAGAACTACGGAAAGTTGATTCTCGAGGAGAGTGATACGACCGTGGGTATCTTCAATCCATTCGGTTTTGCAGAGGATTACGGCGGTCAGGACATGATTCCGATTGAGTATCAAGTCGGCGTTCGTGATAGATGGCCAACCAACACAATTATGCTTGCTGGTGGTTTAACGCCTAACCAGGGGATTGACTACACACTTGAGCAGTTAAACAAGTATGTAGATGATTACCGTGTCTCTGGCTTGAAACTGTACACGTTTGACTCGACCGATAAAAAAGGTTGGTGGTTCGATGATGAGAAGCTCGCTTATCCAATTTGGGAGGAGTGTCGCAGACTCGGAATTACCAATATCGGTTGTCACAAAGGCATTCCATTTGGACAGTTCTACGCTAGATATGCTCACTGTGAGGACTTCGATGCAGCAGCAGATGACTTCCTAGACTTAAACTTCATTGCTTACCATTCTGCTTGGCCTTATCACCAAGAATTGGCTGCGATGAAGGGGTTTAAGCCACAGAGAAAGAACCTATACAGTGAGGTTGGATCAACTTTTGCAGCAACTGTCACGAGCCGACCTTTAGAGTGTGCTCACGTGATCGGTACTCTCTTACGAGATCTAGGCCCAGATTATGTTCTCTGGGGAACCGACTCATTGTTGTGGGGCAATCCACAGTGGCAAATCGAGGCCTTTAGGAATTTCCAGATCCCAGATGAATTAGTCGAGGGACATGGATATCCAAAGATTACGCCAGAAATTCGCCGCAAAGTCTTAGGTGAGAATGCAGCGCGCATTTGGAACATCGATAAGCAAGCTGCGATGAGCGCCAAAGCAGAAATCGTTAAGAATAAGCACGTCTTAGCTTAACGGGTGTAGTAGTATCGAAGGTGGGCTTTGCGAAAAGTCCACCTTTTTTTAATTTAGGAGCTTCAAGTGCCAACGTATGAGTACGCATGCGACGCATGTAGAATTATTTATCAAACCCGCCACTCGATAAGTGAATCAGGGCCGTCATCTTGCTCGGAATGTGAAGGTGATTTACGTAAAGTGTTATCAGCGCCAAATTTAAATATGTCTAACCACACAAGTCCGACTGCTGCCAAGTACGCAAAGATGAGCGAGACAGAGGAGTTGGCTCGGGAAAATGAACTTCAAAAAGTTTATAAGACGATTTGGGTCCCACCTGAGGTCAAGCATAG
>Ga0222714_10003885_pt1 | contig 14941 bp, 12 predicted proteins | sample C33_3DmetaG_FD_165048 | JGI IMG/M metagenome (GOLD analysis project Ga0222714, IMG submission 165048) | Estuarine water microbial communities from San Francisco Bay, California, United States - C33_3D | ecosystem: Environmental > Aquatic > Marine > Unclassified | place: USA: California... | reverse complement strand
GGTTTGCAGTGCCCGATGCCTTTACTCAAGGCAAAACTCGCGTTGAATTCGATGGCTTCGTCGCAGGTGCTTAAGGTAACCGCGACCGATCCGGCCTCAGAAAAAGACTTCAAGCTGTTCGCCTCGCAGAGTGATAACGAGATCCTGGCTTTCGAGAAAGACGCTGCCGCCTATTTCTACTGGATTCGCAAGGCTTAGCCTCCGCCCCAATGGAGGGCTAAAGATGAAAAAGCTTGTTCATGACTTTTACGATCGCTACTTCCACGACGAAGAGTCGATCATTTTGCTGTTATTGCTGACGGCTGGCCTGATGGTTCTGCTTACGCTGGGCAGTGTTTTGGCGCCTTTGTTGACGGCTGTTATCGTCGCCTACCTCATGCAGGGGTTGGTTAACACCTTTCTAAAATACGGCGTGTCGAATCGTCTCGCGTTTTTTCTGGTTTACGTCCTGTTTATCGGGGCATTCTTAGTGCTGCTTTTCATTCTCCTCCCGCAGGCATGGAATCAGCTGAGGCGCTTAATAGGTGAGCTGCCAAATTTGCTCAGCCAATGGCAGGCCTCGCTTATGCTGCTGCCGGATCGCTACCCTAGTCTGTTCTCAGAGTCGCAGATACAGGAATTTATCTTAGGCGTACGAGGGGAGTTAGGAGGGTACGGACAGGTCATTCTAGAGTATTCGCTCGCCAGTATTCCGGGCATTATCGATTTGGTTATTTTCCTTATTTTGGTCCCGATACTCGTGTTCTTTGTGATGAAGGACAAAGGGCAACTCATCGATTGGGCGGGTAATTTTCTCCCGCGCAACCGTCCTTTGATGAGTAAGATTTGGCATGAAATGGATCAGCAGATATCGAATTATGTGCGTGGCAAAGGGCTCGAGATTATCATCGTTGGACTTGCGAGCTTTTTATTGTTCGAGGTCTTGGGGCTTAACTATGCGTTGCTGCTATCGGTGCTCGTTGGACTCTCGGTTATTGTGCCCTATATCGGTGCCACGGTGGTCACTGTACCCGTAGCAGCGGTGGCGTTTGTTCAATGGGGTATCGGTGGCGAGTTTTACACTGCAATCATCGCTTATGGCATTTTGCAATTGATCGACGGTAACGTCTTGGTACCAATTATTTTTTCTGAAGCGGTGAATCTTCACCCAGTGGCGATTATCGCGTCGGTCTTGATATTCGGAGGCATCTGGGGTCTGGCAGGTGTATTCTTCGCCATCCCCTTGGCGACGCTAGTCAAAGCAGTCATCAATTCGTGGCCCAGCAAAGTTGCGGCGGAATCGGTGCCCACCCCAGACATGCCTGAGAAAGAGGGGTAGTTCCGCTTGCGAATCAGACCCGTAGCAACAACACCCAACACTGTAGTGCTGCCGCCTTGGCAGTCTAAGGAAAACGAGTAATGTCAGAAGTCAGTAAAAACGTGAAGGGGACACCAAGTGGCAGTCTGGTGGCGATAGTAACGCCCATGACGGAGGGGGGAAGTATTGACTTGCCTGCGTTCGATAAATTAGTCGAATGGCATATACAAAGTGGTACCCATGGCATCGTTGTCGTTGGCACAACAGGCGAGTCGGCAACGCTAAGCTCTCAAGAACACATCGACCTCATCGCACATTGTGTCAAAACGGTTGCGGGCAGAATTCCCGTTATCGCCGGTACCGGATCGAACAATACCGCGGAGGCGCTTTTGTTTACCGCCGAGGCGAAAGAACGGGGCGCAGATGCCTGTCTTCTAGTCACGCCTTACTACACGAAGCCCTCACAAAGGGGACTCTATGAGCACTTTAAGCGCATCGCCGAAGGCGTAGACATTCCGCAGATACTCTACAACGTTCCCGGGCGCACAATGTGTGATTTATCCCTCGAGACGGTGAATGCGCTCGCCGATATTCCTAATATCGTCGGGATTAAAGACGCGACCGGTGATAAGAATCGTGGCCTTGCGTTAATTGACCGCTGCTCAGATCGGTTAGCGATCTACTGCGGCGAAGACGCATTGAACTGCGAGCTCATTCTGGCCGGTGCGAAAGGGGCTATCTCTGTGACAGCGAATGTTGCGCCTGCCGAAATGTCGCGGGTGTGTGAGCTGGCAATGGCGGGTGATGCAGAAAGTGCTCGCGAGGTAGACAGCGCGTTAAAACTGCTACACCGTGATCTGTTTGTAGAGGCCAATCCGGTCCCAGTAAAGTGGGCGCTTTGGCAAATGGGCCGGATTAACAGAGGCATCCGTTTACCACTGGTGGAACTCGACGAACAGTTTCACGTCAAAGTACTTGATGCGTTGTTAAATGCTGGTATCAACGTAGGATAGTTAAAAGAGTAATCTGTCTCGTGGCTGCGCCGAGAGATTCGCACACTTACATAAATAAAAAACTCCGCTGGGAATAGGCAATGCATTGTAATTATCATCACTCGCTCCGACTGGCCTCTATCGCGCTTCTTTTAAGCGTTAGCGCCTGCAGCATTCCTGGATTGGATAAGATAGGTTTGACCGGCGAAGATGGCCTAATACGCGATCGCGTGGGCGACTATAGAGAAGCACCCATTTTGCCGCAGATGGATATTCCGAGCGATCTAGACAGTTACACCATTGATCAGCTCTACGTTATTCCGCAAGTTGTCGAAGTAGCAGCAGATACACAGCCTTTCGACGATGTCCCGATGCCGAAACCAATCGAGACGAGGCGGCGAGAGGGGGTCATCATTCAGAATTTGGGCGATAGCCGCTGGATACTCCTCGATGCGACACCCGCTCAGGTATGGCCATTGGTACGTGACTTTTGGTCACGCCTGAATGTCGTTCTGGACTATGAGAATCCGAGTAGTGGGATCGCTGAAACGGCGTGGGTGGAGGTAAACTCAGAGCCTCTTTTGAGACACAAATACAGAATCAGTATCGAGCCCGGACTACATTCGGGCTATGCCGAAATCTATGTCACTCACATGTCGGATTTGCGGACGGATCCGATCCCTTTAGTGCTCAACTGGCCCGAACAATCTGATTCCGAGGACAGGGAGAGACAAATTCTCGATGCCCTTTCGCAGTATTTAGCAGACCGCAATGATGTTTATCAGGCGTCGTCGTCGAGTCTGCTGGCCGGCAGTATTGAATCGGCACGTAAAGCGAATCTTATCGATGTAGGCAGTGAGAATGAAAAGTTAGCGCTCCGCATCAATTACGGTCGTGCCTGGGTACAGGTGCGGCAGGCGATAGAGCGCGCAGAGATCGAAATCGTGGACGCCAATCGCGACCAGTCGGTGATCAGCGTTAAGTTCTCAGGGATCAAAGACGACACTGACAAGCCGGGCTTTTTTGGGCGTCTGCTGGGTAGAGGCCGTGGGCAAGACGCCGCGTTGCTGCAAGAGTTTGCAGTCAGGCTCCTCGATACTGGCGATACGATCGACGTCGTTATTGAGACATTGGGAGAGGAACAATCCCCCCAGAGCCGCCTGACTACTGAGCTTCTTCAAGAGATTAATGAGAATCTAACCTAGTCCAAGGCCTTAGTTCATGGAAACACTTTTCCTACTTGTCTCTCTCGGCGCGGCAGTCTGTTTAGCGCTCGCTGTAATTTGGTTAGCGATAAAGCTACAGAGGCAAAGGGAAACCAATCTTGTCCTAGAGAAAACCCTTGAGCTCGAAAAGGCACTGTTTGAAGAGAAAGTCGCGCTTCTTAAAGAGTCTAAAGAAGAGTTAAGTCTGCAGTTTAAAAACCTCGCGAATGAAATATTCGACGACAAGAGCAAGCGTTTCGAAGAGAAAAACCAGCAAAGCCTTTCGGCTCTGCTGAATCCCCTGCAGGATAAAATCAAAACGTTTGAGAAGCGCGTCGAAGAGACCTACAGCAACGAGGCCAGAGAGCGACATACCCTCGGGGCCGAGATCAAAAAGCTCTATGAGCTCAACGATAAGCTGGGCATAGAGGCGGCAAACCTCGTACAAGCGCTCAAGGGCGACAACAAGTCGCAGGGCAATTGGGGCGAGGTGATTCTTACTAGCATTCTCGAGCGCTCCGGGCTTACAAAGGGCGTCGAATATGAGGTGCAGGTCAGTCTAAATGCTGAAGACGGTAGCCGCTCGCAGCCCGATGTCGTTGTTCATCTACCTGAGTCGAGGGATATTATTATTGACTCGAAAGTCTCTCTCAAAGCATGGGAAGGCTTTACGAGTGCCGAAGACCCTGAATCGAAAGAGGGTTATCTCAAACAACACATCCAATCCATTCGTGGTCACGTTCGCGGCTTAGCGGCAAAGAACTATCAGAACCTTATCGGCGTTAACTCGCTAGACTATGTTTTTTTGTTTATGCCTATCGAATCCGCCTACTCGGTCGCGATACAAGAAGCCCCCGACTTAAGCCACGAAGCGTTCGAGAAGAACGTAATTTTCGTTGGCCCAACGACACTTTTGACAACGCTCAAGACCGTGCAGAATTTGTGGCGATTGGCGCAGCAGAATCAAAATGCCAAACAGATTGCCGAGGCGGCAGGTCGGCTTTACGATAAATTTGTAGCCTTTAGCGAAGACATCGAAGAGCTAGGTAAACGGTTAGAAGCGACAACTGCGACTTACGACAAAGCGCATAACAAGCTGGTTAGCGGTCGAGGAAATCTCATTTCTAGAACCGAAAAACTCCGTGAATTAGGTGCAAAAACAGCTAAAAAACATAAAGCGCATGTGATTGATAAAGCGTTAGGCATCGACGAGGACGACGTACCTATAACCACCGGCCTGCCCAGTTCACCTGATTCTCGAGAGACGCTGTTTGATGAATGACACACTAGCCGACTTGTTGGCCCCTATACAAGATTTCTTGCACTGCAGGACACCCGACGCTTGGATCGAAGCTGCGAGCAAAAATCAGTCGCTGCTTCTCGTTGATCATGCCAACTGCGAGAAAAAAGCTGCCTCTACAGCAATGAACTTAATGTATAAGTATACCGATAGACCTGAGCTGTTGAAGAAAATGTCGCAGCTAGCACGAGAAGAACTCTTGCACTTTCAACAAGTCGTTGAGCTCATGCAGGCGAGAGGCGTGCGTTACGATGGAGTATCCGCATCGAGGTATGCAGCGAGTCTTAGGGCGCTTTCAGACTCTAACGGCGAGGCGCAGCTCGTCGATACCTTGCTCATAGGCGCTATTATCGAAGCCCGCTCCTGCGAACGCTTCGCAGCCCTAGCACCGCATCTGGATGACGAGTTGGCGAAGTTTTATCGAAGCCTACTGAAGTCTGAAGCGCGCCACTATGAAGATTATTTAGGTCTTGCTTCAGCCTACGCGCCAGCGGCGGGAGTTGATGTCGAAGAAAGACTTCAGGCATTTCTTGCCGCCGAAGCGCTGCTCGTGGAGAGCGAGGATTTTCAGTTCCGATTTCACTCGGGCGTGCCCGTATAAACTCCTTTGAGGTTAGCGCTTGCAGGCATTAGGCGCGGTAAAATTAGCGCCCATCCGCCTAGTCAGTTCCGCCACGTCCCTGCATGGGATCGAGTCATTGCCGGCAAGGTTCAACGATCTCAGAGTCTGAATCCTAAGCAGTGGCGAAATGTCCTCGATCAGATTGTCGCTAAGATTCAGTCCGCTCAGTCTGTCGAGACGCTCGAGTGGGGTGAGGTTGCTGATGCGATTTTTCCCCAGATCAATAAATCGCAAATTTTGAAGTCGCGAGATATTCGCGAGATCGGTCACTTCTGAATTTGCGCAGGCGAGCACCTGCAGCTGATCTTCGCTTTCAATTTTTTGCTGCCGCAGGGCGAAATTGATGCAGCCCTGTAAGTCCGCGCTGCGTACCTCGCCGGTGTACAAACGATCTTGAGGATCGAATACTGCGTTGTTGTTTATCGATACGGTGTAGGGGCTTGAGCATGCAGAAAACAGTAGTGCAAACGTGAACGCCTGCAGCGCTGGGCGGCCAAGCCTATGCGAGAGCTGCTTTCTGATCGGTTCACCAAGACTGCTGATAGGCATCTGATAGATCTCTTAGTAACATCCTAATGACGTCGCAGCGGCGCGCGACTGAACACTGACGGCTTAGGAGAGGAGGTTGCTCTCTTGCTAGGGTAATGTAAAGCCGCTCTTCTTAAAGTGTAGCATCGATGAGCTCGAACGGCCCTCTGTGGCTGGCAATTGGCAGATTTCCTCGCTAGACTGCGTCTCAATTGCTGATGTCACGGCAGACACTATTTCCCTGCTGGCAGACTCGTTCGAAGTCGGCTGGCGGTCGGAGACCCCGACTGGGAATTCGATGGCACCGCGACGTTTTTAACTTTCTAGAAGGAATACACATGTCGAATCACTCGATCATCTCACTGTCACATTCGCTAACGACGAGCATCGCACGTGCTGCACTATCGTTGTCAGCGATCGCGAGCCTCTCTTTTCTTCTGATGAGCCAGGCCTCTGCTCAGGAAGCAATCGATCTCACCGATGAAGACAATCGCATCGGCTACTCTATCGGTGTGAATATCGGTCAGAACCTCGTTGCACAGGGCATCATCGAGGGTATCGATATGAATAGCTTCGTGGCGGGTATGCGCGATGCAGCCGGCGGTACTATTCAGTTGAGCAATGAGGAACTGTTCGCCGCGATTCAGCTTTTCCAAGAACGTATGACGGCGGCGGCGCAGGCAGAAATGGAAGCAAATCTTGCGTCCACACAGGCGTTCCTAGAGTCGAACGGTGCTAGGGAAGGCGTGGTCAGCACCGCGTCGGGTTTGCAATATGAGGTGATCTCGAGTGGCCCAGCCGATGGCGAGTCTCCTACGGTTAATGACGCGGTGCTCGCTCACTATCATGGCACTCTGATCGATGGGACTGTGTTTGATAGCTCAGTCGACCGTGGTGAACCTGCTGAGTTTGGGCTTAACCAAGTGATTAGCGGTTGGACCGAAGCGCTACAGCTGATGAATGTTGGTGATAAATGGCGTTTGTTTTTGCCACCAAATCTAGCTTACGGCGAGCAGTCGCCTACGCCGGCGATTCCGCCAAACTCTGCTTTGATATTCGAAGTAGAACTGCTAGAAATACGCTAGCAAACCGTTTTGTACGCTAGGTGCGCCTTCATGGGCGCGCTTAGGCCCTTGTCTACTTGTGTTTGTGGATTCCCATGATCGCCGATTTTAATGCTCGCTTGCTCGAGTTTCTCGATACAAGTCCAACCCCTTTTCACGCAGTAGCAAGTCTCAGTAGGAGGCTAAAGGACGCAGGCTTTAGTCAGGTTGCTGACGGCGATAGGTGGCATCTGCAGCCCGGCGGTCGTTATTTCGTCGTGCGCAATGATTCGGCGATTGTGGCGTTTGTTTGTGGTACCGAGCCTTTTGTCGAAAATGGGATCCGGGTTGCGGGCGCGCACACCGATAGCCCATGCCTCAAAGTAAAACCCGTTCCCGTGGTTAAAAAGCAAGGGTATGTTCAGCTCGGAGTCGAAGTTTACGGCGGGGCCTTGTTAAACCCCTGGTTTGACCGTGATCTATCGCTTGCCGGGCGGGTGGACTATCTCGCCGGAGACGGAAGCTTGCAATCGATGCTGATTGATTTGCATAAGCCTGTTGCCTTCATTCCGAGTCTTGCGATTCATCTCGATCGGACAGTCAATGAGGGGAGAAAAATAAACCCTCAGACCGAAATGGCGCCGCTAATTTCACAGCTCTCTGCGGACGAAGATTTCTCCCTCGAGGCTTTTCTTCTAGATCATATCCGGTCGCTACCTGAGTGCGAGACGGCAGCAGAAGTGCTGTCCCATGAGTTGATGTTTTATGACACGCAGCCAGCCAAGCTTTTAGGACTAAAGGATGAGTTTTTGGCCTCGGCGCGCCTAGATAATCTATTGAGCTGCTTCCTCGCCTGTGAGGCGCTCTGCGATGCGTCCGATACGCACACGTCTGTTGTGGTGTGCAATGACCATGAGGAAGTAGGAAGTGTCTCGACGTCGGGCGCCCAGGGCCCGCTGCTTCGGTCTGTGATTGAAAGGCTGCTGAGTGCGTCCGACGCGCAAGCTGACGGCTTCGACCGCCTGATCAGTCAATCGGCAATGCTCTCGATCGACAATGCGCACGGCATCCACCCGAATTTTATCGATCGCCACGATGATAAGCACGGCCCGTTACTGAACAAAGGGCCGGTAATTAAAATTAATGCTAATCAGCGCTATGCCAGCAACTCTCACTCTGTGGCATTGTTCAAGTCGCTATGCGCTAAGGTTGGGGTTACGCCTCAGCTGTTTGCTATGCGCGCGGACATGGCATGCGGCAGCACTATCGGGCCAATCACTTCGGCTTCTTTGGGAATCGAGACGGTAGACGTCGGTGTGCCCACCTTTGGCATGCACTCGATTCGAGAGCTCGCAGGTTCAGATGACGCACACGCGCTCGCGAAGGTAGTTGCCGCTTTTTTCTCGCGTTAGCGAACCTGTTTCTTGATGTCGCGGATGATAAACCGGGCGGGACTTATCAATTCGGCTTCCGCCGCGGTTAAGGGCAATGGTTCTCCGCAGATGAGGCTCGCGAGGAACTCTGCGCTCAGCGGGCACGTAGCCACGCCGTTCGAGCCATGACCAACATTCACAAAAAGACCCTCTTGGGATGCCAGTTTAGCGGGCACTTCAGCCTTCGCATTTCTACGCAAAGAGGATAGGCTTGCGATGAGGCTCTCAACAGCCGGCGCTCTCCCAACAACGGGGAGGAAGTCATCCCCCGCGCTGCGGATTGCGACCAGCGGCTGACTCGCTTGCTGCGCGTGCTCTGAATCCACTTCCGTTGACGATTCCGCAGCCGTCTGTGCGATCCCAGTGCCATTTTCGCGATTGGCAGACAGGGGCGCGAATAGACCAGCTAGCCCCGCTAGGTTCTCTTCATCATCAACCGCAGATCGCTCGAGTGTTGCAAGCGAGTGAGGATCCGATCGATAGCTCGCAGCGATTACGTGAAAGCCGGTTCGCACCGGAAATAGGCTGCGCTCGCCGCTGACCACGCAGCGCAGCGCTGCTGAATCGGCGTCTGCTTTAATCAGACTTACCTGTCCGCGCGCGGTTTGCAGACGTATGCCGAGATCCGGCAGTAGGGAGTCGATGGCATGGGAATTACACAGAACAACGGTTTTTGCTGTGTGTTTATTTCCCCTCGAATCAATCGCTATCCAGCGGCTGGTTGCAGTGTCATCTGCGTCCTCGATCAATTCCACGATAGTGGTATCGAACTGTGGCGAAATTCGTGGCTCCAGCGCAAAGAGCTTATCAACAAAGACCCGCGGATCGAGCCACCCAGCCTCTTCGAAATGCCAGCCTCCCTCTAAAACGGGAAGCCCCGCCAGCGAGGAAGCAGCAGCCTCGCTCACAGCCTGAGCGACTTGAGGGTCGTAGATCGAAGCGACGGTTTCTTGGCTTAGCGCCTGCTTCTTATTTAACGCGCCTGCTAGTTGCACTGCGCCAGTTGGATACCAAGCGGCTGTTTTCGAAAGTGCTGTTTCCGCAGGTGCTGTTTTCGAAGGTGCTGTTTTCAAAAGTGCGGTAAGCGCGTCAATTGTCGCGTAAAGACGGCGTGCAGTGTGATAGGCAGTAAGGAAAAAGCTTGCACCACTGCCTGCCGAGCGGAAAAGCCTGGGACGCAGGGCGAGTTGGGGAATGCCTGAGGCGCCGCACATCGCTTGCGGTGCTGCATCAACTATTTTTACCTTATGCCCACGACGCGCGAGTGCGAGTGCGGTACTGCAACCCGCAAGGCCCGCGCCGATAACAAGCACGTCTTGGTCGCTGGTTTCTTGGCGATTTGGGCGGGGGATATTTTGCGGCTGTGCAGTCTGCGATTGCCTGTGTCGTTGTTCATGTTCATTTTCCGGCTGGAATAACTCGGTTTCATTTCCCATGACGGCGTAGAGACTGTGCCTCTTCTTGCCAAAGCCTGCTCGCTTGGTGGCGTTAAAGCCGGCGGCAATGAGCGCACGTCGCGCGCTTCCTGCAACGCTATAACTTGTCGCGGTTGTGCCATTCTTACTGTGCGCAGCAATCGCGCGGGTTAACGCAAGGTCCCAGAGGCTAGGGTTTAGGGACGGACTAAATCCGTCCAGATACCAAGCATCGACAGCTGAAGTCTGGCTCTTCCTCATCGCATTGAGACGCTCGCCTGCGTCGCCGTAGTGCAGATCGAGTATTACCTCGTCGCCGAAGTAAAGTCGGTGGCAACCGGCGCTGTGCTCGGGATATTGTCCGAGCAGCTCGGCTGCAGTCGTTGCTAATTCTGGCCACTGTTTGAGTGCACGAGCAAGATCGGCCCGCGTTAAGGGATGCTTTTCGAAAGCAAGATAGTGCAGCCGGCTTGGCCGCTCTTGTGTCGCTGTCCAGAGCTGCAGTGTTTCCAGAAAATTGAGTCCGCAGCCAAAACCCAGCTCAGCAATGACAAAACAGCCGTCAGCGTGATGAGGAGAGCGAGAAGCTGATCGCCATCTCAGAGCGAGCTGATTGCCCTCCAAGAAGAGATACCGGCTTTCGGCTTGGGCACCCTCGGTCGAATGGTAGGTGTCCTGAAAATCCTCAGAGTAGGGCAGTCCATTCTCTAACCACGACAATTTCGCGTTCGCAACGACGAGCGTTGTCGGCGAGCGAAGGGTATCCGCTTGGAAGTTGTCGCTATCGGCAGTCATTATAATTCTGTCTATGTGAAACCCAGGAGCCTGAGTTTAGCATGCTAACCCCTGCTGCTCGCGTTCGTAACTGATGCAGATTTCGAGTAAAATGCGCGGATTAACCATAGCACTCTTTAAATTTTTTGGATTCTCACATGTTGGAAATAAACGCCCCTTTGACGCAGCTTCGCGATCTACGCGCTCGAACCGAGACGCTTAGGGGGTATCTTTGACTACGACACCAAGCGAGAGAGGCTAACTGAGGTAGAGATGGAACTCGGGGAGTCAGCGGTTTGGGATAAGCCTGACTATGCGCAAGCACTCGGCAAGGAGCGTTCCGCGCTCGAGGCTGTCGTGAAAACGATAGATAGTCTAGAGAGCAGTCTAGGAGACATAGAAGATCTGCTGACATTAGCCAGTGAAGAAAATGACAACGAATTATTCGAGGAGGCCAAAAGCGATCTCGCCCATCGAGCCGCGAGCCTTGAAGCACTCGAATTTAGGCGCATGTTCTCTGATGCGATGGACCCGAGCAATGCCTTTTTAGAGATCCAAGCGGGATCTGGTGGGACTGAGGCGCAGGACTGGGCGGAAATGATCCTGCGAATGTATCTGCGCTGGGCTGAAGCAAAGGGCTTCGATGCGGAGGTGTTAGAGGTCTCAGGCGGCGAAGTAGCGGGAATAAAAAGCGCCACGCTGCACATCAAGGGTGAATTTGCGTTTGGCTGGTTACGAACCGAGACGGGAGTGCATCGCTTGGTGCGTAAATCGCCTTTCGACTCCGGTAGCCGTCGCCACACTTCCTTTGCCTCGGTCTTTATTTCACCCGAAATAGATGACGATATCGAAGTCGATCTCGACATGTCCAAAGTGCGCGTAGACACCTATCGTTCGAGTGGTGCAGGTGGCCAGCACGTCAATAAAACAGATTCTGCGGTAAGACTGACCCATGAGCCGAGTGGTATTGTAGTTCAGTGCCAAAGCCAACGTTCTCAGCACAAGAATAAGGACGCGGCCATAAAGCAGCTCAAGGCAAAGCTCTACGAAATGGAAGAACTCAAGCGCAAAGAAGCAGCGCAAGACGTAGAAGAATCTAAAGCCGACATCGGCTGGGGTAGTCAGATCCGCTCGTATGTTCTCGATCAGTCGCGAATCAAAGATCTGCGCACTAATGTTGAGGTCAGCAATACGGGAGCGGTGCTCGATGGCGGGCTGGACAAGTTCATCGAAGCAAGTCTCAAGATGGGACTGTAAACGTTAAACAGCACAAAATTATAATTCCACCAGCTTAGATGCTGGTCTCAAAAGACAGATGCAACTATGAGTAAAGAACATATCGACAACGCAGACGCCCAAGACGAGAACAAGTTGGTCGCGGCACGACGCGAAAAACTGGACTCGATTCGCGAAAGAAGGGTCGCGTTTCCCAATGACTTTACGCCGAGTGCGAGTTCGGAGAAGCTGATTGCGCAGCACGAAGCGAAAGACAAAGCGACGCTCGAAGGCGAGTCTATTCAGGTGTCGGTTGCTGGACGCATTGTGCGCATGCGCGGCCCGTTTACCGTAATTAAAGACGGCGCTGCTCAAATGCAGTTGTATATTAACAACAAGTCGCTACCTGAGGAGTTGGTTGAAGAATTCAAAGCATTAGATCTGGGTGACATTATTGGTGTCGAGGGAGAGCTTTTCAAAACCGGCAAAGACGAATTGACAGTCCGCGTGGCAACATTTCGACTCTTAACTAAGTCATTGAGGCCGCTGCCTGATAAATTCAAAGGGCTAACCGATACGGAAATGCGTTATCGGCAGCGCTATGTGGACTTGATTGTCAATGAAGAGTCGCGTCGTATTTTTTCGATTCGATCTAAGATAGTGCGCTGTATACGCGATTACTTTGAGGCACACCAGTTCATGGAAGTTGAAACGCCAATGATGCAGGTCATTCCAGGCGGTGCGACTGCCAGACCTTTTGTTACGCATCACAATGCGCTCGATCAAGACATGTACCTGCGTGTTGCCCCAGAGCTCTATTTAAAGCGTTTGGTGGTCGGTGGCTTCGATCGAGTGTTCGAGCTGAACCGCAACTTCCGTAACGAAGGGCTTTCCACGCGCCACAATCCTGAATTCACTATGCTCGAATTCTATCAAGCCTATGCGCGGTACACTGACCTCATTGATCTTACCGAAGACCTATTTAAGACGATCGCCCAGACGGTGCTCGGAACGACGAAGGTCACCTATCAGGGCTCTGAATACGATTTCTCGAAGCCCTTCGCTCGCCTTTCGGTGATTGATGCAATAAAAAAATATTGCGACGTTACCGACGATGCTGCGTTCGCGACCAAAGAGTCGCTAATGGCACTTGCCGACCGTTTCGACGTACATTACGACAAGGCTTGGGGAAAGGGTAAGATCCTGATGGAGATATTCGAGGAGAAAGTCGAAGCTGAGCTCGATCAGCCGACTTTCATTACGGAATACCCGATAGAAGTCTCGCCACTTGCGCGCCGCAATGAGCAAAATCCTGAGATTACAGACCGTTTCGAGCTAATTATCGGCCGACGTGAACTCGCCAATGGATTCTCGGAACTGAATGATGCCGAAGACCAAGCTGAGCGTTTCAGAGCACAGGTCGCGCAAAAAGACTCCGGCGATAACGAGGCGATGCACTACGATGAAGATTATATTCGAGCTTTGGAATACGGTATGCCCCCGACTGCGGGTGAGGGGATCGGTATCGACCGATTAGTCATGCTGTTCACCGACAGCGCGTCGATAAAAGACGTGCTTTTGTTTCCACATATGCGTCCTCTCCACGGTCACGACTAGGTTTGCGGTAGCTGGATGAACACTCCATCTCACGCAGGTAATTTACTTAAGGCCTTGCCGCGTGAGTGGCTTGCTAGAATCGCGGCGTTACCCGGGCAGAGTGAAGCGAGTACTGCGGCGCTTCTGGCAGATATCGAGCATAGTTTGCGGACCGAAATTAATGCGGGCATCTCGATTTATCCGCTAATGCATGAGGTCTTTACGGCCTTAGTGAAAACACCGCCAGAGCGGGTGCGTGCCGTGCTACTCGGCCAAGACCCTTATCATGGCGGTCAAGCACACGGGCTCTGTTTCTCTGTGCGCGACGGGCATAGGTTTCCCCCCTCGCTGCGTAATATCTTCCGTGAGCTTGTCGAAGATACCGGTGCCCCCGAGCCGCTAACTGGCGATCTTAGCGCATGGGCTGAGGAGGGCGTGCTGCTTCTAAACAGCGTTTTGACGGTGAGGGCGGGTTTAGCCGGCTCGCACGAAAAACTCGGCTGGAGTCAGCTCACAGAGCTAATCATGCAAGCGGTGTCGGAAGAAATCCAACCGAGTGTTTTTATTCTCTGGGGCAATTTCGCCGCGAGCAAAAAGAAATTTATCAACGAGAAAAGACATCTGATTATCGAGAGCCCGCACCCGTCGCCGCTTTCTTCCTATCGCGGTTTTTTCGGTAGCAAGCCCTTTTCTCGATGCAATCAATTCCTGTGCGAACAAGGCAGGGGCGAGATTAACTGGACGCTCTAAGCGTCGGTAATGCTCGATAAAGAATCAACTTTAGGAGTCAGTGTATGAGTGAGCAAACGTGTATCGTTGTCGGCGCGAGCCATGCGGGCACAACCTTGGCCTTGCAGCTTCGCCGTGAGGGGTGGGCTGGAAATATACTCCTTGTCAGCGAAGAGAACGAGTTGCCTTACCATCGCCCTCCGTTGTCAAAAGAGCTTTTGGCAGGCAAAAAAACGTTGGACGAAATTCGCTTGCGTCCAGCGAAATTATTCGCTGATAACAATGTTGAGTTGATGCTAGATACACGAGTAGAGAAGCTCGATAGGGAAGCGAAAAGCGTAACGCTATCCGATGGCAGCCTCCGTCACTACGACAAGCTAGCCATTTGCACGGGTGCCTCTGTAAGAACGCTGCCAGGTAGTGAAAGTTTCGACAATGTTTTCACCATCCGCAATGCGGCTGACATTGAAAAATTTCGTCCACTTGCGATTCGGGGTCGCAAAGTGGTTATTGTTGGCGGCGGTTATATTGGGCTTGAGGCAGCGGCTGTCCTTCGCAGTATGGAACTCGAGGTGACGGTTATTGAGGCGGCGCAGCGGGTTCTTGAGCGCGTAACAAGCGAAGTGATGTCGGCTTACATGACGCAGCTTCACGCTAGCAGGGGGGTGACTATCGTGACCAATACGATGGTGAGCGAACTTCGCGGAGAGGGCTCGGTGCAGACAGTTGTTTGCGCAGACGGTTCGGCTTTTGAAGCGGACTTTGTGATCGCCGGAATCGGTGTTGTTCCAA
>Ga0222714_10003884_pt1 | contig 14943 bp, 14 predicted proteins | sample C33_3DmetaG_FD_165048 | JGI IMG/M metagenome (GOLD analysis project Ga0222714, IMG submission 165048) | Estuarine water microbial communities from San Francisco Bay, California, United States - C33_3D | ecosystem: Environmental > Aquatic > Marine > Unclassified | place: USA: California... | reverse complement strand
ATTGAAATTCAAAACTGATAATACAACAGTAGATCCTAAGAATATTAACAAACTCAGTCTTTCTCCTGTCAATGTGATTGCCAATAATATTAGAAAGTATAGAAAAAAATAAAATAATTTATTGGCCAAGTTAATTGTAGATAATTTTTGTATAAAATAAAAAAATACTGGTATTGACATATAAGCTAAATACCCTCCGGCGATGACTTCTTTGCCGAAAAAACTAGATGGCCTTCCTCCCGCTGGCATAGGCATTCTAATTATATTTTGACCGAAATAGTTTTGAATTAGAATATCAATTGTAACTAATAAAATTAATAAGAACCAAAACTTTATCATAATATCTAAGTTTTTTACATTTTTAATAAAATACATAATAAACAAAGCAAAGAAAAAAAATCTCAACTGTCCAACACTAGCCCTTAGTGCATTATTCTGATCTGTAGAAAAAAATGAATTAAAGATATTATAAAAAATAAAAAAAATATAAAAATAAAACCATTTGGTATTTATTAATTTAAAATTAATTTTTTTTATCAATAATTCTTTTACAAATAATAATGCACATAATATTAAGACAAAATTTATTATTGCTGGTCCAATAAATATAAATAAGGGGAAAAAAAAAACAATTAACTCATAAAAGGAAAGTTTTTTAAAAATTTTATAATTAATTTTTTCAAAAATTCTATATAACATAAACTATAAAATTATCAGATTAAATAAGATGTTAAATAAAAATAAATTGTTAGTATTTATCGTAACGTACAATTCCTCATTCAGATTGAAGAAGATACTAAATAAGTTAGAACATTTAAAGAAAAAAATTAAATTTGATGTACTTATCAGTGATGACTGTTCTCAAGATGACACGATGAATTATGCAGTGAAAAAAAAATATATATTAATCCATGTTCATAAAAAAAATATGGGTTATGGGGGCAATGTAAAATTTTGTTTAGATTATGCTATAAAAAATAATTATGATTATGCTGTTATGATTCATGGGGATAATCAGTACGATTGTCGGTACATAGATAAACTTTATAAAAAAATTAATACTTCAAACGCTGACGCAGTAACTGGTTCTAGAATGATGAAACCATCAAATGCCTTAAATGGAAAAATGCCTATTTATAAATTTTTTGGAAACATAATACTTACAAAAATATTTAATTATTTATTTAATACAAATTTTACAGATGCACATACTGGATTATGGATTTACAATTTATTGACGGTCAAATTTATAGGATTAAAAAAACTCGATAATGGCTATAATTTTGACAATCAACTAAGAATGAAGCTGATTAATTTAGGAAAAAAAATAATAGAAATTCCTATAAAAACTTACTATCGAAACGAAAGATCTTCATTTCATATTATTTATGCTATTAAATTTCTTTTAGAATTATTTAAAGAAAAAATTAGATGAAAAAAATTTTAATCACTGGAGGTTCAGGATTTATAGGAACGAATCTAATAAATTTTTTATTACAAAAAAATTACAAAATAACAAATGTAGATAAATATTCAAAAATATCAACGCCTGAAAAATTTAAAATTAAATCAAATCATTATAAATTTTGTAAATTTAATATAGCAAATAATAAAAAAATTCAAAATATACTTTTAACAAACTTTGATACAATAATTCATTTGGCTGCAGAAAGTCATGTGGACAGATCTATTGATGAACCAAAAAAATTTTTTTTTGAAAATGTAAGTTCAACATTAAATTTTTATGATACAATTAGAAAATTACTAAAAGAAGAAAAAATTAAACAGCCCAAAATTATTCATATTTCTACAGATGAAGTATATGGTTCTGTCGCAAAGGGATTGTCTAATGAAAAATCGAAAATTTTTAGTAGCTCTCCTTACTCCGCATCAAAAGCAGCAAGCGAAAATATTGCGCAATTTTATATGAAAACATTCGATTTAAATATATCAATTTTAAGAATTTCTAATAACTATGGCCCTTTTCAATTTCCAGAAAAATTTATACCTAAAACAATTTTAAGAATATTTAAAAAAAAAAATATTCCTCTTTATGGAGATGGAAAAAATATAAGGGAGTGGCTTTATGTAGAAGACACTTGTGAAGCAATTTATTTATTAATTAAGAATTTTGTGAGTAATAAAATTTTTAATATTGGTAGTTCAGAAAAACTTTCTAATAAAGACGTAATAGTTTCAATTTTTAAAATTTGTAAATATCCAATGAGTAAAGTTGATTTTGTAAAAGACAGGCCTGGTCATGATTTTAGGTACGCACTAGATTCAAATTCTTTCAAAAAAACTTTTAATTGGAAGCCTAAGAATAATTTCAAGCAAGGAATAAAAAAAACAATTATTTGGTATAAAAAAAATCACAAGTGGATTAACGATATTACAAAAAAATATAATGACTCTAGATTGGGAATAAGATGAGCTTTAAAGGCATTGTATTAGCAGGCGGAAAAGGATCTAGATTAAATCCACTAACCAAATCTGTAAATAAACATTTACTACCATTATTTGACAAGCCATTAATTTATTATTCATTATCAATTTTAATGTTATCAAATATTAGGGAAATATTAATAATAGTTAACGAAAAAGATCTTATTTCCTATAAGATGTTACTTGGGGATGGAAACAGATTTGGTATCAAGCTAAGCTACGCCATTCAAGAAAAACCATCTGGGATACCAGAAGCATTTATAATAGGTAAACAATTTATTAAAAATTCTAATGTTGCCCTTATATTGGGTGATAACTTTTTTTATAGCCAGGGCTTATCTAAGCTATTAAATGACTCCAAAAAAAAATTTAAAGGTGCAAAAATATTTTGTCAGCAGGTAAAAAATCCTAGCGCATTTGGTATAGCAGATATTGCAAATAATCTTATTAGATCTCTAAAAGAAAAGCCAAAAAAAACTAATTCAAATCTTGCCATTAGTGGCCTATATTTTTTTGATAAAAACGTTAGTGAATTATCAAAAAATTTAAAAAAATCTAAAAGAAATGAGACAGAAATAATAGATTTGTTAAAAATATACTTAAAAAATAAAAAATTAAATTTCACAATCTTGGGAAGGGGCGCTGCATGGTTAGACACCGGGACACCAGAATATTTATTTCAAGCGGCAAACTTTGTATATAATATAGAGAAAAGACAAGGTTTTAAAATTGCATGCCTTGAAGAGATAGCTTTTTTAAATAGATGGATAAAAAAAAATAAAATTAATGAATCCATTAAATTTTATGGAAACTCATCGTATAGCGATTATTTAAAAAAACTAGTTAAATGAAAACTATATTACTAACAGGGGCCTCAGGATTTATTGGTAAAAATTTCGTAGATAAATATAAAGAAAAATATTTTTTTTTTTTATTATTAAAAAAAAATTTAAAAAAAAGCCGAGTATTAAAAAAAAACAAAAATATAAGGTATATTTTTTTTAAAAAAAATAAAGAAATACCAAATTTAGTATCGGGGTTGAAAATTAATTATTTCATTAATTTAGCAACATACCATACCAATGAAAACGATACCAAAAGTTTAGAAAAAATTATAGACTCTAATATTTCTTTTCCAACCATGGTATTGGGCTCTATAAATAAAAAAAATTTGAATAAAGTTATTACTATTGGATCGATGCACGAACATTGTCAAAATAAAAAATTTTCACCAAAAAACATTTATGCTAGCAGCAAAGGTGCTCTAAGTTGTTTTGTTCATTTTTATAAAGAAAAATTTAAAAGTATAAATTTTTATAATTTAAAATTTTATGAAACATACTCTAGAAATGATAAAAGAAAAAAAATTATACCAACATTAGTCAAAAATTTTCGTAATGGAAAAATAACAAAAATACTTTCTCCAAAATTATTACTTAATTTTATTCACATAGATGATGTTGCAAAAGCAATGGACATTATAATAAAAAAAAAAATTAAATCGGGGAATTATTTAATTAAATCAAAAAACTATACTAATATTGTTAAATTAATAAATCAATTTAATAGGAATAGTAAAAAAAAAATAAAATTTAAAGTGTTTAATACCTCATGCACTAATATTACTTATAGAATTACCCCTCTACCTCTATGGAGACAAACAAGATATATCGAAAAAGATTTAAAAAAAATTTTTTATGAAAAAAATTAAAACAAAATTTAATGGACTTTTTTTAATAAAGACTAAAAATAATTATGACAACAGAGGTTTTTTGAGAGAAATTTATATGAGAAAAAATTTTAAAAAGAATTTTATTTTTGATTACTACTCTCTATCTAAAAGAAACACTGTTAAAGGTTTACATTTTCAATTAAACAAACCGCAGGATAAATTAATAATTATATTAAAAGGAAAAATAATCGATTATTGCCTCGATTTACGAAAAAATTCAAAAACATTTTTAAATTTATTTAAAATAAAACTTTCTTCAAAAAAGGGGGAGGCATTATTCGTGCCAGCTGGGTTTGCTCATGGCTATAAAGCATTAGATAAAGAAAATATTGTTTTATACAAAAATACGGAATATCGTGATGAAAAAAGTGAAATGGGTATTAATATTTTTGATAAACAGTTTTCATTAGGGCTTGATAAAAATAAATTTATTGTGTCTAAAAAAGACAAGACTAATATGAATTTAAAACAATTTCTAAAATTGTATAAATCATTATGAAAAAAATATTTTACGCAGAAGCAGTTTATAACAATAAAGAAATTAATGCTGTAACTAAAGTATTAAAGACTCAAAGATTGTCTTTGATGGATAGTAAAAATGTTAAAATATTTGAATCTAAAGTATCAAGACTATTTGGGAAAAAATTCGGTTTAATGGTAAATTCAGGTTCATCGGCTAACCTTCTTGCACTGGCTTCATTAAATTTAAAACCAAAATCTGAAATAATTACACCTACCCTTACATTTTCAACTACTGTAGCCCCAATTTATCAACTTGGTTTCATTCCAAAATTTATTGATGTTGAAGAAGGTAAATTTGTGGCAAATCTTATTCAATTAAAAAAGGCTTTATCAAAAAGAACCAAGGCAATCATGATACCTAATTTATTAGGTAATATTCCAGATTGGAAACAGATTAGAAAAATTTGTGCCAAAAATAATGTTGCAATAATTGAGGATTCTGCGGATACGCTTGGTTATAAAATTAATAATACTATTCAAGGACAATACTCGGACATTGTAACTACCAGTTTTTACGCTTCACATATAGTTACTGGAGCAGGTTTTGGTGGAATGGTATGCTTTAATAATGAGAAATTTTACAATAAAGCTAAACTTTTAAGAGCATGGGGAAGATCTTCGGCTATTTTTAATGAAAGTGAAAACATCGAACAAAGATTTAAAAAAAATGAATTTAAATTTGATTATGATAAGAAATATATATTTATGGATTTTGGGTATAATTTTATTCCATCAGAAATATCCGCTGCTTTTGGTTTGGAACAACTAAAAAAGCTCAATAAAAACCACTCGATAAGACGACTAAATTTTAATTTATTATTATCTTTTTTTAAAAAATATAAAAATTTTTTTAAGCTACCTATCCAAGAAAAATTTATTAAGACTGCTTGGTTAGCCTTTCCGCTGGTAATTAAAAAAAATAACTTATTTAATCGTAAACAATTACAAATATTTCTAGAAAAAAATAACATACAGACTAGAACAATATTTTCTGGAAATATTCTAAAACAACCACTAATGAATAAAAAAAAATATTTTAAAATAAATAATTGCGATATTCAAAGTAATGATGTCATGAAAAATGGGATATTAATAGGATGTCATCACGGGTTAGATAAAAAAAAATTAATACATATGTTTAGAATATTTGATAATTTTTTCAAATCTATGCTAAAATAAATCTTATTTTTTTTAAAGATTCATTTTTAATAAAATATTTAACGTAATTACAAAAAAATTGTGAAGAAAATTACTGTAGCTATAACTTTTTATAATAGTTTTGAGTACTTGGAAGATGCTATCCGAATACCTTTATTTGACAATAGAGTATCTGAGATTATAATTTTAGACGATTGTTCTAATATTCGACAATTTAATCTACTAAAAAATAAAATAAAATCACTTAAAAGCGGAGAAAAAATTAGCAATGATATTAATTATAGTTTTATAGATACTAAATATTTCAGCTACAAATCTAATATTGAATACCTAACAATGAAAGTTGTTTCAAAACTTGCAAAAAAAATTTCTATTTATAGAAATAAAAAAAATTTAGGTTCTTTTATTAGTAAATATTTAGCTGTCAAAAAATCAAATAACGATTGGGTTTATCTTTTGGATGGAGATAATTATTTGATTGACACCAGTATTAGTGCAATTTTTAATATTAAAAAATGGAATAAAGACATATGTTATTTACCCAGCACATTAATTACAAATGTGAATAAAAAAAATGCTCATTGGGATCACTGGAATTTTAGAAGATTTTGTAATCAAAAAATAAATTTAATAGAAATGCAAAGGTTATTTGATTTGGAAGATAGTTTAATTATTAAAAATAATGCTGGCATAGGACTCAATGGACTTTTAAATAATGGAAATTTTTTTATTAATAAAAAAGAGTATCTTAATTGCCTAAAAAAACCATTAAAAGAAAAAATAAATCCTGAAGCTGCGGATGCTTCAGCTTTTATATATTATTGGCTCATTAGTAAAAAAGAAATTAAAGTTGTAAATGAACTATATTATTATCATACAATAAGAAAAAATAGCTTATGGCAAATAAAAAATAAAAATTCTTATTATGAAAGATTAAAAACTAAGATATTAAAATCTATAAGACCAATAAAAAGTGATATTATAGGATCTACGTCAAAATTAACTCCATTCAATAAATCCATCTATTATGAAGCGATGATTAGAAATGCTAAAATTTCCTAAATTTAATTAATTCTTCCCAACTCAAGCAAGAATTGATTATATCTTTGATCGGAGTAAAAAACTGCACCCTCTTAAAAACTTTTTTAAAAAAACTAGTATCGGAATAAATAGAAGTAATATCTCCTTGTCTTTGGGGCTTAATAACTAATTTTATACTTTTTTTAGAAGCTAGCTCAAATAATTTTACTATTTCAAAAACACTATAACCAAATCCATAGCCACAGTTTAAAATTAAAGATTTTTTATCTTTTTGAATTTTATTTAAACTTAAAATATGTATTTTTGATAAATCACCAACAGAAATATAATCCCTAATACATGACCCATCAAAAGTATCATATTTATTTCCATAAACTTCTAGTTGTGGATTTTTTTTCATTATATTAATTGATAAATTTTTAAACAATTGGCCATTTTTATTGATTAAACCGGTTCTTAATTTTTCATCTGAACCAACTACATTAAAATACCTTAGGCATGCATAAGAGAATTTATATTTTAAAGAATAATTTTTTATTAATAACTCTGCTAATAATTTTGTTTTGCCGTAATAACTTTTTGGTTCACAAAAATCTGTTTCTTTAACCTTATTGCTCTTAACATCTCCATAGACAGCGCAGGTTGAAGAAAAAATAATATTTTTTAATTTATTTTTTACTGCAGCTTGCAACAACGTTCTGGTTCCCTCAACATTATTTTGGTAATATTTGAGAGGGTTGCTTTGTGACTCTTCAACGCTCAATGAGGCCGCCAGATGTATAATGTTATCAATTTTATTCTTGTATAAAATTTTATTTACTAATTGGAAATCTAAAATATCACCGTGATAAAAGGTGGCTTTTTTATTTATTAAAAACTTGTGTCCTGTTGACAAATTATCAATTATAAAAACATTATATCCAAGATCAGTCAAATCATAAGAAATTTTACTGCCAATATAACCAGCTCCTCCTGTAACTAAAATATTTTTTTTCATTTTTTTATTATTTTTAATAAATTTTTAATTGATAAATCTTGACTCATGTTTTTATTTAACCAATATTTTGGTTTTATTTTTTTATTATTATTTAGTTTATCAAATCTAATTACAAATTCTTTAAAATTTTTAAAAAAATAACCACAGTTTTTATTTAAATAAGGTGATGAAGAGGCTGTAAATTTTTTTTTTTTATAAAACCAAAATGATTGCTTATAAACAAGTGTTGGAACATTTTCTGACCATGCTTCTTGCATTGCAATACCCTGGGATTCGGATAACGAAAAATATATTAAAATAGAAGACTCTCTTAATAGTTTAAAATATTTATTTTTTGAAAAAAAACCGTATTTTATAATATTATAATTAATATTATTTACTTTTAAATAATTAATACATTGTTCAAAAAAAATATTCTTATTTTTTAAATAAATTAACACTGTATTTCTTTTGCAGCTTTTAAAATTAGATATTTTAACACCTGTAAACCATATTGATATATTCTTGCATTCTTTTTTATAACTAAGATATAATTTTCTCACCCAGTCACTAGGTACTAAAATTCTATCAATACTTTTTGAAAAAATAATATAATTATGTTCTGGTGGAACTGTTACTACATTTGGTCCGACTAATAATTTTTTTATTTTTTTATTTTTTTTTAAAGTAATACATTTTTTTAAATTTTCTATTCCTGACAATACCAAGCAAATATTGTATACTTTATTATTGGAGGGATTGACGTTAAATTTTATCCCACTATTTGTTAATCCTTCTGTTAAATTTGTAAATACATTTGTTGGTCCTAAATTCGATTTTGGGTAATTAAAAAATAATGTCAAAAAATTTTTAATTAATATTTTAAAAAAGTTTTGCTTATTTATATATATAGAAATCATAATGAAAAAAATTAAAAAAGTTTTTTTATTAGTTTGTCAATGTATCTATAAAAGAATTTTAAAACTACTTTTTTTTTATATTTTTTTTATTCAACACATACCAGCTGATTGTTTTTTTTAAACCTTCCCTTAGACTATAAAGTGGTTTCCAACCAGTAGTTTTTATCCTTGATATGTCTAAAATTTTTCTTGGTGTTCCATCTGGATACGAATCGTCAAACGTAATTTTTCCTTTATAGCCAATTATTTCAGAAATTATTTTTGATAATAATTTAATAGTAAATTCCTTTCCGCTACCCACATTTATTATTTCATGTTTATTATTATGCTCAATCAATAAAAGTATCGCTCTTGCTAGATCGTCCACATACAAAAAATCTCTTAATGGCTTTCCGCTTCCCCACAATTTAATATTTTTTTTGTTTTTTTTAAATCCAATATATATTTTTTCAATCATGGCTGGAATTACGTGACTATTATTCGAATGAAAATTATCATTAATTCCAAAAAGGTTTGTTGGCATAATTGATATAAAATTATGATTATACTGTTTATTAAAAGCTTCGATCATTTTTAAACCTGCAATCTTAGCAATAGCATAATATTCATTAGTTTTTTCCAATGGACCTGTTAATAAAAAATTTTCTTTAATTGGCTGACTACAATCTCTTGGATAAATACATGAGGAACCTAAGAACATTAATTTTTTAACTTTGTATTTATGACTTGCAAATATAATATTGTTTTGAATTAAAATATTTTCATAAATAAAATCTGCTGGATATGTGAAATTTGCATAAATTCCTCCAACTTTTGCTGCACAATTAATGACGTAAATTGGCTTTTCTTTTTTAAAAAAATTATCAACTTTCTTTTTGTCAAAAAGGTTTAGTTCTTTTCTGGTGGGAGTTAAAATATTGTAGTCTTTTTTGGCTAAACGCACAAGAGACGATCCAACCATGCCCGTGCTACCCAGTATCAGTAATTTCCTTTTCATAATTTTAGGTAAACATATTTTAAAAATTTAATAAAATAACTTTTATATTTATTATCCACATAAACATTTTTTTTAAGGAAAAGTAAATTACTACTATAAGTGTAATCACATTTTAAATAAGAATTTAATAATTTTTCAAGTTCAGTTATTGTAATATTTTGGTTAGATTTAAAAAGATTATTTAAGTTTTTATTAAATATCAAAAGACTTATATTGTAATTATTTCTGAAGGGTTCGGTAATATATGTATTGAAATAAAATTTGTTACAGAACTTTTGCTCTGATATATAAATTACAACTTTTTCACCTGATAGAAAATCTTTTTCATTGTTATTTAAAAGATGGAAATAATCATATGACTCGTATGATAAGAGTTCATTGATGAAAGAAACTCTATCCACAAAAATAAAATAAACCTCCTTCTTATTGTTGGTCTGAATATTAAGTTTTTGATTTAAACTGCTTGCTAAAAATCTTTCATTAATAATATTATTTTGAAAATAAAAAAAATTAAAAATAAATATAAAAAATAGAAAAACAAATATAAAATTAAATATAAATTTCTTATTAAAAAAAAACTTGAAAAAAATTAAAGCCCCAAAAGCAAAAATAAATGATATAGAAACTAATGCACGATTATTATATTTAATAAATTCTAATCCGGTATTGGCTAAAGTATGCATTATTGAATTCAGAATAATAACAGAAAAAAAAATTAATAAAGATATTATGAAAAAATTTTTTTTTTTATGATTATTTTTAGTTATATAAAAATCTTTTTTAAAAATAATTGAATAAAAAACTAGTAATATTGCGAAAACTTGAGCTAAAAATAAATAGTTTGGATTATGAAAAAGACCCAAAACTACTTTAATAAATATTTCTATTGAATGAAAAAGAATATTTAGTGTTAGTAATAAATTAATAAATATTAAAAAAAAAATTTTTTTATAATCGTAAAAATCAATTTTCATTCTAGATAAATCAATATTGTATATTTTTGGAATTAAAAATTTTTGTAGAATAATAATAAAAAGTAACACTAATAATGTAGCCAATATGTTAAAAAAAAATAATTTATAGTTATTATTATTAAAATATAATGGAAAAAATATTGATACTGCTAATAATGGGAATGGACTCTCGTAAACAAGAAAAGTTAATACTAAAAAAAAATAACTAAAAAATAAATTAATTTTATCCCCGTTATTAATATATTTCTTTAAAAAAATTAGTGAAATTGACCATAAAAGCAAAGAAAAAGTTCCCATGCTTTGCATCGCAGGAGAATATAAAATTGTGTAAGAAAAAAAAGGAAATATTAAAAAAATTGTAAATATTTTTTTTAAAATAATATTATCAATAATAAAATTAAAGATTTTAAGGATATTTAAAATAAAAAAAATGTAAAATAATAAGTTAATAAAAAAATAAAACTGATATACTTCTGGAAGTCTTGTTAACGCGGCATGGTAAATGCAGGAAAAAGGTCTATTATTGTTTACTATGCATATAGATTTTGCTGCATCTATAAATTTCATATTACTTAAACCACTAACTACACCTAAATCATCTTGTATAAAGTAACCAAAAATAAATATTGGTAAATATCCTATAATTATTAATAGTAAAAAAAATTTGTAAAAGTTTAAAGAATAAATGTAGTTAAAAATTTTTTTCATATATTAATTTAAAAAATTTTAAATCTATTAATTTTTTTTATACAAAAAAAATACAAAAAATTTGGAAGCATCAAAAAAAATACTCTTATACAAAAAGAAAAGGCACAAAAAAAAATGTAATAAAATTTTTTTTTAACTATCATAAATTGCATCTTTAACTCTGAAACAATAGCTTCAATATTCTTTCTTCTTTTTAAAGTCATTTCATTCAATCTAGATTTAACTAAGGAATCTTGTAAATTTACTATATTATAATTTGATATCTTGGCTAAAAACCAAAGACAATAATCTTCTTTGTATTTTATTTCAGGATAGCCACCTAAACTAATTATTTTATCTTTTTTGAACATTACAGACATATGATTAATTGGATTCATCAAAAAAAAATTAAATAAATTAGGTTTTGAGGGCATTTTTTTTATAAATTTTCTTCCACTTATAATCTCCTCAATATTGGAACCTAAAATATCTGGATTATTTTTTTTAAAAAAATTTATTTGTTTTAAAAACCTATATTTATCATTAATATCATCTGCATCTACCCTTGCAATTATATTATATTTAGAAATTTTAAGACCATAATTTAAAATTTTTGAAATTCCTATTTTTTTTTTAAAAATTACTTTGACGAAGGGAAATTTTCTCTGTTTTAACAAAAATATTTTTTTTCGATTTGAAATCAAACCATCTACAAGGATAATGAATTCATTGGGTAAAAGTTTATTTTGTAAAACAGAATTAATTGCTTTTTTTAATAAATTAAAATTAATTTCATCGTGAAGAGGCATTAAAGCAGTAAATTTCATAAACTAATATTTTGAATTTTTTTAAAACTATTCTTAATATTTTTTTTGGAATAATTATCTCTATAATCTTGCAATGCTTGCATTTCTAATTTTTTTAAAAAATAATTATTATTATAAAGACTTCTAATATTAAAAATAATTTGTTTTAAACTGTAATGAACAATAGCGCCTTTAAAATTACTTAAACTTCCAACGTTATATGATAAAAATGTTTTTGATAAAGAATTACCTTCAATTAAACTTAGAGGAGACACTTCTGTTATTGAAACATTAACTAATAACCAGCAATTGATAATTTCATTTAAAATATTTGTTTCATCTTCATGAATAAAATATATGTTTTTTATATTTTTATTATAAATTATTTTTTTTAATTTATTAAAATAAATTTTATCAAAATTATTATATATGATTTTAATATCAATATCTAAATCATAAATTTTATCTGCTAGTTTAATAAGGTCCTCCTGATTCTTGATATGGTTAATATAACCAATGCATAATATTGTTTTTCTTTTTGACTTAGCAAACACTAAATCTTTTTTAAAATTTTCAAACCTTGAAGTATTGTTATATTTTATGATTAATTTATTTTTTTTTTTAAATAATTGAGAATCTAAATGTCTAGAATTATTACTATCGGGATCTAAGGAAAAAAAAACATCACAAGCCTTTATTAAAAAATATAATAATGGTAAATAAATAATCCACAACATTGATCTAATGAAATACTTAACTTTATTTTTATAGGGAAATATTGATATTCCATGACTAACAATAACTGACTTAATTTTGTTCTTCTTTGCCAGATATATAAAAATTTCAGAAATAACGGTCTGCAGCGATTCAACTACTATAAAATCTGGTTTATAATCTTTGATTATAGATTCTGATTTCTTTAAAAAAAAAAATTGATTAAATACAAAATGAAAAAATCCGTTTAATTTCAAATTAAAATTTTTATCTATATTACTGGAGCTAACCGTGGCAACTTCAAAGCCAACGTCTTTTAAAATTGACTCGTGTAAAGTTGAACAAAAACCAAGTCCTGTTTTATTTTTTGGACTCCATTCTTTGGAAACTAATAATAATTTTTTCATATTAAAATAGTATTTTTAATATTAAGATTATGCTCAATTATATTTTTTTTTTTTAACCAACGATAAGGAAAAAGCCAATTTCTACAATCAGATAAAAATATTGCCCACCAACAAAATGTTGAGTTTGAAGCTATACCTCCAGACGCATTATAAATTAAAGAAAAAGCCTCCATATCATCACAATCAATAAATTCTACTTTTGCTTTTGTTTTTTTCATAAAATTTAAAGCATCTTCCTTATTGCTAGATAAAATATAAATAATTTTATCATTAAATAATTGTACATATTTTAAATAATGCTCATCAGGTAAAATATAATGAACTTTACTACTTAAAAAATCTCCTCTTCTTAAATGAATCACATAATAATCTTTTGTAAATTTTTTTAAAAAAATATTTTTCTTGAAATGTTGTCCAGAAGCTAAGAATTGTGCGTAAAAAATATCTTGCCAATACCCATCGAAATAATTTATGAAGGTATAAAAATTTTTTTTAAGTAAAAAACTTATAAATTCTTCTGATCTATAAGATAATACTTTATTAAAAATGTTTGGCTTTAATCTAATTGTATCAAATAAGAGCCCTGTTAATAAATCATTAATTTGGAATTTTCTTAATTTCTGTTTATCGAACCAAGATATATCCAAGTTTATCTTAGTTTTTAAATGTTTTTTTAAAAAAATAGCAAAAGAATATTGGAATAACTGATTACCTAAACCACCCTGGATCTTAACTGTTGCACTTTTTGAATAATCCATGAAAAAAAAATAATTAGAATATAAATCTTTATTATAAAATTTAAATTATGCACAAAATTCCCTCTAAATAAAGCAATTAATAAATAAGAAAAAATACAATTTAGAAAAGGTTTGTTTACATAAAAATTATTTATTAATAATCGTAAAATAAATAAATAAATTGAAAATACTATAGGGAAGCAAATTATAGAGTCTATTCCTCTTATTGAATAAATTGGTATTTGTGAGAATGAGGATATAAAATAATTATTAACATTTATTGAGAAATAAAAAAAATCATTAAGAAAAAAATAAAGATTGTTAAAAAGATAATCATTAAAACTTAGTAATTTTATATTTTTAAAAAAAATAATCGAACTAAGCATTAAATGCAAAGGTTCAGAAAAAATCACAAGCAAACTATTTCCACTCAGTATAAACCTATAAGAAATTATAAAAAAAATTGCAATTGCTAATATTAATATAATTTTATAAATATTTTTTTTCGTTATAAAAATATTAGTCATCATGTGACATAAAAAAAGTATTAATAGTTCTATCCTTGATAATGATAAAAACGAATATGCAATTATTAAAAAATAACTAAAATAAGATAATATTTTATTATTCTTAAAGTTTATAACTGAGAAAATAATTAATAAATTTACGTGTGTTCTTCGACTATTTAATATTTCAATATATTGAATGTGTCTATTGATTTCTTTCATTTCATAAAAATTTTTGGATAAATAAAAAATATCTTTAATTAAAAAAAATATACAAACTATAATTAAAAAGTTTAAGAGATATGTGAAATAATATATTTT
>Ga0222714_10003882_pt1 | contig 14945 bp, 10 predicted proteins | sample C33_3DmetaG_FD_165048 | JGI IMG/M metagenome (GOLD analysis project Ga0222714, IMG submission 165048) | Estuarine water microbial communities from San Francisco Bay, California, United States - C33_3D | ecosystem: Environmental > Aquatic > Marine > Unclassified | place: USA: California... | reverse complement strand
GTGGCCGCGCCCATCGCCTGGTTCGTCAACACTCTGACCGGCCTGCTCATCGCCATTCCGCTGGGGCTGCTGGCCGCGACCTTCTGGTTCAGTCGCCGCGCCATGAACGCCGCCTATACCTCGATCGAGGGGCAGCCCGGTGCCGCCGCCGCGGTCGTGGAGCAGATGCGCGGCAATTGGTCGGTCACCCCCGCCGTCGCCGTCACCCGCAACTCCGACATCGTGTCCCGCGTCGTCGGTCGCTGCGGTGTCGTGCTCATCGGCGAGGGACCCGGGCAGCGGATCACCCACCTGCTCGCGAACGAGCGCAAGAAGACCGCACGGTGGCTCCCCGAGGTCCCGATCTACGAGATCCAGGTGGGGACCGAGGAGGGCCAGGTCCGCATCGGCAAGCTCCAGCGGGAACTGTCACGACTGCCGAGCACCCTGCGCCCCGCGGAGGTCAACGACATTCGTCGACGTCTCGACGCGTTCAGCGCAAAGGACTCACCGGTGCCAATCCCCAAGGGACCGATGCCCAAAGGCGGCAAGATCCCCAAATCGATGCGCGGCTAACAACGCAGGTGCAGCGCCGCCCTAGCGACCCATGCCGGGGATGGTTCGACGTACCAGCACGATCGATCCCACGGCGAGATCGTGAAGCCCCCGACGCTTCGAGTCGTAGACCAGCGCGGGCACGACGAGGCAGATCAGCAGCGTCCGAATGACGCAGCGCCACAGACTCAGCCGCTGACCGCCGGGCCCCACCACCGCAATACCGATGATGCGCTGACCGAAGGACGACCCGGTGAGCCACGTGAACACGATCACCTCAACGGCAAAGATTGCCAACGTCGCGAAGGCGGATTCGGCACTGCCATATTCCGCGCCGGGAAATATCAGACGAGCGATGACGATGGCGGCGAACCAGTCGATGGCAATCGCCCCCACGCGGCGCAGCAGGGAGGCCGGCACCGCGCCGGCCAGACTGGGTGGAAGCCACGTGGGGCTTGTGGGATCGGTGTGGCCATCGGGATCGGTGGGACCGTCCGCCCGAGGTGTGCCAGCCATACCACCACGCTAGGGCGCCCCCCAATAGTGCGCTCACCCGCCCTGCCGTAACACGAGCGAAACACGAGGTACACGGTCGGGAAACCCCCCGTACCTAGGTTCCTCGTCGACGGCAACCGCCGTCACCGGGTTCGGTTCTCGATCAGATCGGCCCGCTAGAGGCGATAGATGTCGCGGGCGACCGCGCAGGAGGTGTCATGTTCAGCAGTTCCGAAGACGTCCTGAAGTTCATGCGGGACGAGGGCGTGGAGTTCGTCGATGTTCGTTTCATCGACCTTCCCGGCGTCATGCAGCACTTCAATGTGCCGGCTGAGACGTATGTGGACGCCTTCACCGACGGTCTCATGTTCGACGGTTCGTCCATCCGCGGTTTCCAGGCGATTCACGAGTCGGACATGAAGCTCATGCCCGACCCCGCAAGTGCGTTCGTCGACCCGTTCCGTGACGCCAAAACGCTCGTGATCAATCACTCAATCCTCGATCCCTTCACCGATGAGCCCTACAGTCGTGATCCCCGCGGCATCGCGGCCAGGGCCGAGGCCTACCTGCTGTCGACCGGCATCGCCGACACGGTCTACTTCGGACCCGAGGCTGAGTTCTACATCTTCGACGACGTGCGCTTCGAGACCCGTCAGAACGCCGGCTACTACTTCCTCGACTCGATCGAAGGTGCCTGGAACACCGGGCGCGAGGAGGAGGGCGGCAACCTCGGCTACAAGACGCGCTACAAGGGCGGGTACTTCCCCGTGCCCCCGGTCGACCACTACGCCGATCTGCGCGACGAGATGGTGAAGACTCTGCAGCAGGTCGGACTCGTCGTCGAGCGCGCCCACCACGAGGTCGGCACCGGCGGCCAGGCCGAGATCAACTACCGATTCAACACTCTTCAGCGCGCGGCCGATGAGGTCATGCTCTTCAAGTACGTCATCAAGAACGTCGGATGGCAGAACGGCAAGTCCGTGACCTTCATGCCCAAGCCCCTCTTCGGTGACAACGGGTCGGGCATGCACTGCCATCAATCGCTGTGGAAAAACGGCGAGCCACTGTTCTACGACGAGCGCGGCTACGGCGGGCTGTCTGACATGGCCCGCTGGTACATCGGTGGACTGCTGAAGCACGCACCGTCACTGCTCGCTTTCACCAACCCGACGGTCAACTCCTACCACCGCCTGGTCCCCGGGTTCGAGGCTCCCGTGAACCTCGTCTACTCGGCTCGCAATCGCTCGGCGTGCATTCGCATCCCGGTCACCGGCACTTCGCCCAAGGCCAAGCGCATCGAGTTCCGCGTCCCGGATCCGTCGAGCAATCCCTACCTGGCCTTCTCGGCCATGCTGCTCGCTGGCATCGACGGCATTAAGAACAAGATCGAGCCGCCGGCACCGGTCGACAAGGATCTTTACGAGTTGCCGCCTGACGAGTTGGCCGAGATCGATCAGGTGCCCGGCAGCCTCTCGGAGGTTCTCGACGCACTTGAGGCCGACAACGACTACCTGCAGGCCGGCGATGTCTTCCCCGCCGACCTCATCGAGACGTGGGTGGACTACAAGCGGACCAACGAGGTGGATCCCATCCGCCTGCGCCCGCATCCGCACGAGTTCGAGATGTACTACGACATCTAGAACTTAAGGAATTTGACCCGAATTTCCTCCATGGCATTGCCTCCCTGAGTGAAATTTCCGGCCCAGAGTGGCAGGAAAGTGGCAGAAAGTTATCCACAGGGTCTCCCTTCGCGTCGATTCGCCTCGCGCGCCAGGGAAACAAGCAGCCCCCCGAGCCATCAGGTTCGGGGGGCTGTTCGTCGTCGCGGGAGGCACCCGCAGACAAACTCGTGGGGCCGGCTACGTCCCGACCGCACCGGCCGCCCCGTCCCCGGGATCGCCGGCGGCGCCAGCCCAGGCACGGTCGAGGATCTCGCGCGCCTGGTCGAAGGTCACCGGGTCCACCTGGACGTACAGCCCGGTCGGCGACGGCGAGGGAGCGCAGAGTCTCCAACGCGTCTCCGCTCTGGCTCTTTGGTTTGCACTTCATAGGTCTACTAGGACTGCCTAGACTTCTCCTGTGATTATCGAAAACGCCCTTTACTTACTTCCTACCTGGGCCTCAATCGCAATCGCCCTGCTCCCACCGATGGTTGTCATCATCGGCGTCCGACTGTTTCGGAGATCACCGCTAGCTGACTCGGCAACACTCGCAATGCGAGCCACGCTCTATGCACTCTTGAGCACCGCTTTCGCATTCTCCGTCACTTTTTCGGTAAACACGTTGTGGTCACAGAACACGCAGGTCTACGAAGCAGCAACAAATATGGCTCAAGCCGGAGTTTCACTCGCTGAAGCCGTTGACGAGGTCGATGGCAAAGCCGCCAGCGAACTCACTGCTGAGTTCTCGACATTTCTCGTGCAGGTCAAAGCCGACTCAAAGGACATCTCGATTAGGGGTGCCGAGCTACCTACCAAAACTCTTCAGGGTATACACGCCAAGGTCTCCCAACTTTCCGCTGATCCGGATCAAGCGAAGCGAATCGAAGCAGCATTTGAAGAAATCGTCACCGCCAGGCAGGCGTGGCTCAGGGCCTTGAACTCCCCTGGAATCCCCGACGTCATTTGGCTCAACATCGCGCTCCTAGGCCTAATCTTTGCCGGCGTGATTGCCGCCGCTCCGCCCGGAAAAAGTCAACGGTATGAGACAGGCGTCGTCGCCATGTCAGGCTTGGTCATCGGGTTCTTCCAGATTCCGCTCTACGTCCTGAACAGCCAGGCTTTCGTCCTCACGTTGGCCTCTGACATCTTCGATGAATTCACCGATCAATATCCGTCCAACCGTGGACTCGTGACCGGGTTTGTGAGTTTCATCGTCATTGGTGGCATCTTCATCGGCACTATGTTCTTGATTCGCAGGCATCAGACGCACGAAGAGAGCCAGAGTGAGCCCACTGGCGCGTTAGACGCTGAAGCTGACTAGACCTCTGATCGACAAGCCAGTGACTTAGCGAGTCAAGGCCAGCAATTCCGCATCGGAGTAGGAACTTTCGACGGTGCGCCCATTGACGACAACGGCATGGACAACTTCGATTTGGACAAGGAGAGTCTGTGGCCCTACGTCCAAGCGATGCTGGACGAAGGCTGGCAGGTGACCATTGAGCCGAGCGCGTGGATGGAGGAAAACCGCTGCCCCGAGTGCTTCCAGGAATGGCAGATTGACGGCGCAAAAATTTGCTTGTGCGACGACGACCTGGCGGTCCCGCCGTTAGCCGACTAGACGAGCGAACGCCCCCACCATCAAGGCGATGGTGGGGGCGTTTTCGTTGGATGGGCGCGGAGGGTCGCCGGCCTACTTGGTCCTTGCGGTGACGGTGAGAGCGAAGTAGCACCTGCGGCCGCCGTGCGAGTGGCAGAAAAGTGGCTGGAGTGGCAGAAAAGTGGCTCAAATATGGCGGTTCAACGCACGACGACGCACGCAATCGCTAACCCAAGTTTCCCAATGACACCAACGCTTTTCACGCTTTCACGCCACAACACCGCACCCCCACGATCGCCGTACTACGACATCTAATCCGATCCGCCTCCGGCGAGAGTTCGCGCGTGCGGGCCTCGTCGCGGGTTTTGACCACGCGTCGCATCGCCTCGCGCGTAGGAGTGGATGGGGACCGCACACCGCGGTCCCCATCCGCTTTTTTGCCTCCACTCTCGGGTAGTGTCGCGGGGTGGCTCAGCGACTTGTCGTACATATCGGCCCCCGCAAGACCGGGACGACGTACCTCCAACGCGTCCTTCAACTGCTGTCCCCTGATTTGACGTCGCACGGTGTGCTCTACCCGATCGACTACCGGGATCAGGAGGACTACAACCACGTCGGCGCGGTCACCGACCTCACCCACAACGAGGAGAGCAAAGAGTCCAATCGCTGGACCGGCAAGGACGGCTCCGGTTGGACCGGCCTGGTGAACGCCATCAAGGGTTGGGACGGGACCGCGATCATCTCCGCTGAGATGATCGGCGGCCTACGGCCGCCCGCGGCCCGGCGACTTCTCGACGGCCTGGCGTCCCCCACCATCGACGTGGTCATCACGATGCGCGACCTCGGCCGCATCCTGCCGTCGTCCTGGCAGCAGCATGTGCGCAACACCCACACCCAGGACTACAAGGCCTACCTCAAGCGGCGCACCAGGGAACGCGGGGCAGACTCGCCGCTCCAGATGCAGTCGACGTGGGATACCGAGCGCCACCAGACCTTCTGGCGGTCCTACGCCTACGGTGCCCTCGTGCGGCGGTGGCAGGACCTGGTCGGCCCGGAACACGTCCGCATCGTCACCCTGCCCAAACCCGGGGCGCCATCGACACTGCTGTGGGAGCGCTTCCGCGAGGCCGTGGACGCCCCCGGACTGCCACAGACGCCTCCACGCCTGCCCGCCTTCATTGCCAACGTCGGCTCCACGCGCGCGGAGGCCATTCTCCTGCATGCGCTCAACGTCGAAGCCAAGCGCCGCGGCTGGAATCGCAAGACGACCAACGAGTTGCAGCAGCGTCTGCTCTCCGGTGGATTCCTCGACCGTCCCGATCGCGGTGCCCCGCTCCTGCTGCCCAGCAGGTTCCTCAAGCCGGTTCAAACCTGGGCCGATGTCGATATCGATGACGTGCGCTCAACCGGCGTGACCCTGCTCGGTGATCTGGAGGACCTTCGGGTTCCCGACTCTGCGGCGAGCCACAATCGGGCAGCCCCCGAGGAGGTCGCCGCGGCCGGAGCCTTCGCCACCGCGAATGCGATGGACTACGAGGCTGAGCTGATTCGTCGTCGCAACGAGCGGGAGGCGCGTCTCACCCTTCCCGGACGGGTTCTACGCCGGGTTCTACGCCGGGTTCGACCGCCGCGGTCGTAAGCCCGCGTGCTGCCGTGATCGCTAGGATGATGCCGATGACGGCGACCGCTCCCCAGAAGGCGTTGAGGGCTACCTGAGCCCAGGCGAACTTGACGATGGAGTACACCGTGAGGAGCACGGCGGCCCCGAGATTCATCAGGTGATAGGTCTTGCTGCGAGCGTCGAGCCGATGCGTGGCGACGAGCGCGTAGGCGGTGACGAGAAGCACGGCTCCACCCCACCCCACAACTTCCCAAACGATCAGCACGGCCAGAGTGTAGGGCCTATCCGTAGAACAGCCGCTCCACGACCGTGCGGGCGCGACGCGTGGCACGCCAGTACTCCTCAAGGAGCTCGGCGGGCGGGTCGAACCCACAGATGAAGGCCACCGAGGCGAGGTCCGCGCCCTGCGACGGAATGAGGTCCGAGCCGCGCCCGGTGGCCAGCACATAGGCGTTCCGGACACGGGTCGCGAGCAGCCACGCCTCCGAGAGCACCGCCGCATCAGACCCGTCCACAAGCCCGGCGATCCGCGCAGCATCGAGCGCGTCGAGCGTTGAGGTGGTGCGAAGCGTCGACACCTCGGCGGCCTTGTCCATTTGAAGGAGTTGCACGACCCACTCGACGTCGGACAACCCACCGCGCCCAAGTTTGGTGTGCAGCGTCGGATCGGCTCCGCGCGGCAGCCGCTCGGACTCCATGCGCGCCTTCAGCCGTCGCATTTCCCGTAGTGAGTCGGTGGGCAGCCCACCCGGCGGCCACCGCAAGGGATCGATCAGTTCCTGGAAGGCCGCGCCGAGATCGGGGTCTCCCGCCACCGGGCGCGCGCGCAGGAGCGCTTGAGCCTCCCAGGGTGACGACCAGCGCTCGTAGTAGGCGCGGTAGGACTCCAAGGTGCGCACCAGCGGTCCCTGTCGACCCTCCGGGCGCAGGTCAGCGTCCACCTCCAACGGCGGATCAGCAGACGGGGCCATGAGGTGTCGGCGCACTTCGTTCGCCATAGCGATCGCGGCGTCCGTGGCGACCTTCTCGTCGGCGCCCGGGAGGGGGTCGTGCACGAACATCACGTCCGCGTCGCTCGCGTAGCCCATATCCTGACCGCCGTAGCGACCCATCGCGATGATCGCGAAGCGTGTGGGCACCCGACCATCGGGGGACGCAGCGGCGGCAGAACGCACGGCAATCTGCAGGGCCCCCACCAGAGAGGCTGTCGTCACGTCGGTGATCGCCACCATGGCGTCCTGCGTCGACAGGCGACCGAGGAGATCGGCGGCCGAAATGCGGAAGAGTTCGCGGCGACGGATAGATCGGATGGCCGCCGCGGCACTCTCAGCACTGTCGTGACGGAGTACCGCGCTCAGCGCCTCACTCTCCAGGCTCTCCCGCGACCGTGGCTGCAAATCCGCATCATCAACGAGCAGCGACACACCGTCCGGTGATCGCAGCAGCAGATCGGATGCGAATCGACTCGCGGTGAGGATGCGTGCCATCCGTTCGGCAGCCAGCGACTCGTCACGCAGTAGGCGTAGGTACCACGGAGTGGACCCGAGATCGTCACTCATGCGGCGGAAACCGAGGAGTGCGGCGTCCGGATCGGGGCCATCGGCAAACCAGCCGAGGAGCACCGGGAGCAACGTGCGCTGGATCGCCGCACGACGCGACACCCCGGACGTGAGCGCCTGGAGGTGACGCAGGGCGCCCTCGGGATCGGTGTAACCCAGTGCCGTCAATCGCTGATGTGCCGCCTCGGTGGTGAGGCGCGCATCCCCCGCATCAAGCCGCGCGACCGCGTTGAGCAGCGGTCGGTAGAAGAGCTTCTCGTGGATCCGCCTCACCTCGCGCCCTTGACGTCGCCACTCCGCCGACAGCTCCTCGACGGGATCTTGTCGGAAGTCCAGGGAACGCCCGATGCGCCGGAGATCGACATGGGATTCCGGGACGATGTGCGTTCGCTTGAGGTCCTGCAGTTGTATCCGATGTTCGAAGGTGCGCAGGAAGCGATACGCCGTCGCCAGCGTCGCGCCGTCCTCCCGACCCACATAACCCCACAGTGACAGCGCCTCGAGCGCTTCCAGCGTGGTGGAACTACGCAGCATGACATCGGAGCGCCCATGCACGAGCTGCAGCAGTTGAACGGCGAACTCGACATCACGCAGACCACCACGGCCCAGTTTCAGTTGCCGATCGGCCTCCTTGCCCGGCACGTGATCCTCAACCCGCTGTCGCATACGCTGCACGTCGTTGACGAAGCCATCACGATCAGCTGCAGACCAGACGAACGGTGACACCGCATCGATGTACGCCTCACCCAATTCGCGATCCCCGGCCGCGGGCCGCGCCTTGAGCAGCGCTTGGAACTCCCATGTACTCGCCCAGCGCTCGTAGTACCCCACGTGCGAGGCCAGCGTTCGCGTGAGCGCCCCCTGCTTGCCCTCCGGGCGCAGCGCGGCATCCACCTGCCACAGGGATCCCTCGGGCGTGGACTCCGAGCAGGCGCGCATCATTCCGCTCGCCAGGCGGGTGGCGGTCTTGAGCGCCGCCCCTTCGTCCCCCCCGGGGATGGGCTCGGCGACGAAGATGACATCGACGTCGCTGACATAGTTCAGTTCCCGGCCACCGCACTTGCCCATCGCGATGACCGCAAGACGGCACGGTTCGGCATCCGCGGGGAGGTCTGCGCGAGCAATGGCTAACCCCGCGTCCAGGGCGGCGTCAGCAAGGTCCGCGAGTTCAGCCCCCACCACGTCCAGGGGAGCCCCGTACACAAGGTCGCGGACGGCAGTGGCCACGAGTTCGTCCCGGTAGGCCACCCGCAGCAGGTTCATCGCCTCGATATTGCGTGTCACGGGCTCGACGTCGTGGGGGTTGGCTCCGATGGCGGAGAGTAGAACGGCTCGACGGGCCTCCGGTGTGGGGCTGGTCGACTCGATACGGCCCAGGGCCGGCACGAGTCCCGGATGGCGCACGAGATGCTCCGCCAGTGCCCTCGACGTCCCCGCGACGGTGACGAAGGCGTGGAGGGCGGGCTCGTCCGCTGCGAGGACACCGATGTCTACCCCGGCTTCGGCCAGCGCGACCAGTGAGGCCAGGGCTTGGTCTGGATCGGCTGCCGCACCCAACGGCTCGATGAGGCGAGCGGGCTCGACACCCGGCAGGCGCTGGAGTTGGGACTCGGCCCACGCGGGGTCATCAAAACCGCGCCGGGCGAGGAGTCCGGACAGCGACGCCGAGCGATCAGTCACGGCAGCGACGCTAGCGCGTTGGGCAACCGTTCGGCGTCTCGGTCACAGGGTGGGTAGGAGGCGCTCGAGTTCCCAGGGCGTGACCTGTCGGCGGTAGTCCTGCCAGTCCGCCCGCTTATTGCGTAGGAAAAAGTCGAACACGTGCTCACCCAGTGTCTCGGCGACCAACTCGGAGCGCTCCATCTCGCCGATCGCCTGATTCAAGGTGTCCGGCAAGGGGCGAATCCCGAGGGCGCGACGTTCGGCCGCGGTGAGCGACCAGACATCCTCCTCCGCACCGGGCGGGAGTTCATAGCCCTCCTCGATCCCCTTCAGTCCGGCGGCGAGCATGACCGCAAAGGCCAGGTAGGGATTGCAGGCACTGTCAATAGAACGCAGCTCGACCCGGGTCGAGTTGCCCTTGGCGGGTTTGTACATGGGGACACGCACCAGGGCGGTGCTGTTGTTGTGTCCCCAGCACACCATCGCCGGCGCTTCAGCACCGCCATTGAGTCGCTTGTAGGAGTTGACCCACTGATTCGTCACGGCGGTGAATTCCGGCGCATGCTCAAGCAGTCCGGCGATGAAGGAGCGTGCCACCTTGGACAGTTGATACGGCGCCCCAGCCTCGTAGAAGGCATTGCGATCACCCTCGAAGAGGGACACGTGCGTATGCATGCCGGAGCCCGGGGAATCACGGAAGGGCTTGGGCATGAAGCTCGCGTAGACGTTCTGCTCGATGGCCACTTCCTTGACGACGGTGCGGAAGGTCATCAGGTTGTCCGCCGTCGTCAGCGCATCGGCGTAGCGCAGGTCGATCTCCTGCTGACCAGGCCCCGCCTCATGGTGACTGAACTCGACGGAGATGCCCATCGCCTCGAGCATCGTGATGGCCTGACGGCGGAAGTCGTAGCCCACCGATTGCGGGGAATTGTCGAAGTAGCCGTAGTGATCCACCGGTTCGGGGGACATCTCGGAGGGGTGGCCCTTGAGGAGATAGAACTCAACTTCCGGATGTGTGTAGAACGTGAAGCCCATATCGGCCGCGCGCGAGAGGGCGCGCTTCAAGACGAAGCGGGGATCGGCGTACGAGGGTGAGCCATCAGGCATGAGGATGTCGCAGAACATGCGTGCGACGCCGGGCGCCTCCGAGCGCCACGGCAGGACCGCGAACGTCGACGGGTCCGGCTTGGCGAGCATGTCGGACTCGTAGACCCGGGCGAAGCCTTCAATCGCCGAGCCGTCGAACCCGAGTCCCTCCGCGAAGGCGCCTTCAAGCTCGGCAGGCGCCACGGCCACCGACTTCAAGGTGCCCAGGACGTCGGTGAACCACAGGCGGACGAAACGGATGTCCCGCTCCTCGATCGTCCGCAGCACGAAATCGGTCTGCTTATCCATGACCCCAGTCTGCCCGTCCGCGTGTTTCCGGCGCGTTACGTCGACCGAATCGAGGCCCGACTACTCTCAACCCGTGCCCCGACTGCGACTCGCCCTGGTCCAGGCCGACCCCACGGTGGGCGACCTGGCCGCGAACTCCGCACGGGCGTTCGCCGCCGTCCAGGAGGCGGCCAAGCGGGGAGCGGAACTGATCGTCTTCCCCGAGATGTTCCTCACGGGCTATCCCATCGAGGATCTGGCTCTGCGCCCGAGTTTCCAGGAAGCCTCCCGGGACGCCGCCCAACACTTTGCGCGCGACCTCGCGGATGCCGGGCTCGGGGATCTTGTCGTCGTCCTCGGTTATCTGGATCGGCTTGATGCGGCCGAGGGCCTCGGTCGACCACACCGCGGGCCCCTCAACGCCGCCGCGGTGATCCAGCATGGCGAGATCCGAGCGCGCTACGCCAAACACCACCTGCCCAACTACGGCGTCTTCGACGAGTTCCGCTACTTCGTCCCCGGGGACGAGCCGTGCTTCCTGCGCATCCGCGGGATCGAGATGGCCATCGCCATCTGCGAGGACCTGTGGCGGGATGCGGGCGGTCCGATCACGCAGACACACGGGGCGAGTCTGCTGCTGGTGCTCAACGGGTCACCATACGAGCGAGACAAGGACGACGTGCGGTTGGAGTTGTGTCAGCGTCGCGCACGGGAGTACAACGCCACCCTCGCCTACGTCAACATGATCGGCGGCCAGGACGAATTGGTGTTCGACGGGGACTCCCTCGTGGTGGACGCCACCGGCACACTGCTCGCGCGTGCGACCCCCTTCGCCGACGAGGTGCTCGTCCTCGACCTCGACCTGCCAGCGATAGGCCACCGCGGGGTCGATCTCCCGGTCGGCCCGCCGCCGTCCGACTCAGCAGTCCCCACCATCGCACCGCGGCCCTCCGAACTCCAGGAGATCTACGAGGCTCTGACCCTTGGGCTGCGCGACTACGTCGACAAGAATGGCTTCCGGTCAGTGATCCTCGGCCTTTCCGGCGGCATCGATTCGGCCCTGGTCGCGGCGATCGCCTGCGACGCACTCGGCGCGGACCGCGTCCATGGGGTCAGCCTGCCCAGCGTCTACTCCTCCGAGCACTCGCGGTCCGACGCGCAGGATCTCGCCGAACGCACCGGCTTGCACTTCCGTACGGTCCCCATCGCGCCGATGGTCGATGCCTTCCAGGGCCAACTCGACCTGTCCGGGCTCGCCGAGGAGAACCTCCAGGCGCGTGTGCGCGGCACCACGTTGATGGCGCTGTCCAATGCGGAGGGGCACCTCGTGCTGGCCACGGGCAACAAGAGTGAGATTTCAGTGGGCTATTCGACCATCTACGGCGATGCCGTGGGTGGCTTCGCCCCCATCAAGGACGTCCCGAAGACCCTCGTGTGGGCCCTGTCCCGCTGGCGCAACGACGCGGCCGAAGCTCAGGGTGACACGCCGCCGATCCCGCCGAACTCGATCAGCAAGCCGCCGAGCGCGGAGTTGCGCCCGGGGCAGGTCGATGAGGATTCGCTCCCGCCGTACGAGTTGCTCGACGACATTCTCGACGACTACGTCGAGCACGATCGCGGCGCCGCGGATCTCGTGGCGCAGGGATTCAACTCGGCCACCGTGGAGCGTATCCTCCAGCTCACTGATGCCGCCGAATACAAACGCCGTCAGTACCCGCCGGGAACCAAGATCTCCCTCAAGGCCTTCGGGCGAGATCGGAGGTTGCCCGTCACGAACCGCTGGCGGGAGACCGCACCCCCTCCCGTGTCCTCCTAATCGGGCGACCTCGGCGTCAGTCGCGCTGCTGCGGAGGAACCGGGTCCTCGCCCAACTCCTCGCCCACCTCGCCGGCGTAGCGCTCCTGCTCGGCACGCACCAGGTCATCAACGGGGCTGTCCGCGGGCACAAGCCCCTTCTTTCGGGGTGGCTCAATGCGCGGCAGGAGGAAGCCCACAATGGCCGCGGCGAGGAAGACGACGCTCAACGAGACCAGGTAGGTCACGTGCGAGGCATTGAGGAAGGACTCGAACGCGCTTTGCCGGATCGGCTCGATGACCGCCGCTGGAGCGCCCGCTGATTCAAGGGACGTGAGGACCTGGTCGGTCGCGATGATCGAGTTGGCCGCGGCATCCTTCGCCTCCTGCGGCACGTCGGCGGGGAGCTGATCCAGCGACGACACCACCCGGGATGCGTACTGCGTCGCCAAGACCGTGCCGATGATGGCCACGCCGAGGGCACCGCCGACCTGGCGCACCGTGTTCTGCACGGCAGAGCCTGCACCGGCACGCGCCAAAGGCAGCACGTTCTGCATCACCGTCGATGCGGGGGCGATGACGTTGCCCATTCCGAAGCCGAAGATGAAGAAGGCGACGAGGATGACCCACAACGGTGTGTCGATTTCGACGAAGAAAAGCGATGTCATCGCTCCGGCGACGAGCAGGAGTCCCACCGTCATCACCGTGCGGTAGCCGAAGCGCAGCACCATCTTCGCGCTCCGCGGAGCGGCGATGATCTGTCCCAACGCAAAGGGAAGGAAGCACAGTCCAGCGGTCAAGGTGGTGTAGCCGCGCAGGATCTGCAGGTAGAAGGGAAGCGTGAAGGTGATCCCCGAGAGGGCGAAGAAGGCGAATGTCACGGCCACAAGGCTCACGGCGTACCCACGATTCTTGAACAGCGACACGTCAAAACTCTTGTGATCGCTGCGGGCTTCGACCCACAGGAAGATCGTCAACACGATGATGCCGGCCACGATGGGGCCGACGACGGAGGGAGCCGTCCAGCTCAAGGTCTGCGACGCGTCGATGATCCCGTAGATGAGCAGGGTCAGGCCAACGATGGAGAGAACCAAGCCGGTGATGTCGAGGCGCTGGGGATGGGGATTGCGGGTCTCCGGAACGACGCGCCAGATACCGACCAGCCCGATGAGCACGATGGGCACGTTGATCAAGAACACCGCACCCCAGTCGTTGCCGGTAATCCAACTCGACCACTCGGGGTTCTCGAGCAGGAGGCCACCGAGAACCGGACCCAACGCCACCGCGGCACCGACGGCGCCGGCCCATGCGCCGATCGCCTTCCCGCGCTCGTGCGGCGGGAACACCACGGTGATGATGGCTAGCGTCGTAGGCAGAACTGCTGCACCACCGATGCCCATGACGGCACGGAAGGAGATAAGCATCAGCGGTGTGGCCGCGAAGGCGCACGCCGCGGATGCCAGGGCGAAGATCACCAGACCGGTGACGAGCACGCGCTTGCGTCCGTAGCGATCACCGAGCACTCCCCAGGTGAAGAGCAGCGCGGCAAAAACAAGGATGTAGCTGTCGACCGCCCAGACGAGTTCGGCCGCGCTGGCCTCCAGATCGCGCTGGATCGTGGGCAGGGCGATATTGAGCACGGTGTTGTCGAGGACAACGATGAGCAGACTGACGACGAGCACTCCGAGGATTGCCCAGCGCCGTGGGTGTCCCTCCCCGTTGGTCATCCATGAGTTAGGGGACATTGACCTCTCCGGCTACTGACGGCCCGGATACCCGGGCCGGGCGCACGATACTCCCCCACGCTGAATGACCCTGCCGAAGCAACGACACGTGACCGAGGACACAGTCGCAAACTCAGCCGGACTGTGGAACCATAAACCTGTCCGGGGACTCCGCACGGGAGCCTCGAGATGGGAGTACCACCATGTCGACTGTGCCCGCGGCATCCACCCGCCGCACCACCATCAACGATCTCCAGGCCGCCACCGCCCGCGGTGAGCGATGGCCGATGATCACCGCCTACGACGCGATGACCGCGCGGATCTTCGATGAGGCGGGTATTCCCGTCCTACTCGTCGGAGACTCGGCCGCCATGGTCGTCTACGGCTACGACTCAACCCTTCCCGTCACTGTCGAGGATCTCCTCCCCCTCGTCGGGGCGGTCGTCCGCGGCTCGCAGCGTGCACTTGTCGTCGCCGATCTGCCGTTCGGCTCGTACCAGGCCTCGATCCCGCAGGCACTGGAGACGGCCACGCGATTCATGAAGCAAGCGGGCGCCCACGCCGTCAAACTCGAAGGTGGACGTCATGTGCTGCCCCAAGTGGAGGCCATGGTGGCGGCAGGAATCCCGGTCATGGGACACCTTGGCCTCACACCGCAATCTGTGCATGCGCTCGGTGGCTACCGAGTCCAAGGCCGAGGCGAGGCTGGTGACGTTCTGTTGCGCGATGCCAAGGCCCTTGAAGCCGCGGGCGCCTTTTCCGTTGTCCTCGAGGCCGTCCCGGCCGACCTCGCCGCGCATGTCACCGAGGTCTTGAGCATCCCCACGATCGGGATCGGGGCGGGAGCCTCGACCGATGCCCAGGTGATCGTCTGGCAGGACATGGCGGGGCTCAGCGCCGGCCCGCTCCCCCGTTTTGTCAAGC
>Ga0222714_10003881_pt1 | contig 14946 bp, 15 predicted proteins | sample C33_3DmetaG_FD_165048 | JGI IMG/M metagenome (GOLD analysis project Ga0222714, IMG submission 165048) | Estuarine water microbial communities from San Francisco Bay, California, United States - C33_3D | ecosystem: Environmental > Aquatic > Marine > Unclassified | place: USA: California... | reverse complement strand
AGTTACAGAGTCTGAGATTTCTGAATCGCTAAGAGGATTAAAGGGCCAGGTAACCCTAATCGTTATTGCTCATCGCTTGTCTACAGTAGTAAATGCAGACAGAATTTACTTTATGGAAAAGGGTGTAGTTAAGGGAGTAGGAACTTTCGAAGAACTTAAACGCAATCATTCTGAATTTCTCACTCAAGCAGAGTTAATGGGCTTATAGTGAAGATTCTTGTCACCGGGGCTGCTGGCTTTGTGGGTAGCCATGTATTAAAAAGACTCAAAGAATTAGAATTAGATGTTTATGGTATTGACAACTTCTCCTCTTACTATTCAGTCGATTATAAAAATCTAAGACTTGAATACCTAGGTCTTACAATAGGTTCTGATATAACAAAATGTGACATTTCTAATTATGAGCAGGTAAGTGAGATGATTTCAGGAATTAAACCAGATTATATAATCCATCTGGCAGCTCAAGCAGGAGTCAGATTGAGCCTAAAAGATTCTAGTTCTTACATATCAGCAAATGTTGCTGGGTTTCAGAACATCACTAGGTCATCTATCGAAAATGAAGTAAAGGGAATTGTCTACGCATCTTCATCAAGCGTTTATGGAGATCTCACTCCTACGCCTTATAAGGAAGCCTCGATTTCTTTAAGGCCAAAGAGCCTTTACGGTGTAACCAAATTGAGTAATGAACTATTTGCAGAAATACAATCCAAGTCAAACAATTTACGTTTTCGAGGACTTCGGTATTTCACAGTTTATGGGCCATGGGGTAGACCTGATATGGCATATTTCAGAATAGCCGCAGCTGCTCTAGGTCAGGGAAGATTCACCCTTTTTGGTGATGGAACAATAAAGAGGGATTTCACTTATATTGATGATGTTGTTGAAAATACCATCGCTTTATTTAGAGACCTAACGAGGCAAGACGAAAAATTCAATGACATTGTTAATATTGGAGGAAGCCGCCCCTTAGAGATGAATTACCTGATAGACCTCATTTCACAGAGAGGAAGTCATCCAATAGATTTAAGTCGAGGGGAGGAAAGTAAGCTGGACTCACGAATCACTATGGCGGATAACTCTTATTTAAAATCGATTCTTGGAGAACTGAAGTTTACTGACTTAGAAGAGGGAATCGAAAATCTCATGGATTGGGTAAGGCAAGAATATATTAAGCCGAGCCTTACAAATTGGATTCAAAGCACTGTTTAAAGCTATTGAGCAGTACCATAAGCTAACTCAGCGTAAACCACTGAAGGGGTGATCATGGGATCAGTAGTCAAAAAGCGCCGCAAGCGCATGGCTAAGAAGAAGCATAAGAAGCTTCTAAAGAAGACTCGTATTCAGCGCAGAAATAAGAAGTAATTTAGATCTTTACTAGAACGAGACTCTTATGTAGACATCCTGCAGTTCCGATATTCAGAATCAAATCAGGCTTTTTCTCCAAAACTAGTTCAGTTGTAAGTCTTGCCGATTTAATCCTTCCAATTACTGCGCAATAAATTAATTTGATCGGTCCTTGGATGTCGAAGTACTCAAACTCTGAGGTTGCAACTACAATGATTTTCTTCATGCTTTTATCCTAATACCCTGTTGTGCAATGAACAAAAAAAGTAATGGTTAAGATAGACTACCTCATGGCTTTAAAGTGCTTCAAATGTGACTTACTTGTCATCGGGGCCGGAGCGATTGGATTTTCCATTGGTATTGCGTATCTGAAAGCCAATCCAGGAAGGAAAGTTGTAGTTTCTGACAAAGAGAATCAAATTGGCAAGCATGCAAGCGGAAGAAACTCAGGGGTGCTTCATGCAGGTTTTTACTATTCACCTGAATCGCTAAAGGCAAAATTCTGTCGGGATGGAAATGCAGAACTACGTAAAATGGCGAAGGAGTATAACATTCCAATTCGCGGCGTTGGAAAAGTAGTCGTAGCAAGGAATCATGCAGATGATTTAAGTTTAGATAAACTCTTTGAGCTCGGAATACAAAATGGAGTCGAACTTGAATTACTTGATGAACAATTACTAAAGCAATTCGAACCACTTGCGAAAACAACCAATAGATTTTTATGGTCTCCAACTACATCAGTTTCTGATTCTGTAATGATTATGAATGCTCTGAAAACGGAATTTGAGTGCCTTGGTGGAATAGTTACCTTTAATGCCAAAGTTGAATTACAGGAAGTTTCGGGCATGATTCATGAAAGAAGTCATACCTATGATGCAGAATTCATTGTAAATGCAGCTGGAGCACAGGCAGATCGCATTTCCCGCCAAATCAATGTTGGTCTTGAATATGCCATGTTGCCATTCATGGGTATTTACCGGACGACCAATCAAAGCCAGCTACCTCTTCAGCGGTTGGTATACCCGGTTCCACATCCAATAAATCCTTTCTTGGGCGTTCACTTCACCTTAACGATTGATGGGCTAGTAAAAATTGGCCCAACAGCAATTCCTATTTTCGGCCGGGAACAGTATGCGTTGAACACTGGCTGGTCGATTTCAGATTCAATCCAAGCTTTGAAGGGTGCATTTGCCCTAGTTAAGGGAGAGAGCCACAATTTTGGGGCAATTTTAAAATCGGAATGGCCTAAGGTTTTCTTGAAGAAATTGGTGAAAGATTCCACAGAGCTTGTTCCAAGCGCTCATAATGTTAGGAGATGGGATAAGAAGCCGCCAGGAATACGCGCCCAATTAGTCCACTTACCTACCGGCAAACTGGAGCAAGATTTTGTTGTCAAAAAGTATTTGAATTCACTTCATGTGCTTAATGCCGTGTCACCAGGCTGGACAAGTGCAATCCCATTTGGAAAATGGATTGTGGACGAATATATAAATGCTTGAACGCACAGATAATCCTAGCAATTGAGTATGGGGATCAAATGAGACAAGCATTTGTAATTTTTGATCGTGATGGAACGCTAATTGATCATGTGCATTATCTTGTGAATCCAGAACTCGTAAAAGTAAAAAAAGATCTAGGTAAAGCTTTACAGTTACTTCAGAATTGGGACTTTAGATTTGGAGTAATTAGCAACCAATCTGTAATCGGACGTGGATTTGCCACTAATCTAGATGTAGAGTTGGTCAACTCCAAGATTCTTGAATTCCTAGAGCCTTTAGGTATAGAAATTGACTTTGTATATTTCTGCCCTCACTTACCAGGTGATGGTTGTAGTTGTAGAAAGCCAGAAATAGGACTTGGACAGAGAGCTAAAAACGAGCACTACCTGGACCCAAGTGTAAGTTTCATGGTTGGAGATCAAGAAAGCGATATGATTTTCGGAAGAAATCTTGGGTGTAAGACTGTTCAATTGACAAACGGTGCCGACAAAAGTGCTTTCGCAGACTACTTTGCAGACACTCTTGAAGAGGCAGCCAGATGGATTGTAGCTGAAATGAATAGGAAGGGGTCTTAAGTGGAAAAATTAGAGTTGCGCTTTCAAGAACTAACAGATTTGATTCCAAAGTTTGAACTCAATGCGTCAAAAGCGATACAGGCTTCGGCTGATGCATTGGTAGCCGCATTCAAAGGCGGCAACAAAGTTCTTATCTGCGGAAATGGTGGAAGCGCGGCAGATTCTCAACATTTTGCAGCAGAATTTGTTAATGCCTTCTCTAGAGACTTAGATAGAAAAGCGTTACCCGCAATTGCTCTTTCGACAGATACTTCAATTTTGACGTCCATTGCCAACGATTTTGAATTTGAGAATGTTTTCTCTAGACAAGTCGAAGCTTATGGCCTACCGCGAGATATTCTCATAGTGCTTACAACGAGTGGATCATCTAAAAATTGTCTTAATGCACTTAAAGTCGCAAATTCGATGGGCTTAATTACGATTGCATTTACAAAGGAGCAGGGCGAGGTATCAACACAAGCTCATATTTGCATAGAGGTCCCATCTGAAAACACGCAACACATACAGGAATGTCACATGCTTGCCTATCATGTCTTAACCGAATTGGTGGAAGATGCTCTCTTTAGAAAGGTGATACCCCAATGAATATACTTGTAACTGGTGGGGCGGGGTACATAGGTTCCCTCTTGGTACCCCATCTTTTGAACGAAGGACATTCTGTAACTGTAATTGATAATTTTATGTATAAGCAAATAAGTTTAGCTTCTTCGGTCCGCGACGAGAAATTGTCATTGATATTTGGTGACGTGCGCGATGAATCACTAATGAAGAAACACTTAGCGAAGGCTGATGTAATCATCCCCCTTGCTGCAATTGTTGGTGCACCCGCGTGTGATGGTGATCCATTAGCCGCCCAGTCCATTAATAAGGACTCAATTTTGTGGCTCTTGAAACAATTAAGTCCAGAGCAGCGCATAATTATGCCAACAACGAACAGTGCTTATGGCAGTGGGGGAAAGGATAACTATTGTGATGAGAACTCGCCGTTAAATCCGTTATCACTTTACGCTCGCGATAAAGTCACCGTAGAAAACTCGCTTATGGAATTTCCGAATGCCACAAGCTTTAGATTGGCAACCGTATTTGGAATTTCTCCTCGAATGCGCCTGGATCTATTGGTCAATAATTTTGCCTATCGCGCGATTACAGATGGTTTTGTAGTTGTCTTCGAAGGTCACTTTAAGAGAAACTATATTCATGTACTTGATGTTATCCAGGCTTTTAGTCTTGCACTGAACAACGAGAAGGATTTCAAAGGAGAGATTTTCAACGTAGGTCTCTCTGAGGCAAATATCTCTAAGATTGACTTATGTCTTAAAATACAATCTCTTATCCCGACATTCACTTTTCTTGAAGCTGAACTGGGCAAGGATCCAGATCAGAGAAACTATGTGGTTTCAAACCAGAAGATTGAAAATCTTGGTTTTAAGCCTGAGGTTTCACTAAGCAGCGGGTTAGAAGAGCTTATCAAAGGGTTAAAGATGTTTAATCACAAACCATTTACGAATATTTAGCGCAATGGTCATTACGAAGACCCCCTACCGGATTTCTCTTTTTGGTGGAGGGACAGATCATCCTGCATGGTATCGGGAGCATGGTGGAGAAGTCATTTCATTTGCAATCGATAAGTACTGCTACTTAACAACAAGAATTCTTCCGCCATTTTTTAGTCACAAATATAGAATTGCTTATTCCAAAGTAGAAACAACCAACAGTATTGGCGAAATCCAGCATCCAGCCGTACGTGCAGCATTGAGAAAGTATTGTCCTGACTTAAACTTAGAAATACATCACGATGGTGATCTACCTGCTCGGAGCGGAGTAGGCTCATCTTCTGCCTTTGCGGTTGGCTTGATTCATTCTCTGTCAATATTACAAAACAAAGAGATTTCGATAGACGAACTTGCTAACGAGTCAATCCACCTTGAGCAAGTTGAATTGGAAGAAAACGTTGGCTCACAGGATCAAATTGCCTGTGCTGCGGGAGGCTTGAATTACATAAAATTTGGGGGGGAAAAAGAGTGGGATCTCGAACCCATAACAATCAGCGATTCGAAAAAAAGCGAAATAGAAAATCGTACAGTTTTGATTTTTACTGGAGTAAATCGCTCCAGTTCAGACATACAGGCAAACTTGTTGATTGACCTAGATAAGAAAACAAAAACAATGCAACGCACTATGGAATTAGTGCGAGAATGTAAAGAAATACTTCTAAATGATTCAAATTTAGACGAAATTGGTGAAATGCTAGTTGAAAGTTGGAGTCTGAAAAAAGCTATGAATTCAAATGCAATTACTCCTGAACTTGAGGAAATCTGGAAAGAATCTCAGCGAGCAGGTGCATTAGGAGGCAAAGTTTTAGGTGCGGGAGGTGGTGGGTTTTGTATGTTTTGGGTCAGAGAAGGCGGCAGGGAAGATTTTCTTAAAGAATTTAGATTTGGGACCCATGTCCCCATAAAAATCTCGAATGAAGGTTCAAGCTGCATACTAAAATCGTGACTTCTTATAGAATTGAATTATTGAATGTTTTATAACCAACTTCTACGCGTAATGGAGATACTCAAAGATGACTCAAGGTAGTTGGCCTTTAATGCAAAACAACATCACCCGATCAGATTTGGATAAGTTAATTGAGTATCTAAGTCAACCGAATCCTAAATTAACACATGGTCCTATGGTGAAAAAATTTGAAGAAGAGTGGAGCAAGTGGCTTGGCGTAAAGTACTCGTTGATGGTTAATTCCGGATCTTCTGCCAACGATTTAACCATGATGGCTCTTAAAGAAATTAAAGGCTGTGGAGAAGTTATAGTCCCCCCTTTAACTTGGGTATCAGATATATCTGCTGTACTTCGAGCAGGATTAAAGCCTGTGTTTGTTGATATTAGTCCGACTACGCTTGCACTTGACCCTTCGAAAGTGTTTGAGGCGATTACTCCCGAAACGCGTGCGGTTTTTCTAACCCACGTTTTAGGTTACAACGGTTTGACTGATGATTTATTGCAGGGATTAAGAGAAAGAAAGATTCCATTAATTGAAGATGCTTGCGAGTCCCATGGTGCAATTCATAGAAATAAGAAAGTAGGTAGTTATGGCTGGGCATCGAATTTTTCATTTTACTACGCACACCATATGAGTACAATCGAAGGAGGAATTGTTTCAACAGATGATGAAGAGCTTTATGACATGATTAGAATGATGAGATCTCATGGCATGGTGCGCGAGAGTCTAAATCTAGAAACCAAACGTAGATACCTAGAAGAAAACCCAGATTTGAACCCCGATTTTATATTTGCATTTCCCAGTCATAATATGCGAAGCACAGAGCTAAACGCAATTCTAGGCTTAGAGCAGTTGGCTAGATTAGACGAAAACAATTTAGCAAGGACTAGAAACCTCAAACTCTTTCTTTCCGTATTGGATGCACGTGTTTTTCAAACAGATTTTGAAGTAACGGGAAGTTCGAATTATGCATTTACTCTTGTTTTAAATAAATCAGACTTTACTGTTAGAGATAGAGTCGAACGTACCTTAATGGCGGCGGGCATTGAATTTCGACGAGGTTTATCAGGAGGGGGAAATCAACTAAGGCAACCGTACCTGAGGAATCTTTCTGGCTTCCCGAAGCCAGAAAGTCTGGAGGTTGTGGATCATATACACCACTTCTCATGGTACATAGGAAACTATCCAGATTTAGACCAGTCAAAAATTCTCCATCTTGGGCATATCCTCAGTAAAATCTGATTGTTGATGGAACAATGGCCTTGCAAGTAAATTGTAGTTTTAATTCAAGTTAGTTGCGTTATTCTGTGGGTGTATTTAAACTTCGAATGCTATTTTGAGAAAGGAGAGTAAATGTTAGGTGGAGCCTTAGAACGTGTTGACAAGCCATGGGGCTATGAATTTAGATTAAGTCTAGGGCCGAATTTAACATTAACGTACTTGACGCTTTTCCCAAGGTCACAGACTTCTCTTCATTGTCATCCACATAAAACTACCTCGCTTACCGCTATCTCTGGAGCGGGCACCATAAAGTTTCTTAAGGATAGTATTGATTTTCGTTCGGGTACGTCATTCATGGTTCGAAATGGATTGTTCCACCAGGTTGTGAATACGAGCCAAGAAATCCTTGTTGTTTTGGAGTTTGAGAATCCTAGCGATGCTAATGATTTAGTGCGTCTTGACGACGAGTATGGACGTAGATTCATGAGCTATGAAATGAAATCTGAGTCTAACTCTCTTAATGAAACAGAATTGAGTTTCTTTAACTTTATTGAGAACGGTGGAGCTTGGTCAAATTCAGAGACAGAGATTAAGATTCTATCCTGGAAAAATTTTGCGCCAGATTTCATTGACGATGCAGTCTATGCTGTGTTAGAAGGTGGTTTACGTGACAAGGTTTCTAACGCCCTTATTCTGCGGGAAGGGGACTGCACAAGCACCTCGACTGTCCAAAGGCTGATAGGTTCATTTGATTGGGATCCAACCACAAAACTTTTACAGATACAAAAAAGGCCTGCAAGTGAACTTAAGAGGTGATTTCATGCTAAATTCAATGGAGATTTATCGAAGAATGTATCTTGTGCGGCGTTTTGAACTAAGGGTTGTCGGCGCACATCAGCGGGGTTTAATCACGACTCCGATTTACCTTTGTATCGGTCAAGAAGCCATCGCATCCACCCTGAGCTGTTTTCTCCCAAAAGGTACTCCGATATTCGCACAACACAGGGCTCACTCCTATTTTCTCTCATTCGGGGGAGATCCGAAACACCTTAAGTCTGAACTGGTTTCTAGCTCCGATATTTGGACAAATGGTTCAGGAGGTTCCGCGTCGATTTCTTCAAGTGAGATAAACATGTTTGGGCACAGCGGATTAATGGGGGATCAAGTTCCAATTGCAGTTGGATACGCTCTTACAACAGGGTTACCAACCCTCGCGGTTGTTGGGGATGCTTCCGTGGAGGAGGATTATGTAATGAGTTCAATCGCCTATGCCGTTAAAAGAGATATCCCTTTATTGTTGATTTGTGAAGATAATAATCTATCAATTCTGACTCCTAAGTCTGTGCGCAGAGATTGGGAAGTATGTGAAGTTGCGAGAGCTTATGGGGCTAAGAGTTTTGATATTGAAGATGACCCCAAAACGATTTGGGAGACTTTATCTAAATGGAATTTGAAGGAAGTATTTGTGGTTAATATTAGGACAACTCGGCACTATTGGCACGCAGGAAGTGGCCAAGATGAACTGCCTAATGTTGATCGCCTTAATGAATTTAGAGAAAGCCTCAATTCGCGTGGTTTGTTCAAAAAACTACAACAAATCGAAAATAATGTTGATGCTGAGGTTGACTTATTATGGAAATGAATCTGGCAGAGCTCATTACAAATAAGTGCGAGGAACTCTTAAACAAAAGAGATGGCCTAATAATGGGGCAATGCTTGTCTGCGGTTGGTTGGGTTGGGGGTACTGTTCCTAAACTTCCTAATCACAAGGGAATTGTCGAGTTGTCTATGGCGGATGTTGCTGGTGGTGCTATTGCGGTTGGAGCTGCCTTAAATGGAATAAAGCCAGTAGTTTATGTGGTCAGGTATCAAGGCTTTCTTTGGTACAACGCCATTTCAATTGTTAATTACGCAGCAAAATCTCATGAATTGTTTGGAATCCAATGCCCGCTTCTTGTAAGAGCAATTGCCATGGAGGGCGGAATCGGTCCAGTCGCAGGAGGATCTCACCATTCGATGTTTATGAGAATGCCGGGAGTCAACTTAGCGGCGCCCATGACCCCAAACGAGTGGAGCGAAATTTGGGATTTCCACTTTACAAACCCAAATCCTACAATCATAAGTGAACACCGAAAGAGCTACTCAATAAGTAGTGATTTTCCTGACAATCATATTTCTGACCCTGAGGTGAGCATGTTGGCAATAAGTGCGGGTAGGATTTCAGCAGATCAGGCATTCCGAGAACTCCGGGACTCAGGCGTGAATGCAGATCTGTACCATTTGTTTTGGCTGTCCCCTTTAATTTTCCCAGACGGGTTTTTTGATTCGCTAAGGAAATCCAAACTTTGCGTGGTTGTGGATTCTGATTACGGGTATGGCGGCTTGGCGGAAACTCTAGCGGTTCAAATTCTTAAAGTCGTTCCAGATGCACGAATTAAAGTTATGGGTTTGGCGCGGAAATCTGCTGGATTTTCACCCCAGACTGATAATCTCACACCCTCTTCAACCGAAATTCGTGAGGAAGTAATGGGCATGCTTTCTGAAAGGTCAAATGAAGTCTATGAGTAAAAAAGCGCTAATTCTTACCTGGAGCGGATTCCAAGACCAAGAAGTTGTTTATCCCTACTACCGACTTTTGGGGGCGGGATTCCAAGTCAAAGTGGTTGCAGATAAACGAGACGAACTCTCGAAAGTCTATGGAATTATCGGGGTAGGGGTTCCCTGCCAAATTCTTATTGAGGATCTCAAAAAGAACGCTGAAAAATATCTTTTGGAATATGATCTGCTGATTCTCCCAGGTGGAGTTAAGTCACTAGAAAAATTGCGTCAAGAAAGAGTCATACTTGAATTTATATCGGCTTGGAATGCCAAGGGTAAGTTGATTTCTTCAACCTGTCATGGTGCTCAATTATTGATTTCGGCTAAGGTCGGTAAAGGTAAAAAAATTGCTGCATACTACTCACTTGAGGATGATGTGAATAATGCTGGGTCGATTTATTCTCGAGAAGCTGTTGTAGTCGAGGGTAATCTCATAACATCCCCCCACTACGACTTTATGGGCGAATGGATGGAGGCCACAATCACAAAGTTTGACTTGGGATTGCTTAATGGAAACTAATGTTTTTGCAAGTGAATTCCCTCCAGAGTTCGAGCAGGACTCAAAAAATCTAGCGATCGATTTTGACGGAGTAATTCATAATAATGACCTTGGTTATCATGATGGAACCTGCTACGGCGAAATTATTGATGGCGCTTACGAGTCACTTGAACTATTGGCTAAGAATTTCAGACTTGTAATCTTTACAGCAAAAGCAAAACCCTCACGACCACTAGTTCAAGGTAAGACAGGTGTTGAGTTGGTCTGGGAATGGTTAGAGGATAAAAACATCGCACAATTTATTCAGGAGGTCACAGCTGAAAAGCCTCGAGCCGTGGCATATTTGGACGATAAAGCCGTAAGATTCAATTCTTGGAAAGAAGCCTTAGAAGAAATTTTTGCAATAACCCAAGTAACGCCGAGTTAGATCATTTAAGGGGAAAATGAAAAGCGAATTAGATGTTTTGTTTGTCAATGCAGATTCATCATTCATAGCTTATCAGGGTTTAGCTAACAAATTCTCAGCCATTGAACCGCCAACCTGGTCCTTGCTGCTAGCTGAAAGCTGCAGATCTGTTAAATGGAGTGTAGCCATCTTAGATTGCACTGCGGAAGATTTAAGTCACGAGAAAGCGGTCTCTCGAATTTTGGAGCTTAACCCACGATTAGTCGTATTCGTAGTTTATGGCCAGAATCCAAATTCGGGCACTACTAATATGATTGGAAATACCGAATGCTGCCAATTATTGAAACAAGCAAATCCAGATATAAAGACTTGTTTCGTGGGTTCCCACACAAGTGCATTACCAAAAGAAGTATTGTCTCTTTCATACGTAGACTTCATTTTACAAAACGAAGGTGTCTATGCCCTTAGAAATTTGTTGAAAACTAATCTCGAAGACAATTTGAATCAAGTGAAAGGGATTGGCTACAAAACTGACGGCCAAATTCATCTTACGAGCCCAGAGATTCCTGTACCGCAGGAAAGAATGGATTTTGATTTACCTGGATATGCGTGGGATTTGCTACCTTACAAAAAAAAACCATTTGATTTGTATCGGGCCCATTACTGGCATGCTTGTTATAGCGAAGAGAACAGGTCTCCCTTTGCTGCGATTTATACATCTCTCGGCTGTATGTTTAAATGTGACTTTTGTATGATTAATATAGTTAATAGAATTGATAGCAGTGATTTAATAGTTGCGTCAGATTCGGCCAAGATGCGTTACTGGTCTCCTGAGTTTGTTCAAAGACAGTTAGAAATATTAAGAGAGTTTGGCGTGACGCGAGTCCGCCTTTCCGACGAGATGTTTTTTTTAAATCAAAGATATTTTGAGCCGTTGCTAAGAGGCATTATTGAAAAAGAGTTGGGGTTGCACATGTGGTCCTATACAAGAGTCGACACTGTAAGAGAGAAGTACCTAGAACTCTTTCGGAATGCTGGAATTGAATGGCTAGGAGTTGGAATTGAAGCCGGAAGCCGGGAAATTAGACGTGAAGTTTCAAAAGGCACCTTTCAGATAGATGACATTTCTAGCGTCATTGGGCTAATGCAAAAGTACGACATTAACGTTGGGGCAAACTACATTTTCGGTTTTCCAGACGATAATTTGGAGTCCATGCAACAAACCTTGGATTTAGCATTGGAACTGAACACTGAATTTGCAAATTTTTATCCATGTCAAGCTCTCCCAGGAAGCAAGCTCTACAAAACAGCTCTCGAGAATGGCTGGGAGCTGCCTTCGGAATATGCTGGCTATGCATTCTTGTCGTATGAAGCTCAACCTCTTCCAACCAAGTTCTTATCAGCCGCGGAAGTGGTGTCATTCCGTGATCACGCATGGAAAACTTATTTTACGCATGAGCCATATTTACAATTAGTGGAAAAGAAATTTGGCAAACAACAGAGGTCGAATGTTGAAGAATTAGCAACGATTAAACTAAGACGACGCATTCTTGGCGATTAGTTCTGTGAGTTAAGTTTTAATCTTTGGCAAGCCAGTCTGTTTAAGTAGTATACTTAATAAGTCAAAGCCTCAGTTGGTGTAGTGTTGCCCTCGTAAAACTAACGTCATGAGTTCGATTCTCATAGGCAGCTCAGGTTTGTAGCTTCAATCTCCCAAAGTTCCGAGAATTAGGTTATGATCTAAATGTGGCAGATAACGGAAAAAAGAGCGGGCTAATCCACCTTGATTTAGCTAAACCATGGGGAGGCATTGAAGATCCTGGTGAAATCGAATTGTCCGATGAATCAAAAATAGTGCGGAAAATAAAGAGTATTTTACCATCCCAAATAGATAAAATACTCTTAATTCATTTGCCAGAATTTACTCATTCAGATTTACATTTCGCTACTGCAAAAAGAAAAAGTTATCCATGTTTCCCGCCTACAGGTATCGCGGTCCTAGCAAGTTCGCTCGAAGAAATTCAAATTTCAGTTGAATTATTAGACCTACACTTTGAAATTCTCAATGAAATTACTAAATTAGAAAAAGAGTCCGAGCTTGATTGGGATATTTTGCAACAGATTACATCAAAATCTGTGAAGGAATTCAAACCAGACGTCATTGGATTAAGTTTAATGTTTAATATGGGGCATCAGAATTTAGTTGAGTTTGCAAAATTTCTAAAAGCTAATTTTCCATCCATCCCAATTCTAGCTGGTGGCGTTCACCCGTCTTTAAGTTCTTCGTTGGTTCTTGAAGATGCACCGGAAATTGACTTCATTCTGCTTCATGAAGCAGAATATTCTATTCGACAATTAATATCAGTAGCTAAACAAGAGAGCGACGTTGATATCAAAAACATTTCAATCGCCACAAAAATAGATGAAGAGTATTTTGGGAAAAGCAGTAAATCAGGAGCAACACCATTAACGACTACACCCAATTACAAAAATTTATGTATTGGTGAGTATTCTAAAGTGGGCAGGATTGGAGCCTATACCTTTTTGAGAAGCGAAGACTCCATTGCATCTGCAGTGTTATCAAGGAGAGGTTGCCGGGCAAAGTGCTCATTTTGCTCAGTGAGGTCGTTTAATGGAAAAGGCGTTTCGAAGCGAAGTTATATTGATGTAGTTGATGAAATTGCTTCACTGAAGAATCGTTATAATGTTAGTCACATCATGTGGCTAGACGATGATCTTTTTTTCGACAACGATGATTCGATTAAATTATTTCGAGAACTAGCATCCAGAAATCTCGGAGTCACGTGGGATGCATCAAATGGAATTATTGCGGCTGCACTTAACACGGAGCTATTAGACGCCTGTGTTAGCTCTGGTTGTGTAGGCTTTAATATAGGAATTGAATCAGGTAATCCAGAAATTCTTAGGTCTATGCAAAAACCTGGAACAAGACAAAAGTTTATCGAGGCCGCAGAACTCTTAGAAAAGTATCCAGAGATTTTTACAAAAGGATTTCTCATAATTGGTTACCCAGGTGAAACTATTGGCCAACTCAGAGACACTCAATCACTAGCACTTCAAATGAGTCTAGACTGGTATCCCAGCCAAATTCTTACCCCTATGCCCGGGACACCGGTTCATCAATTGCTCATGAATCAGGACAAGGCCGGGGGCATTACAGAAGCACTTGAGATTAGCCAGTTACCAGGAAAAGGCAGAACTTTTTCAGTGGGAGTTCTAGGTGCTTTACGAAAGAGAGAGATGAATGAAAAAAGTAAAAAAACTTCCTTTGTTGACCTCTTGAAATATGCACAAGATAGTGTAGTCCCGACGCGAGAGCAATTACAAGACATCTATATTTCAATGGACTACTCAATTAACTATAAACCAATATTGAATATGGATAACAAAAGTAAATTGATGAAGAAATCTAAGATGTTAGGAGAGATTTCGACTCGCTTGACAATTGATAATCCACTAGGGACCTTATTTTATGCTTTGTGTTTAAAAAAATTAGGCGAGAAAGAAGAGAGTTATAAATTTTTTGAATTATCAGAGCATTATCTGCAAGAATCACTGTTTTGGCAGGCACGATATGAAGCTCTTGAGATTAACTCGATCAGGGAAGAGTTTTAAATTATATTGGACAAGTTATATGTTGAAAAAATGCTGTTTGAGCGTGATGCTAATTTGAATCTCTAATCCAAAAGGCTAGCCAAAAATTAGTCCTGAAGCTACTTGACTGACTATTGGTACTAATTATTGTAATTTCATCCCTGCGAAAGTGTCCTAACTACACGGTACCGAAGTGAGAAAAACTTGGTTTTCCTCGAAACAGTGACAATTCACAAGTTCCATTTTTTATCAAGAGACAAACACAATATTATCCTTCAAGTGGTTCTAGCCAGAAACCGAAATTTTAGACTCGAAATTATAAGGGACGAATCGACCAATCCCGCCACCTAGCTCAGTTGGTAGAGCGCCACTATCGTTAAGCTAAAGTGATGAGTTTGATTCTCATGGGACTAGTAGTAAAAAAGGCGCCGCAAGCGCATGGCTAAGAAGAAGCGTAAGATGCTTCTAAAGTAGACTCGTATTCAGCGTAGAAATAAGAAGTAATTTAGATCTTTACTAGGACGAGCCTCTTATCAAATGAGGTAATCGCATGGCGGATCTTATTTACTGTCACTATGGCGCTATCTTTAACACCGTTAAGGATGGCGCCATTAGTTATTTTTGGAGTCGAGCTATAAGAGCCAAGAGAACAGAGTCTCTTTTGACATCCAAACAAAAGCCCCTTGGCA
>Ga0222714_10003880_pt1 | contig 14947 bp, 8 predicted proteins | sample C33_3DmetaG_FD_165048 | JGI IMG/M metagenome (GOLD analysis project Ga0222714, IMG submission 165048) | Estuarine water microbial communities from San Francisco Bay, California, United States - C33_3D | ecosystem: Environmental > Aquatic > Marine > Unclassified | place: USA: California... | reverse complement strand
TAAGACAACCTACTTCGCCAACAACAATATGATTGTCAAGGTGGTAGGATACTATAATATTTCGCTAGGAAAAAACATCACAGACTTGCTAGGTTTGTAGACTGTTCATATCTTCGCGTTCCGTTTGGGTCACATCTGTGGCCCTTTTTTGTCTAAATCTAAAATCAACCAATATGGGACTATTTGACGAGCGAATTGCTTTCAAACCCTTTGAGCATCCTCAATACTTTACCGAAGGATGGCTGCCTCAAGCTCAGGCCTTCTGGCTGTATACTGAAATCTCAATGCAGGGAGATGTTAAGGACTTCAAGGAGAACCTAACTCCTGCTGAGCGGCATTTAGTTGGCAACATCTTACTCGGCTTTGCACAAACCGAGACCGCTGTTGGAGACTACTGGACTGGTATGGTAACGAAGTGGTTTCCAAAGCACGAGATTAAGCAGATGGCTATTATGTTTGGCTCGCAAGAAACCATCCACGCCGCAGCATACAGCTACCTCAACGAGACGCTTGGTCTTGAAGACTTTGAGGCGTTCCTTCACGAGCCAGCTACCGCGGCACGCTTTGAGAATCTAGTCAATACTAAGGCCGGTTACGACCACAACATTCTGAAGATAAGCCCTGTAGCTCGTCAGGACATCGCTCGTTCTATCGCTGTGTTCTCTGCGTTCGCCGAGGGAGTAGCGCTCTACTCTTCTTTTGCTGTTCTCTACTCCTTCCAGATGCGTAACCTTCTCAAGGGTATTGGTCAACAGATGAAGTGGAGCGTACGCGACGAGAGCCTTCACAGCAAGATGGGTTGCGTTCTGTTTAACCACCTTTGTGATGAGCACCCTGAGATTCGCGTAGCCGTACGTACGAAAGTAGAGGAGGCCGCACGTATAGCTGTTGAGATGGAGATGAACTTCATCGACAAGATGTTTGAGATGGGTGACCTTGAGAACCTGAAGGCAGGAGACCTAAAAGAATTCATCAAAAAAAGAGCTAACGAAAAGTTGCAAGAGTTAGGATATGAAGGTATCTTTGACTACGACAAAGGAAAAGCAGCTGAGCTTGACTGGTTTTACCACTTGACCGGAGGACATACTCACACTGACTTCTTCTCTGTCCGCCCAACTGACTACAGTAAGGCTAACGAAGGTGAAGATTTTGAAGCAATCTGGGACTAATGGAAAAAACTGAAATCATAATCAAGGCAATAGAAGATCACTTCGGTCTACCTATTTCATTTATGAAAGGAAGGACTCGCCTTCCTGAAGTGAGAGAACCTCGTCAGCTTGCCATACACTTTATACGTAAGTACTCTGGACTGTCAATAGAGAAATCATCTCGCATATTGAACCGCCACCACTCAACTGGCATTCACGCAAACAAAGTCATCGAAAATGAACTTGCTACAAATAGTGAGTACAAACGCAAGTATGACGTATTGGATAATATAATCTTAAATAAAATCAACGATGGCCAAGAATGTAGCTGAATCGATGGGATGGGAACTCGGTGTAGACTTTCCTGAATGGGGAAACACAGACGAGTATGTGAAGACAATCTCAAAGGGATATCTGATGCCCGGAGAGAAACCAGTAGACGCATACTGGCGTGTGGCTAATGCTGCCGCCCGTCGTCTGTACAAGCCTGAGCTTGCACCTAAGTTCTTCGAGTACATCTGGAATAACTGGCTTGGACTGGCTACGCCTGTGCTTGCTAATATGGGTACAGACCGTGGACTGCCCATCAGCTGTTACGGTATTGACGTTGCTGACAGCGTGTACGACATCGGCTCAAAGAACCTTGAGCTTATGATGCTAGCCAAACACGGAGGCGGCGTAGGCATCGGTATCAATATGCTTCGACCCGCTGGGTCGCCAATATCCAACAGCAATGGAACAACCGACGGCGTGGTCCCATTCTGTAAGATATACGACTCTACAATCCTTGCAACATCTCAGGGCAACGTGCGCCGCGGTGCAGCATCTGTTAACCTGAACATCGAACACGATGACTTCTGGGAGTGGATTGAGATCCGTGAGCCTAAAGGTGATGTTAATCGCCAGAGCCTCAACCTGCACCAGTGCGTTGTCATATCCGATAAGTTTATGCGCCGACTGGAAGAAGGTGACGAGGATGCACGTAAGCGTTGGTCTAAGGTCCTGCAAAAGCGTAAGGCCACAGGTGAGCCCTACATTATGTACCGCGGCAACGTGAACAAGCAGAACCCTGACGCTTACAAGCACAACGGACTGAAGGTCTTTATGACCAATATCTGTTCAGAGATTACTCTTCATACTGACGAATCACACAGCTTCATATGCTGTTTGTCCTCGCTCAATTTAGCAAAGTATGACGAGTGGAAAGATACCGACGTAGTGTACTACTCTACGTGGTTCTTAGATGGTGTGCTAGAAGAGTTCATCCAGAAAGCCAAGAATATGAAGGGCTTCGAAAATTCGGTTCGCTCCGCTGAAAAGGGACGGGCACTTGGTCTGGGCGTACTTGGATGGCACACCTATCTACAGCAACGCGGGATTCCGTTTGAAGGGCTGCAATCGCAGCTTGAGACCCGACGCATCTTCTCTCACATCAAGATGGAAAGCGATCGTGCTAGCCGTGATATGGCTCGCGTGTATGGCGAACCGCTGTGGTGCCGTGGGTTCGGTGTTCGCAACACCCACACCCGTGCTATCGCTCCTACTGTGTCTAACAGCAAGCTTAGTGGTAACGTAAGCGCAGGCATCGAGCCTTGGGCGGCTAACGTATTCACCGAGCAGTCAGCAAAGGGAACATTCATCCGTAAGAATCCTACGCTTGAGAAGCTGTTAAAGAAAATAGGGATCAACACCAAGGAGATTTGGGATCAAATCTTGGCTGATGGTGGCTCTATCCAGAACATAAATGAGCTGAATGGCTGGGTACTCCAGAACGGAAAGCTTATGAAGGAGGAGGAAGCTGACGAGATGGTAGGATACTACACGGTAAAGGAAGTGTACAAGACCTTCAAGGAGATCAACCAGCTTGACCTTGTTATTCAGGCAGGACTACGCCAACAGTACATTGACCAAGCTGTCAGTCTGAACCTTGCGTTCCCATCTGAGGCTTCTCCTAAATGGATCAACCAAGTCCATATGGAGGCTTGGAAGCGCGGGGTGAAGACGCTTTACTATATGCGAACAGAATCAGTGCTGCGAGGTGATATCGCTACCAAGGCGATGGATCCGACCTGCGTGAGCTGTGACGGCTAGAGCACTTAGCGTACTCACAGTTACCATCACAAGCTGTTGGTCTGGTCTCGCACCAGCCTACTACAGCAGGATCAAGGGGCTCGTCGTAAGACGGGCCCTTGTTATTTGCCCTGCCCACGGTAAGACTTAGCGTAGTTCTTTGAGGTCTTCAATTTACTAGTCTTTGTCTTAGCGTGAACTCCGGGTCGAGATACCTTCGGTTTGGGCTGGAAGGCAGCAGCCGTTTGAGCTTTGATCTTGGCCATTACTTAAATCGATATAGGAACATCATAACGGCTAGACAAGCCGCCAGAAACAAAAGTAAGAAATCTTTAATCTTGCTTCCTTTAGTCTCAGGCTGAACGAGTTGAGGTGGACACTCAGCTTGAACAGATACTGGATATGGAATCTCTTTAACCTGAGTCTTTACCACTAACTTGTCTTGGTACTTTGTGATCACCACGCGCACAGTATCGTTGTCAATTACCGTGGAATCTCCGGCAGTTGGAACTTCTACTGTATCAGTAAGATAGATTGGTGGTGTCACAATCGTATCCCATATCGTAACAACCGTGGGTTTCAAGATAGACGGATCCTTCTTGACTGCTTGATTTAGGTGCCACGTTGCGCTGCATCCTGTTAAGAATCCAGTTAGTAATAGGGTTGAGATGTATTTCATTTTTGTTCAGGGAGTTCATAACCGTAAAGTACATAGGCTTCCTCAAGCGGCTTGAGGGCACGCTTGACGTTCTTATTTGCGTCAGCTATCATCTGATAGTTTCCTTTCTTTATACCGATGTTTACAATCGATTGGTACATCGCTTTGATCTCGTCAAGCTCTGCAAGACGGTTGTCTCGTGATGCTCCAGTTAAGTCAGAGTACTGCTCTTTTTTCGTACGGAACTTGTCAGTGAAGTAGTAGAACTGAACTCCAATGTTGTACTGGTAGTCTCGGATTACCATACGAGAAGCAAAACGTCCAAGAGCATCTAGTTCGCTGTACTTATCAGCCTCTACTTCCTTACGTTTCTGTTCGTCTCGGTAGGCAGAAGAGATAAATGGCGGAACGATCAACGACTTAAGCGTGTGCTCTGTGTACTTATATCCTTTTGTAAGCTTGCTGTCATAGCTGTTCACGATATCACGACCGTAGAAGTCCTTGTTTTCAGCAAGATTCATAAGGAATGTGATACCCATATTGGGCTGTAGAAGGTCAATAGTATAAGCTGGAAATGACAACGGATCAGTAGCCAGATCAAAGAAGCTTCCGTATGGATCTTCCATCGAGTAGTCGTACACGGTTGCAATACCATCCTTAGTAACAGCAACTGGGATGATGCTATGTCCTTCCATCCAGTTTGGACGAGTCTTCTTTACGTCTTCAGTGAGTTCATCATCGTCTCCCATTGCAGCAGCTGCAAGAACTGAAGTGATAGCCATACGAGCACCCATAATAGATGCGGAACCAACTAGTCGACGAGTTCCGGCTTTGATGTACTCAGCCTTCTGTTCCGGAGTAAGTGACTTGTCAGTCATACCCTTCATAAGGTCTTTCTGTCCGTTGTAGATGTTAGAGCTAAAGCTACGAAGTGCTTCGAACTCAAACGACAGGAAGTCTCCAGCTGGGATCTTAGCAAGTTTAGCATACCACTTAGGGAGTCGAGAGAACGTTGGCGTATTTTGCTTTACGTATTCTGCGGCTTCAGCGTGGACAGTTTCTTTTTGATTTGCTGTTAGACTTTTGTATGACTTACCGTAAAGCTTCTTTGCAAATGATTCAACTTCAGTGCGAAATACGATAAGCTTCGTGTAGTCATCGACAGCAGCGTACTTCTGACCAACAACAGTATCAAAGTTCTTTATCAAATTCTTTCCACGCTGAACGTATGTCATATAGTCCTGATCGTTTCCGGTCAGTGTACGTGAATACATAGCGTTGGTGAAGCCGATAAGGTTTGCGTTTACGTCTTGACCAATCAAGCCATTGTCGCCCATAATCTTGATCCAAGCCTCAGTCTCTGGATCAGCTTCTCCTTTGGCGAATAGCTGGGCGCGTCGGCCAAGGTCTTTCACAAACTCTGGGTTTATCACACCATTGGCAACCATAGTGTACCAGCCACCAGTAAGGTTCTTACGCCACGTTGGTACGTTGTATATAACCTTTGACTTGCGAGCTAACTGAAGCGTTGAAAGATATCCCTGCATCCAGATGTTGTCTGCCTCGTAGATCTTTGGATCGGTTATGGCTTCGAATACATCCTTATGAACGTAGCGACCATTCAATGGAGAGAACTTATCCTTGACAAGTCGGTACTCACCACTTGTGATCTCAGCATCAGTTGCCTCATTCTTAATGAAGTTAGTACCACCAAGTGACTCACTGATTGCATACAACATATGGCCCTTGTACTTAATGTTTGACAGGGCAACGGTAGTGTCAATAAAACGAATCAACGGGTCAGTCTCCTCTCCCAACAGATTCTTGATCGTCTGCGGTAAGTTCTTTCGACGAGTGAACTCATCACTTGGAAGCTTGATGCTAGAAGGGCTAATGATTCCCATCTTCTTGAAGTCGTCTCCTCCTCGGATCTTTTCAATCTCAGCGATGTAGCCATCAATAGCCTTGGTAGCCTCAGCAAGCGTTTCATCGTGGAACAATTCGAACACTTCTCCAGCTTCTTCTTCAGTAAAGCCTTCTTTCTTTACTAGCTCTTGTATCTTCTTAGCTTGCAGTATATTGTATTCATATACAATTGCATCACGACGAGCCTCGTTGGTAGGCTTATAGTTCTTGTCTTTCCAGAAGCGATAGCTTCCCCGCATATACTGGCCGAAGTTTTCGATGATAGTATCTACGATGGTATCTGGCAATGAATGGAAAGCAGGATCATTAATGAAGTCGTTAGCAAAGGAATCAATGTAGTTTCGCATTGCATTTGCAAGCGTGAAAATTTCTCTTCCGTTAGGCTTCGCCTCAAGTTTGCGCTGATCGCTTGGGGTCATAACGCCATCCATAATGTCGTTTACGTACCCAAGAGTTTCCTCGTCAGCTTTGTCTAACAACGCATTCATCCGCTTTGAAAACTTCTTGATCTCACGCCCCTCAACTGACAGCTGAGAAGTCATACGCTCCTTGAACACACGAATCTTCTTCTGTGTTGGGTTCCAAATAAATGATGTAGCTGTTCTCTTTGCTCGGTCAAGACGAGACTCCTGCTCTCTGTCAAGTATCTCTTCTCGAACGCTACGTGAAGATGACTCACTTAGATATTCTTTTTCGTTCTTGACGAGGTTATCGTTAAGCTTGTCAAAGTTGAATATAACTACCTGATAGTAATCATCAACGTGAAAACCATCATAACCCAAAGTCTTGAACGCACCAGAGAACTCTCGATAATTCATTATATAAGCATCATCGAGACGCTTTCTTGTTGCATCAATAGTTACAATTTTGCCATCTTTGAGCATAGATTCCATATTCAAAATTATAGCTCTGATGTTTCTCAAGTTTTTACGCAAAATGTCGACATCAATATCTTGGCCTTGCTCGTCGATAATTCGAGACAATTTGATGTACTTACTATTTAAGAATTCAATGTAGTTAGCATCTAATTTTTCTTCTACATCAACAAGGTTGTACTTGCTAATAGGAGTGAATATGAACTTATCACCGTAATCCATAGCCTTAGATGGAGATCCAGTGAAGTAGAAACCATATCCATAAACAGCACGCTCTGATCCATAGATCCTTTCTGGATTGAAACTGTCAAAGTCTCGTTTTGTGGCGTGAATAACCAATCCAGTTTTTCTGGCTTCCATAAGTTCATCCAAACTTCTTGAGCTAGACTCCTTAAGTATGTTTTCGTATACCTTATTTGCCTTTTTAGCCTCCGACTCTTGAGCCTTATAGATACTCTCAACCTCACCTACTGGAGCAGCTAGGCTACGACGTCCAGCAGCGTAGAAAGACTGGCTCTTCTTAACCTTGCCACGAAGGTCTGGAAAGATTTCAGTAATGTCAATGTACGAAGGAGCAAAGCCATCGTTCTGACCAGCCAAGATGTACGGGTAAGAAACGTGAGAGTCAACCTGATCGCCAATGTATTTTAGCGTGTAGGTCATTTTGTCTGACTTCTTCTGCACGCCTTCTTTTGGTAAGTCTTTGTGTACTGGATCAGTAGTGTAGATTACTGGATTCTTTTCCGGGCTTACAAACTTGATAACGTCACCAAGTTCAGCATTATTGAAAGATTCTTCAGTAATGCCATCAGCAAGTTCTTTTACGGTAGGAACGCCGTATTTACCGTGTAGAATCTTATGTACTTCTCGAGTTGACTTTGTTTCCCTTGATGGCTTAGCTTGAAGCATATAAGCATTAAACAATCCACGCGTACCAAAGCTGTCCCACTCGCCAAGAAGAATCTTGTCTCTCCACTCAGCAAGAGTATTAATGTCATCCAGCATTGGCAAAATACTTCTGGCAGCTTTTACTCGATCAGAAGGACCTGTTTTCTTTTTGTTTTGCTCGGGCTTGTCTGCAAGCTCGATAACAGATTGCTTGATCGCTCCGAGAATCTCGTCTTCAGCAGCCTTGCGTGCAGCCTCAAACTCAGGGCCACTCTTTTTGCCAGTTTGCTGTTGTGCGTACAATGCTGGTGCAGTAGAAACAACTCCTTCAACATCGTCAAACATTTCGTAAACAACGTCAAGATTCCCAAGGTGTCCAGTCTGCGTATTCTGCATTGCTACCGGAATTAAGTCGCCTTCCTTTCGCAAGTATTCGCTCAACTTACGAGCAGCCATATCTTCGTTCGTGAAGGCAAGCACAGATACCTTAGCTCCGTTATCTTCAAACTTCACACCCTCAAGTTGAGAGTAGCCAAAGCCGCCCATAAGGTTACGATTGCTTTCCTTACCAGTCACCTTGTTTTTCAATGTAGACTTACCAACTCGGGTATTGTCATAGAAAACAGCAAATGGAATCTTACGTCCAGCAAGAGCTTTTAGGTTAGCAATGTTATCCTTCAACCAGTTAGGTGCTTTCTCTTCATCAAATCGAGAAGCAGACTCGCTGAGGTCTGGCATTACAACAGGCTCAGCAGGAGTGTAGCTTCCTTCCTCTGCGATCTCCTCTAGAGATTTATCTGTTGAAGACTCGAACAGAGCACCAGAGAACGAGTTCATAAAGTCAATGAACTCACCACGTGTGTTGATCTTAATACCCGGAGCAATCTTCGAGATGAAGTTATTTAGCCACTGGATTAACTTGTCCATCGTAGACTTGCTGATCTTGTCGCCACTCGTAGATAGGAATCCAGCTGTTTGAGCTAGGAACTCTTCAGGTGATTCTTTTGGTGTGTAGTTACCAGACTTAACAAAAGAGTCAACAGCATCAGCAAGCAGTTGGTCTTGCTCATTTCCGTTGCGTAAGATTTTAACGATGCCATTGTAGAAGTCAGTTGCTACCTTCTCCCGAACAGCCTGATTTCCCTTCGCGTACTTGCTGATAAAAGCAGCGTGGAATACCTCGTGGAATGGAACTTCAGCAGTTACATCTTCAAGGTTCAGGTAGATCTCGTTTGTGCTAGGAATGTAACGACCACGCTCTACGCTGTTCTTTTCAAGTCCAGTCTTAGACGTTTCGTTGATTGCATCGTTGTATTGCTTGCGAGTGTTGAACACAACAATCTTAGTAGTAAGACCAAGACGGCGAGCAAGTTTTTCTGCTTTTGCAACCGAATCGTCAACCTCCTGATCGGAAAGCCCACGGCGATTCTTTGGTCTAACTTCTGTGATTACTTCTTCTACTGTTCCAGTTGGCTCGACAGTAGCTGCTTCAACAGCTTCTGCTGTTGGTTCTTGGGCAGGGATAGCAACTTCTTCAGTAATGGTTGCTTGTTCGAGTTGGGCTCTTGCTTCATTATTTCGTTGGATTAAATCTTCTAGTGTTGCTGCGTTTTCTGGTCGTTGGGCGAAATCACGCATAATATAGTATGCAGCATCTTCGGCCTCTTTACCTGTTAGGTTGTACGTTTCAGTTCCGTCTTGATTTTGAAGTGTAACACGTGCGATGTTTCCATTAGCGTCACGCTTGATGGATCTTAATCCTTCTTCGCGATTAAACATACGTGTCTCATAAGGGATCTTTTGATTTCCCTTTAAGTTGTAAACTAATGACCCATCCTGATTAGGAACAACCGTCTCTGTGGCTGCTTGAATAAGAGTGTTTCCAGCAAGTTCCTGTGGAGAAAGATCTTCTATATTTCCAAGATCAAATTGCTGACCTCCATCTGTTTCAACAATCAATCGTTGACCTTCTTGAAATAAATCGCCTTCCACAAGCGTTCCAGAAACTGGATCACTATATGTTACACGTTTATTTACGAGATCACCAACAACTACTGGTTCTTCTTCGACAGATACTTGAAATACTCCACCTGCTTCAGGCGCTTCTGTGCCTGATCCTTCGATAGGTTGGGCTTCGACAGGGGCTTGCCCTTCGACGACAGGACTTGGTACCCCTGCTTCTTCTTGACGATCATATTTTTCAGATAGTTGTTTGATGTTATCTAATATTCCACGAGCTTCAGACTTTAGCTGTTGAGCTGCTGCATCTGATTTCACCAGCTTTAGTTGTGCTGATTTAATTCTGAATTCTTTTTGTAGTGACTTAAGACTTGCTTGGTCTTCAGCACTCATACTAGCCACCTTTTCATCATCAAGCTTTTTTAGCTCTTCAATGGCTACAGTATATTCATCAGCACGACGCTTTAGTACTTCTTTTTCTTGAGTAGTAATGTCCGGGTCCTGAGACGCCTCCTGTGTATTCTTAAGACCATTTTGTAGGTCACGAATCTTAGCCTCGTTGTCTGGATCTACAATGGCTCCAGCTCCCCGACTCAACAGATATACTCCACCGCCAGCTGCACCGCCATAGATAGCGCTCTCGGCAATCTCAATGGGATCGAACTCTTCTCCGGCAATAACTTTAGCAAGGGTCTGTTGGGCTACGCTGGTAAGAACTTCTTCTGTTCCTTCCTCCATTACGCTACGCACACCCTTTGGTACTGCACCGAACAGCATATCGCCAAGCTCTTTCTTGGTCATACCCTCGATAGCCTCTTTGCTAAATGCCTTTCGGAGCATATTGACATCTCCAAGGAACAGCTTCTCCGCCAAGTATTCAGCAGCACCTACGCCAATACCGTACAGCATCTTCTCTCCTTCTGATAGATCAGAGCGATTCTGTAGTTCAGCGTATCCAGATCCAGCAGCGGAAGCGCCAAGTAATCCAAGTCCAGCAGCGCCACCAGTAGCGGCTACCGCGGCAAGCTGTGGTACTTGCTGAACAAGCGTAGATCCAAAGATTGCGAGTCCTGCGCCTACGTTTCCTTCACCAATGTTTCCTAGAAAACCTTTTGAAATCTGTTCCTCAGTAAGCCCGTAGTCAATCAAGGCATCACGGCTACGTTGGGCTGCATCATCAAGGAAGAAACTAGCAAGTTCACTGTCATTGCCTGTGATCATTTCGTTGAACTTCAAAAGTCCACCAACAATTGATTCAGCGCCAGCAGCCACTTCGCTAATAACGGGAACAGTAAACTTAGAACCAAGATCAGCCTTGCGCTGTTGTTCTTGTTTGATTAGTTCGTTTACGTAATCAATAGCGCCCTTCTTCAGTGTAGGCACAACAGCGTAGTCAACCTCACCAGTTTGCGTTACTGGATTTTGAGGTAGCGTAGCAGCACGAGGGTCGTCAGATAGAGAACGGTAAGTAGTGTAAGCATTGGCAAAAGCCTGCTTGTCTTGAATCTTGTTAAGGTCACCCTTGGTCTGAGCAACAGCAGTGTATACCTGCGCCGCGGCAGCGTCGGCAATAGCCTTCTTCTGCTGCTTTATCGCAGCCTCATCAAAGCCGAGCTGTACTCGCTCGCTACTTAATGATTCCGATACAGATGGTCGCAGATCCGATTGAGAAGCGGATTCCTCTAAAGCGCTTGGACTTTTTTTTTTAATGTATGACTCAACAGATAGAACGCCTGCGTCGTCAAGTCCATTGTCCTTCAATACCGTGAGAATCTGCTCTCGGCTACGGCCAGCGGCCATAGCACGTTCCACTAAAGATTGTAGCTCTTCGTTCATTATGACAAAGATACTAATTACTTTTAGTCGATAATCGTGACTCCGGGTATCGTGGGAATTTTAGGTCCTGCAAACTGAGATTGTCCAAACATCTCTTGGCTCCACACCCCATCGCCAGAAGGCTGTCCTTGAGATCCCATAAGTGCTGCTTCAGCACCCTTGATGTCAACCTGTCCAGACGCTGCTGATTGAGCTTGCGATGTACGACGAATCTGTGAAGAAGGAAGCCCCTTGAAGTAAGAATCAGATATGCCATCTGTAACTTGACGAAGAACAGAAAGATCCGCTTGGGTAGCAGGACGAGCCTTTTCTTCTACAGCTGTAAACTCTTGCCCTGATGCATCAATGCGCTTAACTCGCTGAGCTTCAATTACATATGGGTTACCATTGAGTTTTCCGAACTTAATAATCTCTCCGCCTTTTGATTTTATAGGAGCAAAGTCAATCGGCACCATATATCCATCAGCGATATTGTTACCGCCAGACTTCAAAACGTATGGAGCAGGATCGATACCAAAGTATTTGCTCTCTTTCTGTTTGGCGTTTAGCTTAGCGTACTCAAGTGCAATCTTACGATTGGCTTGTTCTACCTCGAAACGGTTGACTCCACGCTCAGGAACCTTAGCCATAAATGCAGCGATAGCCTTATTGTTGTATGAATCAATAAGGTTCTGCTTGATTGGGGCAAAAGCTTCAGTGTCAATGATATCTAGGTCAGCACGGCTAGTTAGCTCTCCGTTCTTTCCAATCTTTTGCTGAGACACACCCTCAAATACAACAGCATTCTTTAGCTGTGCGGGGTCAATGTTGCGCGCCTGAAGAAACTCCTGTGCAAACTTCTGAGCTTTTGTTTGGTCGATTGAACCATCAGACTTAATAAAGTCGTTCTTGTTACGATCAAAGGCAGCAACCATCTCATCAGCGATCTGATTAGGGCTCTGCATATCGTACTTGTACTTAGGCTGGAGAGTAAATGGATTAGATGCCATAGACATAATCTGATTGGCATCACGCTTGGTTGTGCGCTCACGGTTGAACACATCAACAGCATTTTCTCCACCTAAGCTGAACTGATCTGGGTTTGAATTGTAGGCAGACCATTGTTGGCGGTAGTTGTCCGCTAGGAATTGTGCTGTTCCAGCAACTTGGTTGTACGCGGCATTAGCCTCACGAACCTTACGGCGAAGCTCTACGTTATCCGGATCAGTAGCTAGATCAGTAAGTGCTTTTTCTACTTGATCGTATGACTGCTGAACAGCATCTCGGTCTCCGTCAAGATAAGTTCCTGCTTTTTTCTGGAACTGCGAAGACCACTCATCAAACTGAAGCTGCTTCTGGCGCTCCTGCTCGTTGAGTTTGTACTGAAGCTCTGCGAAATTAGGCAGATTGATTACGCCACTTGGAATTAGTTTTGCCATTACTTCTGCTTATTGAATTTCTTTAACAGTTGACGGAAGTAAGCGCTTTCCTTGCTGAGTTTCTTTTGTTGTGCGGGATTGAGGATCACCTCTCCGCCAGTCATCTCACCAATCTTCTTTCCTTGACGGATGATGTCGATAGGATTTGTCTTGTGGTCAAACTTGCCTCCAGTCACCATACCTCCTTCTTCCATAAATCCACTCTTTCGTGGTCCAGAAGTTCCGAATCCAGGCTCTACCATAAAGTCCTCTTCTGCCAGAACAGATTCTTGTTGGTTCATCCTGTCTCGTGCAGCGATTTCAGAGAGAACTGCTTCGGTGTCTGACGCCGGAGTGGTAGCTACTTCAGCTAACGTAGCCTCAGTAGTAGTCTTCTTTGGAGTTGACTTCATACCGTAGATAGCAGCAGAACCAAGTTGGCTTGCTCCACCGGCGATGTTCTGAAGTCCGCCCTCGAGTGCAGCCTGAGCAGTTTGACGCTCTAGCATCTCGCGTTGGAAGTCACGCTGTAGTTCGCGCTCTGAACCTTGAGCTGCAAACTGAAGAGCCTGCATAGTCTGTGCTTGGCGTTGACCAAGGATGTCGAGAGCACCAGCATCTCCAGCTCGTACCATACCCGGAAGCGCACCAACTAGTGCACGACCACCACCTTGTTGTGCGGCAGCGATACCTGTAGCGATAGAACGGTTGAGTTCTTCGAGACGACGCTGTTCAAGATCAGCATTGCGTGCCTGCTTTAGCAGCTCTGCGTACTCTGAAGGACGAGCAGTTGATGCCTCCTTGATTCGCTTAGCGGCCTGCTGTCCTTGAATCATTTGATAGGCACCAAGAGCAGCTTGACCTAATCCTAGACCAGCTGCAATTGCGCCACCAACAGCGTATTTTTTGGGTTCTTTACTCTTCTTTGATCGCATAATGCAAAAGTACTAATTATTGTCCGAGTTCGTTATGTAGGTTACTCTTGGCAAACACTAAGTTAACAGCGTATAGTTCAATCTCTGATGTATCGCTGTTTGTTAGTCGAACCTTGATGTAGTAGTCTCTCATCTGGTCTCCTTCGATTCCTGCGTTGGCAAGAACAACGATCGTGTCACCATCTGCTACGTTGGTTACAGAACCACTTGCGGTGATCTGCTTGTTTCCGCTGATTGATGCAACAGTAAGTGAGAGAGATACCAGAGTAGATCCGCTAACCTTGTATAAGGCTCCTCCAATCGGGAAGGCTACGTCACCTACTGGAGTAGTAAATGTGATGGTAGCACCACTCACGCCACTCGTGGCTACGTTTCCTAGAACGAACACCTCAGAGCTGCCGCTAAGCGCTGTGATGGTTGCTGTTCCAGTGTTTGCGCTGCTATCACGTGGGATGTAGGCGTACCAGTTGCGCTCACGCTCGCTGAAGTCAGCAGCCAATATGCTTGCTGATTGGTCAGTATTCGTCAGTGAAGCTGCCCAAGCATCCGTTCCCTCAAGGCTGATGGACTCGTAAGACTTAACCATTGATGGGTTAGCGTTGCTGACAACTTCGATGGTAGAGCCATATGCTGTTCCGTAGTACGTGGCCCTGTTAGCAGCGTCAGAGTGGATATACATAGCACCACCCTTAAAGGTGTAGAGCGTATCGTCAAGAGATGCTACGCGCTCTGGGTAGTATGAGTACTTGGTGTTCCATACCTTATTGTCGGTATCGTATGCGACAGTAAAACCAGCAGCAGTGAGCGTAGAAGATCCAAGCGTACCAGAGAAATCACCACAATCATTTGCAAACACAAATGTTCCGTTAGCCAAGTTGATGGTAACGGTAACAAAGAAATCGTACGTAGAGTTGGTGGCAACACCGTAGATAGTGCTGTTCGTTCCTTGGAACTCTTCACCTACAATTATAGGCTGACCAGCAGACAAGCGATCCAAGTAGATGATTGCATTCAAGCTGTTGTTGAACGTGTCACAAAGCGTGTTGAACGTACGGTTCTCAGTGTTAAACTGAGTGAGCTTGTCGTCGTTGTACTCAATGCTTCCAAAGATGGCGCTACCAGCTTGGTTTACCTGGATATCGTACGTGTACGTATTGGTGCTGTCAGTTACAGTAGCCTCTGAAAGATAGATTGGATTTGATGAGATGATATACTCACCAGCCTCGTCGTCTACACCAGCAACAACCTGCTTAAC
>Ga0222714_10003878_pt1 | contig 14950 bp, 11 predicted proteins | sample C33_3DmetaG_FD_165048 | JGI IMG/M metagenome (GOLD analysis project Ga0222714, IMG submission 165048) | Estuarine water microbial communities from San Francisco Bay, California, United States - C33_3D | ecosystem: Environmental > Aquatic > Marine > Unclassified | place: USA: California... | reverse complement strand
TACCTTCCGGCGATCCTTAGCCGGCATAACGCTCTCAAGGTCGAGCTCGCCTTCTCCCTCACCAAGTGGAAGCTGGCCAGCAATTTTAGCAGGCAAATCTGAGGTATCAAAACGATCTATAGACCTAATACCAGATTGGCATTCAAGCAATCGCTTCCAGGGATATTCGAGACCGCACCCCAGAGGAGTCACCAACCCCATGCCCGTCACCACTACGCGCTTCATAGCGATCCCCCAAACTTGACGGAGAGAAGCGCGTGGTCAAGGCCAACGCGCCCCCAGCACCTAAACGGCGTTAGCTATCAGCGTGCTCGCTGATATACTCAATAGCGTTTTTAACAGTGACAATCTTCTCTGCGGCATCATCAGGAATTTCACAACCAAACTCTTCCTCAAACGCCATAACGAGCTCAACAGTATCAAGACTGTCAGCGCCTAGATCATCGATAAAGCTAGCATTTTCAGTAACCTTACTGTCTTCGACGCCCAGATGCTCGACGACGATCTTCTTTACGCGCTCAGCTATGTCGCTCATGCCCAGTTTCCTTGGTGTTTAGTTCCTATCTGAATAACGGGTTTTGCAGCAGTTTCGCAATGCCTAAACCTATAAAAAAAGAAAGCTTTGAACTGTTTTAGGGTTTTTGAGGACCGTATTATCCCCCGATCAAGCCCATAAACGAGTACAACGGCCTTTTTTCATAGCATTGCCATTCCCCCATTCACGTGAATGGACTGGCCTGTAATGTATCCTCCTGCATCAGAAGCAAGATAGAGGACTGCCGCGGCAACATCGTCTGGCCCACCCATCCTTCCTGCTGGAATACGCTCCAATATTGCAGTCTTCTGCTTTTCATTAAGTGCATCAGTCATGGCGGTCTCAATAAAACCGGGAGCAACGCAATTGACAGTGACGCCCCGGGCAGCCGTCTCAGCAGCGAGCGAACGGGTCATCCCAGCCAATCCGGCTTTAGCTGCTGCGTAGTTAGCCTGCCCAGGATTACCTGTGTGCCCCACAACAGAGGTTATATTTATAATCCGCCCCCATCGGCCTTTGAGCATACTCCTTAGTGCAGCGCGCGACAGTCGAAAGGCTGCGGACAAGTCGACGGCGAGAACGCTTTCCCAATCGTCGTCATTCATTCGCATAGCAAGGCCATCTTTTGTCATGCCTGCATTATTGACAAGGATATCGATAGACCCCGATGCGACTTCCGCACCTTTAATTAAGTCATTCACATCAGCTGGGCTCGACAAATTGCAGGCGAGGGCAACAGCCCGTTCGCCTAACTCCTTGACCAAATCATCAAGAGCAGCTTGTCGAGTACCAGAAAGGACAACGCTAGCCCCAGCGCCATGCAAAGTCCGAGCAATCGCTGCCCCGATACCTCCGGTCGCGCCAGTCACAAGAGCCGTATGATTAGTAAGGTCAAAAGAAACAGCCATTGAAGATAGTCCAGTTTGTAGATTCGGACGCGAAGTATCCGCTAATGCAGATATTCAAGCAAAGTCTAGCATCCACAAAATCTTTCACTTCTTCAAAGCTATAAGTATCGTCTTTAAAGTAGAGGAATTCGCATTGCGAGGAGAAAGCCTATGAACGCTAGCCCCCAAAACCCTGAAGCAGTGCTTGAGGTCAAGGATGGCGTTGCCGTCTTTACCTTGAATCGCCCCGAAAAAATGAATGCCATTAGCCAGGGCATATTTGACAAAGATCTTCCCCAACTTGTCGACCGAGTTGAAAAGGATCAAGAAATACGAGCACTCGTCATTACTGGTGCCGGCGGCAATTTTTGTTCTGGCGCCGATGTCACACGGATGCAGGGCAAAGATGGGAAGCCAGCGACAAGCAGAAGTTCGGGGCTCCGCAATACTCTTGGACTTCTATATCGACTTATCAATTTGCCAAAGCCAACGATCGCAGCCGTGGATGGTATCGCTTTCGGCGGAGGTTTTAGCTTAGCCATGACGGCGGACATCATGTTGGCCACTCCCAGAGCACGATTTTGCCTTGTGTTTGGAAGAATTGGACTAATTCCAGATATGGCTATTGCCTATACGCTTCCGCGCGCAATTGGGACCCGACGAGCAAAAGAACTCGCATACACCGGACGATCGTTCGGGATTGAGGAAGCAACAGCACTTGGGCTTATTAATCAAATATGTTCACCGGAAGAATTGTTAGATCGCTCCATTTGGATGGCCAGAAATCTTGCAAAAGGTTCTGGTGAGGCCCAAGCACTTGCTAAATCTCTCTTTGATCGAAGCCTTGGTTCAACACAAGCGGAAATGACCGATGCGGAATGTGCCGCACAAGAGGCTATGCGCAACACTGACTTTCATCATGAGGCCGTCCGCAGATTCCTGGCGAAAGAAAAGCGCCTTTACGATTGGGACGAGATTGCCAAATCGGGATAAATAATTGACCAGAACAGGCTTTTCGTGAAATTTTTCTTCTTTAGGAAAAAGAATCGGAAAGTATTAACAGATGTTTGTTCTAGATCAATTCGTTGAAGATTGTCGTTCAGCTGTAAAAAAAGACCCCACGCACTTGTCGGTGAAGGCATTAGTAGAAGAGGCTTGCGCAGAACCTGACGAGATTTTGCGGGCGCTTGGTGAGCCCACCAAAGCTGGAGCATTTCCAATTTACAATGCGCCAGATCTGACCATCCTGAATCTGGTTTGGGGCAAAAACATGTCAATCATGCCTCATAACCACGAGATGTGGGCAGTGATCGGGCTGTACACAGGCCGCGAGAACAATATCTTCTGGAGAAAGTTGCCACCAGACGCGCATAACGACATTGAAGCGGCTGGTGCCAAATCGATGGGAGCGGGAGATGTATCGCCTTTGGGAGAGGACATTATTCACTCGGTCACGAACCCGCTAGACAAACTCACGGGTGCGCTGCATGTTTACGGAGGTGACTTTTTCAGCATCCATAGAACTGAGTGGGACGCTGAGAATTTGATACCGCGGCCATATGATGTAGGGCGCAATATGGCTGCTTTTGCGGCAGCTAATGGAGAAAAATGAGGCTATGCGTATTAAGCCCGTTGCGGGGGCCCTTGGAGCAGAAATATTAGATGTCGACATTGCAGCGGGGCTTTCAAACAGTGAGACCGCCGCAATCCGTGATGCATTTCTGGAAAATAAGGTTGTCTTCTTTCGCGAACAAAGGCTGACGCCAAAATCTCAGACCGAGTTTGCCCGGATCTTTGGGGAACCCGACATTTATCCCTTCATAAAAGGTTTGCCAGACACGCCAGAAATTACAGAAATTTTGAAAACAGAGGCCGATGCAAAGAACTTTGGGGGCTCTTGGCATTCTGACACCTCCTATATGCCAGAGCCCGCCATGGGCACCCTTCTGTATGCACTGGAAACCCCCGAATTTGGCGGAGATACTCTCTTCGCCAACGCAGCCGCCGCATACGAAGCGCTTTCAGACGGCCTAAAACGCGCATTAAATGGCCTGAAAGCGATCAATTCATCCGATCACGGTTATAAAGGTGGCCGAGCAGCTGGAATGGCCCGTCTAGACGCCATGAAAGGCACATTTAACCCAGCAGCACAGTCATACGAGTCAGAGCATCCAGTCGTTCGAACACACCCAGAGACTGGCTTAAAGTCGCTTTTCCTAAATCGCTCCCACACTGTCCGCTTCAAAGGCATGACAGAAGATGAAAGCCGTGGACTTATTAATTGGCTTTGCGATCATATAATCCGCCCAGAGTTCACTTGCCGCTTCCGTTGGCAGCCAGGCTCTATTGCAGTTTGGGATAATCGGGTGACCCAACATCATGCTGTCAATGACTATCAAGGCCAGCGACGACGGATGCATCGGATTACTCTTAAAGGTGATCGTCCACATTGAAGCGTGCCGAGCCATTACATAGGTATGACTTATCTAACCGCTCACTCTTCTCGATTGTTTCCATTTGCCTACTGGGCGGTTTGTTCCTTTCGATTGTTACCTCCTCTTTTCCAGGAGTTTGGGGTGCACCTGGCGGTCCAATTTTACAAACAGCCGCGGCTCTTGGGGCTTTTCTACTTACGGCCTCATTTGCATCCGTTATGGCCAAACGCTTCGGCTATCAAGGCAAGTTAGGTTTTCGCCTGCATGTATGGCTGGCAAGCGCTGGCAGCTCTTTAGTAATTGCTCATAGTTTACAGAATCTTGGACGAACGCCTGCTCTATTGCTTGTATTGTTGGTTGGGCTTGTCGCACTTGGATTGTGGAGCCGCACAAAGGGCGCTCACCTGGCTGCAATTACCTTTGGAGAGAAGCGTGGTGGCTTTGCAAATCCTAATTTTGAAACTCGAGAACGTTTAAAAGAAATAATTCAGGCCAAAAAACTGTTATTGCAGCACATCGAACCTACTGCTTTGGAGAGTATTTTCTCCCCTCGATTCAGGCACTACCTGCGCACGCCAGTAAAAACAATCCGATACAAACGATTAGCATCACTTGAAGAGAGATTAACTGGCGCGCGAACAGGGCTCCCTCTTTCTCAGGCCTTCTGGCGCTTCGCACACAAACTTCTTGCCTGGGGTTTCATAATTGGTCTTTTGCTTCATGTGCTGATCGTTATGTTCTTCGCAAAATATGCTGCAGGCGGCGATGAACCCTACTGGTTCCACTTTTTGGCTTTGGATTTCTGACTTATGAGCCGCCTAGCCCTAATGATTGATGTGGAGCGTTGCACAGGTTGTAAAAGCTGCGAGGTTGCCTGCAAAGCAGAGCATGGACTCGGTCCAGGAGAGAGACGAAACAGGGTCCTTTGGCTTGGTGGTGAACGACAAAACGGGGCTCCTACCCTAGATTTTTTAAAACTAGCTTGTCAGCAATGTGACCGGCCGGCATGCCTCCGCGCCTGCCCTGTGGAACCAAAAGCGATAGTTAAGAACCCTACAACAGGCGTTGTTAGCATCCTTGAAGATAGCTGTGTTGGTTGTGGCGAGTGCGTTGCTGCCTGTCCCTATGGCGCAATGGGATTTGATGCCGAGGGACATCACGCAGTAAAATGCGACTTGTGCCAAGATCGACGATCAAATGGTGAGGTTACTACCGCTTGCCAGTCTGTCTGCCCGACCAACGCAATTCGGTTTGGACAACGTGAAGAGCTTTTGTCGAAATCCCAGGAGGAAGGCAGACAATTAATCGACAACGATCCTTGGTTATTGGCTCCTGCCACTATTTACCTGGATCGTTTAATCGATGACGCTCGCGACTTCTCCAGCGTTGGCCGAATTGCCCCCGCCGTAGCTGATACAGGCTCAAAGCAACCGCATGACGTCACAGCCTTCCCTTATGGAGCTCCTAGGGAAGAACGCCAAGCAGAACGAATTGAGCCGGGTGGTTGCAACATCTGCTTCAATGCTTGCACCACAAATTTCCATTTCAAGGGAGACAAACTGGTTAAAGTGACTGGCAACCCGGCTGACCCAAAGCTTAAAGGCCGTGTTTGCCCAAAATCCCAACTAACGCTGCAGCTTTACAACTCAAAGGATCGGCTAAAGAACCCGCTGAAAAGGATTGGAGCCCGCGGAGATAACGTCTTTGAACCTATTACTTGGGACCAAGCGCTTGATGAAATTGCCGAAAAACTATCTGAGCTGCGCGAACAACATGGGCCTGATGCACTTGGCATTTTCACTGGTACACGCACAGGCACACTTACGAACAAGGGCTATATTCGGATGTTCTCCCAGATGTGGGGGACGCCAAATGTAGAGACAACAGAGCCTTATTGCTCAAGCGGCAAAAACATTGCCTACAATCTTGTCCAAGGCGTTGGTGGGTCTGGCAATAGCTATGTGGAAGATGACCTGGGTGCAGCCGAGCTCTACGTTTACATCGGTGACAATCAGGCTGAAACTAGACCAGTTCATTTTGGCATGATCAATGACTGGCGCCTGAAAAGGGGCGCCAGGATGATTGTCGTTGATCCCAGGTTCACGGTCACGGCGTCAAAAGCAGACAAGCATCTTGAAATCAGACCTGGTGGAGATATGGCTCTAAGCCTTGCCATCGCTCATCATATTCTCTCGAATAATTTACACGACGCCAAATTCTGCCGAGATTGGGTAATCGGCTGGGAAAAATGGCGCGACTTTATCTTCGCTCAAGGTTATACGCCGGAATGGGCTGCCCCAATCACAGACATTAAAGCCTCTGAGATTAAATCGCTGGCAGAGGATATAGCACGAGCAGATGGCTGCGTGATTTTTGGTAGCCGAGGAATCAATCAGCACATGAACTCGGTGCAATCGAACCGAGCCCTAATGTTCATAGCTGCGATAACGGGGAACTGGGGGCGCAAGGGTGGCGCCTATTTTAATATGTCGGCATCTGTGCCTGCCGAGGCCAATGCGCCAATGAACCGTCGAACACCAATAACGCGGCCGCGCATCCGCACCAGCCCAACTGGTTGGACCGAGGCGATGAGTCAAAGCCTGCCCTATCCCATGAAAGCATTAATTACCTGCAATAATCCAATGGCTCTTTGGCCCGATCAAACTGAGAGTCGGAGGGCTCTCGCTTCGCTGGATCTTTTGGTCCACATCGATATCTTCCCGAATGAGACGAGTGCTTGGGCCGACTATGTGCTTCCTGCAGCTACAGGAATTGAAAAAGGCGAGATAGGCCGCGCCTGCGAGGACAGACGGATCGTTTGGATAGACCAAATGATTGATCCACCGGGCGAGGCCAAGCCAGACGGCTGGATTTGGATCGAGCTCGGCAAACGGTTTGGCTTTGAGGACGTACTTCGAGAAGAGTGGAAGGACTCTGCCCGGTTTTGGGACGAGGCGATGATTAACTCAGAACAGATGCGAGGCGTGACGCAGAAAAGGCTGCACGAACGCCCCTACCGTTGGGTTCGCTTTCCAGTTACTTCTGAAGAAGAAGAAGAGCAAGAAACACTCTACCTCCCTGGCACTACCGCCGTTGGCGCTTCTGAAGGCCACCGCTTTCCATCGCCGTCTGGGAAGCTCGAGTTTTGGACAGAAAAACAGGAAGCCATGTTCAAAGCCCATGGCTTGACGGCCCTACCGCAGTTCTATGCGGAACGGGAAACTCTTATTGATCTCCCTTTCCTAGAACTTTTGGATAGTGATGCAGACGAAGGCATTGAAAATGCTTTTCATCGAGGACCAGTGTATGCGCCTCGAGCCCGAATTATTGACAATGAATTGGAAACGCCTGGCTCTAAACTCCGAGCCCAAGGGTTCAACATGGAATTAGTAACAGGCCGACCACCTGCGCCCCACTTTCATAGCTGGACCCACTACGCCTGGCAGGCACAAGAAATGTGGCCAGACTTATATTGCCAAATCCATCCTGAAGCAGCTCATCGCCTTTCTATTCATGATGGACAAACTGTTTGTGTGGAAACAATCCATGGTTCGGTTGAAGCACGCGCTTGGATAACATCAGGAGTTCGAAAAACGGCAGTCTTTCTGCCTATTGGCTGGGGAGAGCGCCAACCTTTCAATCCGTGGCGGCCTGTCAATTTTTTAACTGACAAAACCCAACGCTGTCCGATATCTGAGCAGACGAATTTAAAATCACTTCTCTGCAGAGTTCGGGCCATCACCTAATTTTAAAAGCAACAGCCTTTTAATCCAGAAAAGTTTTTCAACTCTCAGTAAAAACTGTCTTCTGCTTCTGGCGGAAAGGTTGTGGAATTATCAGCGCCACAAATCCATGGATAGGGCTGGGATTTCAGACTGCCACAGTATTCTTAGCCCAAAAATCATTTCCAAAATAACAATCCTGCAAGCCATTTTGTCAAAGCGATACGAGTGATAGGCTCTTTTGAAAGAAGCAATTTGACGGGGCTAAAACATGTCCATTCTAGCAATCGGTGGAGCGGGTTTTATTGGACGGCGACTTGTTCCAATTTTAAATCGCGAAGGCCATGACGTTACAGTCATGGATATAGACGTAGCACGCGCAGCAGATGCCTTTGGTAACCTTGATAACGTAAAAGTCGTACGGGGAGATGTGACAGCTTTTGACGACGTAATTGGGGCAATGATCGAGTCAAAGGCAGAACGCGTTATTAACCTATCTTATTTCATTGGTGAGCTAGAACCTCACGTAGCTTTCAAGCTGGATATTCAAGGCATGGACAACTGCTTTGAAGCCGCCAGAAGGACAGGTATACGGCATACGGTTTTTGCTTCTTCCGTCGCGGTGTCAGGGCAACAATCAAACTTTGGTGAAAGGTTGGTAAACGAAGATGACGATCGGCATGGCGATACCCAGTATGCCGTTAATAAAACCATTAATGAGTGGCAAGCTCACGACTATCGGCGCAGCTACGGCATGACGATCACATGCATTCGTCCCGCTAATGTCACTGGACCAGACAAAAAATTTGGTTCCATCGACCATGTGAACTGCATGTGTCAGCCTGCACGGGGAAATTCTGTTACGTTCCCTCATGCTGATGCAATGCGTTGTGTCATTCACGTGGAGGATATGGCAGAAGCAATGGCTCGGGTTCTCTTGACTGATAAACCAAGCCGCGAAACATATAACTCAGGGGGCACAACGGTCAGCATCGGGGAGCTAGCGAAGATTGTGAAAGAATTCCTGCCCGATGCCGATATTCGCTTTACAGCAGACATAGGTGGACGAGAAACCTCCGGCAACTTCATGATCGACAATAGCCGCTTAATTGAAGAGTTTGGGCTTCAATACGCACCACTCCGTCAACGAGTGAAAGAAGTGATAAACGATATTCGGCAAGAGGAGGGCTTGCAGCCAATTGATTAAGGGATACTCCGTCGATTTTTTGAGTTTTTTTCTTTCGGCTAGGTGAAGGAGTTATTTATTAGCATTAGTTGTTAGAAAACGACGGAAAGAGTTTCACTGTCGCGGTTGAGATAAGTTACTCGGCAATGTGCGCAGGCCTTCTAATATCCTCTCTGAAATAACACCGTAAGGATAATTTTGAATTACATGCTCACACCCGAACGTGGAGTCCCGCCTAGTTAAGATTATTGACGTCTAGAACGCAGGAAGGAAGCAGTATGACTGATCTTCACTTCAGATCGGCGCTTGAAATCGCGTCTTCTATTCGAGGTAAAGAAATCAGTGCTATTGAGGCACTCCGCCATTTTGTTGCCAGGATGGAAAAGTATAACCCTATCCTAAATGCGATAATCCAAACAGATCTGGAGAGTGCCGAGGCTCAGGCAAAAGAGGCGGACATTGCAATCGCTTCTGGAAAATCTCTTGGCCCGCTTCATGGCGTGCCGATGACGGTTAAAGAAAGTTTCAACGTAAAAGGTCTTCCAACCACGTGGGGCGATCCCTCTTTTAAAAATAATATTGCGATAGAGGATGCACTGGCAGTGCAACGCTTCAAGTCAGCGGGTGCCATTGTCTTCGGCAAGACCAACGTACCCCTGATGTTGGCAGATCTTCAAAGCTTCAACGCGATCTACGGAACAACTCACAATCCCTGGAAAGCTGGCGTAACCCCGGGAGGGTCTTCGGGAGGTGCCGCATCAGCATTGGCTTCAGGAATGACAGGACTGGAAGCCGGTTCTGACATAGGCTCTTCGATCCGTTGTCCAGCGCATTTTTGCGGTGTTTATGGCCACAAGCCTACTTACGGAATTTTGCCCCCGAGGGGTCACTCTCTACCAGGAACTCACGCTTTTACTGACATTTCTGTTATTGGTCCGCTTGCACGATCAGCTCACGATCTTGATTTAGCTTTCAACATAATGTCAGGCCCGGAACCATCTGATGCAATAGCCTGGAACTTTGCAGCACCGAAGCCACGTGCCAGCCAAATCAAGGATCTTCGTATAGCCTTCGTTGGCTCCTCACCAACCTGCGAAACCGACGGCGAATATGCCGAAAGGTTGCAGGATTTAGTTGATTGGCTGGCGCGCAAGGGCGCTCACGTGGATGACCGAGCAAAACCAGATCTAGACATGATCGAGGTACATCAGACCTATATAAAAATGCTTCGTGCTGCCACCTCGGGAAGACAGCCAGCAGAGATAATCCAAAAAAACCTGCGTGAAGTTGAGTCATTAGCGCCGGATGATAACAGCTATTACGCGACCATGGCTCGAGGAAATGTAATTCGTCACAGGGACTGGCTCAGTCTAAATAATGATCGAATGCGAATGCGAACCGTTTGGCGAGAATTCTTTAAGGATTGGGATATTCTTATTTGCCCAGTAGCCTCTTCTGCCGCCTTTAGACAGAATGAGAAGGGACCACGCTGGGAGCGGCCCATAACAGTTAATGGTAAGGAGGTTCCTCAAACTGATCAACTTTTCTGGGCTGGCTACAATGGGCTTGCTGGGCTGCCAGGCACTTCTGCACCCATTGGGCTCACACGTTCTGGGCTACCGGTAGGGGTACAAATTATTGCGCCCTACCTTGAAGATCTAACGGGGATTGAGTTTGCAAAGATGCTGGAGCACGACTATCAGGCCTTCGAGCCACCACCAGGTTATTGATGACGGTGCGCGAGGCTGCGAGAAATGTATTCCTAACTGATGGTGGTTGGGAGAACGCCGATATCAATTGGCTGGCAGGAGACGCGTCGTTTCGCCGTTATGCCCGGCTAAACCAAGCTGGAAAAACCGCGATGTTAATGGATGCACCGCCACCAAAAGAGAGCGTTGGGCCATTTTTAAGAGTAGGCAAAATTCTTTCAGAAGCAGGGATCAAAACTCCTCAAGTTCTGAGAGCAGATCAAAACAATGGGTTTCTGTTGTTGGAAGACTTTGGAGACGACACTTTTACTCGATTGCTAAATCGTGGAAAAAATGCAGCAACACTGTATGACATGGCAGTTGATGCTTTAATTCGAATGCGTCGAGAGATAGTTCAGCAGCCGAGCGAGATTCCAGACTATTTGCCGTCCACGCGGGCTGAGCATCTTTCGATTGTGTTAGATTGGCTTTGGCCAGAAATTCTGCCAACTAAGCCAACCGTTATGCAACGCAATGAGTTCATCGATTTATGGCGGAATGCCTTGGTTAAAGCGCCGACTCTCGGAACAGGGTTGGTGCATAGGGATTTTCACGTCGACAACCTTATGCTCCTCGGCGATGGAACCTGTGGTGTCCTTGATTTTCAAGACGCGGCCTGGGGACCTCTGGCATATGATCTCGCTTCATTGATTGAAGATGCTCGACGACCGCTCGAGCCAGCTATTCGAACCCGTTGTATCGAGAGATATACGGAAGCTTTTCCAGAACTTAAAGAAAATGAAGTCATAGATGCTATAGCTGTGCATGGAGGACAGCGGCATATGCGTGTGGTAGCGCTTTGGGTGCGTCTCTGGCGACGGGATGGCAAACCGAACTATCTCCGTCACATGCGACACACATGGAACCTCCTCGAGGCAAGCCTTTGCCACCCAATCCTCGCAGAGGTGCGTGCATTTTTGACTAAACATATGCCCAATGAGGCTCGAGAGCAGGCAATCATGCTCGGCGATACCGTTAAATGACAAAGGCTGATTCGTTAGAGATTGCCCGTCTCGCGATTGCTCCCAGAGATCCCTCTCGCGTGGATTATGGGATGGTTTTAGCCGCTGGCCGGGGAACACGACTTGGAGCCCTCGGGCGGCAAACTCCAAAGGCTTTACTTGAGGTGGGTGGAGAGTTTCTTATTGATCAAGCATTAGCAGGCCTAGAAGTCGCGGGAGCTGTCGGTGCAGTAGTCAACGCTTCACATTTGAAGAAGCAAATCCAGAGCCATCTTATAAAAGCGCAACCACCGCTCCCTGTGCAGCTGTCTCTAGAGGAGGAGCCTCTCGAAACGGGTGGAGGTATTGTTAAAGCTTTACCGTTACTTGGCAGCTCTCCGTTCTTCGCAGTGAATGTTGACATCTGGTGGGCAGGATCGCTCGCTGCTGGGCTTGAAACCCTAAAAAAGGCGTGGCGACCAGATGCTATGGACGTCCTCCTTCTGGTTCTGCCAACAGTTCGAGCCAATGGGTATGTTGGCAAAGGCGACTTCTATATGGATGGCATTGGGCGCTTGGCGCGCAAGCATGAGGCTGAGACCGCACCGTTTCTATTCACTGGCGCTCAGATCCTGCATCCAAGAGCGTTTATTGATCCGCCAGACGGTACCTTTTCTTTAAATAAAATATACGACCGCGCAGCTATTGCTGGTCGTCTATTTGGGGTGAGCCACTCGGGAGGATGGCTAGATGTAGGAACACCCTCGCGGCTTGCACAAGCTCGTGCGCTGGCGGACGAGAATAACCAACCATCACTGTTATGAAATCGTCTGTTCTGAAAGGCGTTTACACAATTGCCGCCGGAAACGGGTTCTTAAATGATCTCGCGCACGGGCTGAAAACGGCATTCGCCGATGAAAAACTCGCGCGAACCCGTATTTATCTCCCAACAAGGCGCGCTTGTCGCGATTTGACTGAAGCATTCCTTGGGCTCCCAGACTCAGCAGGCCTCCTTCCTCGCGCATATCCGCTTGGTGATGTGGACGAGGATGAACTTACCTTCTCGGCTTTAGAACCCGCTTTGACGGCCGCTGAATTAGCAGCTGACCTACCTCCAGCCATCTCATCAGTAGAGCGAAATTTCTTCCTGGCAAAACTTATTCAGGCAAAACACGCTAGCGAGAATAAAAGTGAACTGCCGCTAGCGGGAGCACTTCGGCTTGCCGATGCACTTGGAAAATTTCTTGACGATCTTGCTATAGAGCAAACAGATGCGGCGACTATCCGCACTCTTCAGTCTGATCAGTTTGCTGAACACTGGCAAAAGGTAATGAAATTTTTAGAGATCGTAATTGATGTATGGCCAGCCTACTTAGAGGAAAACGGACGGATCGATTCCGCCACAAGGCGAGTGAAATTACTAGAAGCACAGGCCACGATATGGCGGGAGCTACCACCCAGTGGCCCTATTCTGATAGCAGGTTCAACAGGTTCTCTTAAATCTACAAGGGCATTAATGAAATCACTTCTTGCAGCTCAAGAAGGGATCATCGTCCTTCCAGGCTTCGAACAGGAAACTGATCCGGATGAAATAGCTGCCATTCTTACGTCACCAACTCACCCGCAGCACGTGATGATGAAAACATTAGAGGATCTTCAGCTAAGTACTTCAGACGTTAAGGCTTGGCCTGCGAAAGACAGGGAGCAAACTAGGCACCGCCGCCGCTTTATCCAAGAAGCCATGCGGCCTGCAGAAAAGGTCTCGGAGTGGCGCAACTTAAAATCAGATGAATTGGTTAGAGGTATTCAAGGTATTAGGCGGGTAGATGCGCCAAATGAGGAAACCGAAGCTCGAGTAATTGCTCTCTGGCTCCGCGAGCAGGCGGAGAATGGACCAGCAGCACTGGCTACGTCCGACCGTAAGCTGGCTCGTCGGGTAGCAAGCGAGCTCAAGCGTTGGAATATCGAGGCTGATGATTCGGCTGGACAACCACTAATTGAAACACCAGCAGGTACTTTTCTTCGTCTGATTGCGCTGGCAACCGCACCTGAAGCCGGCATATTGGATCTGTTAGCCCTCTTAAAACATCCACTAACGGCTGGAGGGATGTCCCGGGGTCGTTTCAGGCGTCGCGCCCGCGCACTCGAAATCAAGGTTTGGCGAAATGATAAACATCAACGTCGGGCTCGAGATCTTGAGACAACGGTTTCCTTGCTGCGAGAAGAGGGAGAGCTCCTACTCGCAAATTTTGCGGAACACATCCTAAACGCAATCCACTTAATAAAACGGCTGCAAGCTCAAGGACCGCACCCCCTGAGTAAGTTTTTAGAGGCAAATATTCGAGTAGCCGAGACGCTTGCTACTGACGACGTTAACTCAGGTGCGTCCAGACTATGGCAAGGAGAATCAGGTGAAGTAGCAGCGAACGTGCTCAGCGAATTACTTGACGTGGCTGAATCAAGCCCGCCATTACTTTCCGAAGATTATCCAGAGGCGTTAACTGCGCTACTAGCGGCTTCGGTTGTTCGCCCACGTCGGACAATAACAAACAAAATAGCAATATTAGGTGTGTTAGAAGCGCGCCTAGGTGGTTGGCCAGCTATAGCGCTAGGTGGCCTTGAGGAAGGTGTTTGGCCTCGCGCACCGTCCGCTAATCCTTGGTTGAGCCGAGGAATGCGCTTAGCTGTTGGCATGTCAGATACAGAACGCCGTGTTGGGCTTTCTGCTCATGACTTTACCAACCTTCTCTGCCTACCAAATGTACTATTAACTCACAGCAGTCGCCGCGATGGGGCGCCGACCAAACCATCACGTTGGTTATCTCGGCTAGATGCTGTTACCGCGGCGGCAGGGACAAAGAGTCTAAGATCTGAGGAAGGAGTATACCTTGACTGGGCTCTAAAGTTAGATCCTTCACTGCCCATGGCTGCCATTCCTGCACCAGACTTCGCTCCTCCCATCGAGGCCAGACCGCGACGGTTATCTGTGTCCAGTCTAATCCGTTTGAGAGAAGATCCATATGCGGTTTACGCAGAGCGAATTCTTGGTGTTAAGCCTTTAAGGTCGGTGGACCCAGCGCCGAGCCCAGCTGACCGAGGCACTATTGTTCATGCGGCCTACGAAAGATTCCTTGAAAGATGGCCAGCGTCTCTACCGCCCGATATTCAAGCGGCATTAGTGGAGGCTAGCAATGAAATTTTCTCCGAGTATGAGGGAAATCCAGATGTTGCCGTCTTCTGGCGACCTGCTTTTTCCCGAGCGGCTAGATGGGCTGCCAAGGCAGAGCCTGCCAGGAGAGACCACTTTAAAATTATTAAAACCCATGCGGAGCTACAAGGCGAAGCGACCATGGTGGGCCCAGGTGGAACTTTCCACATTCACGCCCGCGCTGATCGAATAGATATTCTGGCATCTGGTGCAATTGCGATCGCCGACATTAAGACCGGAGCTACTCCGTCCAGGACAGATATACAGACAGGGAAAGCGCCACAACTA
>Ga0222714_10003877_pt1 | contig 14951 bp, 20 predicted proteins | sample C33_3DmetaG_FD_165048 | JGI IMG/M metagenome (GOLD analysis project Ga0222714, IMG submission 165048) | Estuarine water microbial communities from San Francisco Bay, California, United States - C33_3D | ecosystem: Environmental > Aquatic > Marine > Unclassified | place: USA: California... | reverse complement strand
AATATCATTGATAACTTCAATGGACTTTGGTGTGAGTGAGTGCCACTCAAAACCAGGGAACAGATCATCTTTAACACGATCTAGCAATGCTTTCTTACAATGCCATTGACTATCAAAGATTTGGGTAAATGCTTCCCAGTCTTGATTAGATTTGAAATTAGGGATACTCATTGTTGTGCCTCAATAATAGATTTGATTTCTAACAGATTATCTAAACGTTGTTTGTGTTCAGCGTATTCTTCCTTGAAATCATTTAGATAACTTTGATCATTAGTATTGTCGATCTCCCACTTAACATCCGAACAACGTGCTCTGGTGTCATCTATGAAATATTCTAAAGTGTCAATTAGAGTCATCACTCAAATCCTTCCACAGGATATTGTTTTGGTTTGTTCAACATTTCAACTAGTTTATCATAATCTTCTTTGGAAAGATAGATCTTTTCAGGGTTCTCAAACATTTTCTTCCAATCTTCTAACTCTTCTTCAGTCATTTTCCTGAGCATCAAGATATTCAATTGCACCCCAGTTCCAGGTGCGTTCAATAATACCAACATCAAGACCAAATTTATATGCCCAGAACATAATATTCAAGACACTACCATTACCTGATTTGATCTGAATGTAGGGCCAAGAAGCATAATCATTCCAACTCACAGATGCTTGAAACAGTGCCCAACGCTTTGTGAATAATACCTGAACATACCAATTATGTCCAAAGTCTTCACAATGAGAAAGTTTGATAATGTTCATTGTGGGTTACAAATAATGATTGGGTATGCGTTACCATAAGTGTCTCTACCTTGCTCACAAAAGTATTGTGGTGGAGGTTCTGGTATCTTAGAAAGAGTTACCAGCGCAATGATAACTTGAAAGAATGGAAGAATGAATACTATCTTGTCTCTCACTGTAGTGACTTCTCAAGTTCGTTGATACGCATAAACTCTTGGTATGCTTTATCAGATCGCTCAGAAAGAATACTCAGCAAGTCTTCGCGGATAACATCAGTATCCACATAGTCGTCAAAATACTTATCCAGTGCTTCCTTCAGGTAGCGTCTTCGGTGCCACTCTGGGGAGTAGGGTTTGTAGTCCATAACAATGCTGTATATGCTTGGTATTATAGCGCCTCTAATCTTCATTGTCAAGCTCTTTCAGATAATCAATCCACCACTGGGGGTCTTTTTCCATTCTCCATTTGGGCACAGGAAGTCCCTTCTCAAAGTAATACTCCCAGAGTGCCTGTTCAATAATTTCTTTGGTCTCAATAATTCTCTTTTTCTTCATCAACGTCTCCATATGGGTTTTCCACGTATGGTCCGTGTGGTCGTTTGGAGTCCTCTCTGACATAAGTTTGCTCTTCGTTGACGGCAGAAATCCATAACGAAAGTTTCATTACCAACCATATCACAACAAGAGGTAAAAAGCAAGCAACAAGGATTAAAGGTTTCATTCATCAACCTCCCAACACTTTTCGAACTTATCTCTTAACTCGGTCAGTTTTACTTGTTTTTGAAATTCTAGAATATGATCATTGATTTCTTTCTCATCATCAGTTAATTCCATACGATACATGAGTTTAATATCAATAAGTTTGACCATATTCATATAAAACTCTGTACCTTTGTGAATAAACTGTTCGTAGGTCATCAGATAATCCCTTCAACACATAAAAATTGTAGGGTTTCTTTCATACTGCCGATATGTTTTGATCCATAAGCAACTTGTGGATATGTTGCTTCTGTTCCAAACTCCATACGAAATTGTTTATCACTAAAGTCTACGCCAAGTAGATACTCATGAAACTCACCACCAAGTGATTTAAGGAGCATACCAATACGCTCACATTCTTGGCTTCCGTTAGAATAAATTACTGCTGTTTCAGTCACGTTGCCTCCAGTCATCAGGTTTGTCCTGGTTAAACCAGTCTACAATCTCATCAGCACTACCAAAACCAGTGCGATGATTTGATGGATCGGGATCACCCAAACCCATCTTATTCATGAAATCGTCCATGCTACCCTCAACCATATCAGGGTTGGCAGCACGTCCTCTTGCTCTTTTGAGCATCTCTCTAGCAGAAGTATTTGCCTTGGCAAGTTTCTCTGACCAGATCATATCTTCCAGACTCACTGCTTCTTGTGCCACAATCTTCTCACAGATTGCTTCTAAACGAAGACGATACTGTGTGGAAAGCATATGTTACTCCAGTTATGGGACTATTTATTTTCGTCGAAGTATTTCTGTAACTCTTTAGCGAGTTTCATAGAACGACGCCACATAAAATATTTTACCACAGGATTACGTGGATTATGTGTCAACCACCACCACTGCCTTTGTGTGTATTGTTTTGCTAACGCTGTCACATAATAAAAAGCAGCGGCAACGCTCTCATCAGTTACGATGAAATACGCTGCCACTGCGAAGATAGCAAATAGTATGTAATGGAAGTTCATTAGTTGAACTCCTGATTTCTCCGTTCATCCAGATAACGGATAATTTCGTCTCGCCATTCCATCAACTCATTGAAACACTCCTGATTGTGAGCACACTGACGAAGTTCATGGTCTGGTTTTAAGACACTTTCATAAAACAAACCCAGAGCATCGCGGCGCTTTTCGTGTTTTTCGTTCATGAATTGTTCCCTGTTTATATTATTTAAACTACTTCTTCTTGGATTTTTTGATTTCCTTAAGAATGTAGTTCTTTGCCGAAGTATAGTTCCGTGCCTCATGGACAACAGAACCATGGTGAATGATGGCAAATGCCTTACAACCTATTATAGGCACTGCTGCCCACATGCCATCATTTGTTACATAACCTTGCGGATCACCAGGGATGGGATCAAGAATACCAGGGCGATCAATGAATGGTTTCTGGAATTTTGCCATTAAAACTTAGCGTTGACACCCATCACTTTAGCATTAGGATTACGAGCAAGTGCTACTTGACGTGCTTCGGCATAGTCGCGGGCATGAACAGTTTCAGTGAAGACTTTACCAGCAACGTAGAGTTTAACTTCGCAGATCATGGTGGTTTTTTGATTACCTAGTAATTATACTGGAGAAATGGGGAGGAATTGTGGTGGGTGTAACAGTTTATCAACTGGCACACTATGTAAATGTGTACCACCCAGTTGTGATGTATTTTGTTTGAGTATTACTCACAAGTCCATGATGAATGTGAGTAAATCCTGCTGGCCAAATAACCAATCTACCAAGTTTAGGTTCTACATTTAAGTCGTATGCTGGAAATCTAGTTTCCCCACCATCAGTAACTGTGTTCAAATAAATCATCCAAACAAGAACTCTATTACTTAATCCTTTTGATGCTGATTCACAGTGTACCTGATGAAAACCTTGTCCTGGAAGATACTTTTGTATTTTATACCCACTGTAAATATCCCAAAAAGACATGATATCGCAAGCAGGATAGTCTTTTCTATATTGTTTAGTACCCTTAGTCAGTGCCTCTCTAATAGTTACACTTGCTGAAGACTTGTTAAAAAAGTTAAGAGTGATATCTGTAGAATCTTTCTTTTCCTTATTTACAATTACCCTTTGAAATGAATTACTATAGAATCCACCAGAAGTTTTATTGGGATAATCTTCAAAATATTGGATAAGTTCAACACATTGTTTTTCTGAAAGAGCATCATCATAGATGCCAATGAAATTAGGATTCATAATTACCTCCGAACAACAGAAACAGCAGGCATACCCTGATTGAAAACGGTGTCTACCACCGCCTGAACGCTCTTGGCGGTGCTGATGCCCACCTTATCATAGACAGGCACACACACCAGACCAAACGTTTTCTCAGCGCCTCCTAGGCGGATCACACGCCCGATGCTCTGGGAGATACCGATGTAGTCCATGTTCCGCATGAACAGCACTGCCTCAAGACCAGAAACGTTGATCCCCTCGCTCAGGATGCTGTGATGGAGGACCACAAACTTCTTAGAGGGATCCTTGCCCCAGGCGTTGAGAGTATCGAAGAACTGCTCACGATCCACCTTCTGCCCATCGATGATGGCACCAGTCTTGCTGGTGATGTAGAGGCAGGAATAACCACGCTCTGCCAGTTGCTGACGGAAATCAGACTCTGCCAGCAGTTTGATGATCTGCTTGGTAGAACGAGCAGCAATCAGGATCTTACCCAGATCATTATCATCAATGGTATCCAGCAGGTTCTGGGAGTCACGATCAGCAATCATCTGCTTGTCCTGAACCATATCCAGTTGCTTCACAACAACCTTAGGGGGCAGGATGTAACCTTCCTGAACCAACTTAGGAGCAGGAACATTACAGATCACGTTGCCATAAACCTCAGGATCATTCATCCCAGGTTTGGAAACAGTGAGAGAATGCTTAGGAGTAGCAGTGAAGAAATAGCAGCGGTTAGTGCTAGCAGAGAAGTGCTCCGTAGCAGGAAAGAAGTTACGCTGAACTGAGTTGTGCGCTTCATCGAAGTAAATGCAATCAACGTTGATGTCTGCCTCTTGGAGACGGGGCAGAGAATGATAGGTGGTGAAGATCAGTTGCTTACGGTATGCTTGCTGACTCCAGTTACGGATAATAGCAGGGCGAGTGCTGCTGAAGTGATGAGTCTCACCACTATGAACGTGCATCACAGCAACATCAGTGTGAAACTCAAGGAACTCAGCAGAGAGTTGCTCGGCAAGCAGAATACGAGGAGCAACCACAACCACGATACCACGATCGCAGGCATCAAGAAAATCAAGAGAGTCCTTGATCATACACATGGTCTTACCACCACCCGTAGGGATGATGACCTGCCCTTTGTCGTGCGCCAGCATAGCGGTCAGAGCATCTTGCTGGTGGGGGCGGAGTTGCATCACAGATCTCATCGCGTATGGGACTATTATAGCAGAAAACCGCCCCTGGCGGGAGCCAGAGGACGGTCTGTGAACTGGTTGTCAGTTGTTATCGTGTAGGTCAGAAAGAAGTTTACCTTTGTAAGTCCAATACTTTGGACCACGGTTAGAACCACCTTTAAGACTATTGACAATAGCACTCATGCTAGTCTTATCCCCATTGTAAATGACACTATTACCACCATCAGCAACAGTACACTTAATATGTGAGTTCAAGGTGGATACAAGTTCTGCCCCTACAGGAATTTTATATGTAGCAAACTTGAAAGAAGGACGTTTCTGCTTTAAAGAAATGAGAGGTTTTTCTGTCACATCTCCCACTTTTTCTAATTCTTCTAATTGATCCTCTCTATCATATTGATTTAGAGTCTCGGATGTTAGTTTTAAAACAGTACCAACCAGATCAGGATTTTTTATAGCATATCCTGGGCAAAATCGAGCATCGATACTCTTAATGGAAAAATCTAAGAGTTGATCGACTAACCATTCTGCTCGATCTCGGTTTGTAATTTTTATAGTAGTTGCCATTTGTATATGTGTTGTGGACGTTTCTATTATAAGAGGGAAGAGGATAAATGTCAATCCAAGGGCAACCGTGCTTCGCTGGGATCATCGTTTCGTGGTGGGGGAGTATATTTTTTAGGTTTTGGCATCTTACCCAAACCATGATCTTCTAATCCAACAGTAGATCCAAAACCATAATCATATGTGAGAGCATCATGGCACACATAATGTGGATGGTCAACAGGGACACCCACTCTTTCACACATTTCTTTGTGATTATCTTCCATCAACTCAACAGCATAAAGCATGTTGTTTAGAACGTGCTCCTCTGAGTGATACTTAAGCAATTCATTCTTCAGAGCAAGAATAAAGTTACCAGAACCAGCAGAATTGTCCAAAAACTTAGAGTTTGGGTTCTTTCTCTTCTCAATATCAATCATCTGAACCATCTCTTCACACATCTCCATTGGTGTGAATACTTCTTGAGTCTCGGCAATTCTTTCATCCGAACGCTCAATACTAGATCCAGTTTTCTTATTATGTTTGTTCTTATCAGTGCCCATTACCATACCTCTTGGTATAAAGAGTGATTAGTTTTGTCTTACCAAGGTGTGGAATACCATTAGTAGTTTCCATTGAAGTCTTACGGAAAGTATTATCGCCGTTCTGACCCATGGCAATAATATTGTTCAGGATTTGCTCCTTGGTAGTATTTTCATCTGGACGAATGCGGATGTAGTTGTGAGAGGAAGATTTCTCATAATCAGTCCACTCTTTACCACCCTCATTCTTCTCACCAGGAAGAAATACTTTACCAGAAGCACCACCACCATCTCCACCAACGAAGATGTCAGCATCATAACGCTGCTCATACTTGAGGAACTCAATATGGGGATGTTCTCTATACTCAGGATCTAGTTCGCGTTGCTTTTCACCAATCTTCCATTCTTGAATACAAGCATCGATACTAGCAGCAAAATCATTATCGGCACAATCATTGTTGGATACCAATTCAAGGTCACGATTGATTTTATTGTAGTTGGCAGAACCTTGCTTCACAGATTTGGGAAGAACAAGAATAATTTGCCCATTCTTTGCGCGAACTCGATCAGCAGCATTGTTCAAGAAACTCAATGCCAACCTACCACCTTTTCCATAAGGAGGATTACCAATAGTAGCATCAAAATCCATATTGTTGTATTCTTCTTTAGTGATGAACTTTACTGTATCTGGTATATATCCCATCCCAATATTCATATCATAATCTTTGTCTGTGTAGATATTTGTGTATCCAAGATTAGACAAAGTGATACAAAAATGCCCAAAGGAGTCCATTGGTACATATATCATAGCATCTTTTGATGCCAATTTCAACTTATCGACAATTTCACAAACCAAATGTAGTTTAGGAGCCCTAACTGCCTCTGGGTTCTTCTCTTTAATCTTCTTCGCATGAGACTCTGGAGTGTATCCATACACTCTTTCTTGCTCATAAAATTTATCACTAAGGTCAATTACTTTTTCTCGAAGAAAAGAAAGAAACTCAGAATAAGTTTTAATCCACAAAGGAGCAACAACAACCTCTGGAGAACCACCAAGTTCTGTCTTCCTACAACCATAGGAGTATAAACTTGATCGGATATAGTGGTCCGACAATTCCTTATGAACTTTTAAAAATAGATCTGGAACAACCTTTTCTGGAAGTTTTGAATAATCTCCGTCCTTAAATCTACTCAGACCACGAGAGGGATCAGTCTGTCCCACATAGGCACAAACTGGTCGTCGATTGAGTTCAATGAGTTCTTTGATGGATGGTTGCTGATGAAAATATATTCCGTTCTTTTCTTCACTAATCGGGTCACTATAAAAAGGATCGACTTCCTTAATACACTCCATTAGAGCATTCATAATGTAAGTAGAGCTGTCTCTTCAACCTCAACAAAGGTATTCTAGTGGGATTTCAGAGTTCTGTCAAGTCTTATGAAAGTGCCAGTGTTGTGGTTCCAACTCCAGGAACAGAAATAGTCAAGTTAGATCCAGAAACTTGGAATACGAATTGGTTACCACCCATACTTACTGAAGTACAAGTAACAACACCAGCGTTTCCAATCGTTACTGAACCAGTGTTAAATTGTGCTGCTTCAATACCATGCGATGCTTTAATGTTTCCAGCATCTGCCATTCCAACTCCAGCAGTGGAGTTTGGATTTCCACCAACTTGTAGAGTATACGCTGGTGTTCCTGTGGTTCCTACAATTACAGTTCCGTCCAGAACCGAATTACCACTAACAGTTATATTAGTTGGGTTGAATGTTCCAGTAACCTCAACATCTCCACCAAAATAAGCATTGCTGGTTACTGTTGATGTACCTACAACATGTAGAGTCTCATCAGGATTTGTCTTACCTATACCCAGATTTCCATCCCAGGTAAGAGACATCCTTTCAGTAAGATTTTGTCCGTAAATCCATCCCCATCTACCAGTGTTAATACCAGCATCGCCAAGATGAAGATAGTTATTGACACTTCCAGTGTCATAGTTTACAATATCTAATGATTTAGTATTACTTGCGGTATAAGAACCATTTGTGTTTCCGAACTGAAGATATCCATAATTGGATGCTGCTCCAGGAACAGATCTACCAAGGATTAATCTTGACTCTGCCGCTGTACTAATAACCTGCACAGAAGAAATACCGCTGCTACTAACTTCAATATCTGCTTGTGGATCTTGATCACCAACAGCAAGTTTCGCACCATCAACAACTCTTAGAGTGTTGTATACGGTTGAAATACCAGCAGTGGAATAACCAACGTTAGATCCCACAATACTGATATTTGCTGTTGATAGGAGATCACTAGCAGTATCAGCATTTCCAGTTAAAGGACCTACAAAATCAGATGCTGTAATAATACCAGTTGGTTTGTTGATATTGGAAGGAAGTCTATCATTATCAAGTGTTCCTGTTGCTATTGCGTCAGCAGCATTTAGACCAGTAACACCAATACCATATCCATAGATCTTGGTAATAGTTGCGATGCCAGCAACTGTTACATCTCCTACGGAACTAATACCAACACCACGGGAGAAGTTAGAAACGTTATTATTTCCACCAACTTGGAAGCTAAATCTTGGGTCTACTGTACCCACCCCAACATTACCAGCAGCGTATATACTTGTATATCCTAATCCTACATCAATATCAACCCACTGAGAAGTAGGCATTCCTTGTAAATATCTCGCATCACCATAGTAAGTGACAATACCACTAGTACTAGTTGCGGTAATAATTCCAGAACGGAATGAAGTTATTCCAACTTCTAATTTATTTTGAACAGTCGCAACACCAATAAAGGCGTCCTGAATGGTAGCAACACCAACAACCTTTAGAGATCCTCTCACATCAAGGAACTCAGTGGGAACGGATGTTCCAATTCCCACCAATCCAGCAGAGTTTACTATAAAGTTATCTTCATCTACCTGAACACCATTACGAAAGTTAAACGACTTCCTAAAATTTGCCATCTTATATGGTTTTTAGTTATTTATGAAGTTCTCATGATGTAGCAGAGAGCATAATATGGAGGTCTATTTTCGTGTGCCGCTCCACCACCAGTATTATTGATAGAACCACTGATGCTAACATTGCCATTGGAGTAACCATGAGCACCAACAGCGTCTCCACCGTATTGGAATACCTTGTTGGAGTCAATCAATGATTTATTTGAACCACTGAGACTATGTGAGTGGTTGTGTACTGGCATTTGATTTGTTGTGAGTGTTACCTCATTAACACCACCAGTATCTCCAACTGAGTATCCAGAACCAGTAACAGTGCTGTTATCACCACCAGCACCAACAACAAATCTCTCTCTAAGATCTGGTGTTGTATATGCCCCAACAGTTTGACCGTTACAGAGTGACCATCCTGTTGGAATATCACCTACAGCACCATACCAAAGAATGATAGAACCGATTGGGAATAGTCCAGTTCCTTCAACAACAATGTTACCCCTAACTCGGAGATCTCCAGTGATTGAAGTTCCTCCACCAACAGTTAAGTTCTCGGCAATACCAGCACCACCATCAATCTGAAGTGCTCCAGTATCTACATCACCAAGAGTATTTCCCTGAGTTGATTGTAACTTAACTAGATCATGTGTTGTTGTAACACCGACAATCTCAGCGTTACCAGCAACATAAAGGTCGTCAGAAATCGATGCGCCAGCACCAACATAAAGATTCTTCTCAATTCCAACACCCCCATCAACAATCAGTGCTCCAGTATCCTTAGAAGTTGAATCGGTTGTGTTAGTAATTTCAATGTGACCAGATACTGAGAGATTGTCATTTAGTTTGAGAACATTATTAAACTTGGTCTCTCCGTTGAAAGTAACGGGTCCATCAAACTGAGAAAGAACTGTTCCAGAGTTTCCACCCTCAACCTTGAGTCTTTCTTTAATAACGACTTCATCAAATACAACACTTGAAATACTTGTCTCCTCTCCAGTGATTGTTGGAATTGGAGCATCAAATGTTCTCTCAACACCAGTCGCGGAACTAACCCTCTTGTTACCAATGTAGAAGTCACCATCATTATTCATGCCAGTGTATACGATTACACCGCCAGATTTCTCTTGTGATTGTGCTAGGAATACTTCTCTTTCATTGAGAGAATTAACCTGAACTTGTGGTAAACCAGTTGAGTAGTTACCAGGTCCAAATCCAAGGTATTCAAACGTATGTCCAGAAGCACGAGCAATAGCAGGTCTTCTAACTTCAGTTGGAATTGGATTGATCTTCTTAACTAGAGATCCTGCCTTGTGCTCACTAACAACCGTTCCTAGTTGACCACGAAGAACTGTGATTTCATTATTGCTAGAACCAGTCAAGGTGCTGCTAGTTATTCTCATGATCTCAGCACCAACTTGGATGTGTGAACCAAGTGGGAATCTTGCTAAGGTTCCAATACCAGAAGATGGTAAAGAAACAGCGAGAGCAGTACCAGAAGCAGTAATATCCCCTTCTAGTGTTAGATAATCATTACCATAAAGAGTAATACTTCTGGTGCCAAGATTTTCATTAGTCGAATCTGAAACAGCATCGTTGGCAGAAATACCATGTCTCAGAACATAATCCGCAGTTCCAACCGATGCTCCAGTGTGAATTGTGAAAGTATTAACACCAACTCTTTCCTTAACAAGGTAATCACCAATGTTGTTCTTATCACTATCAATCAATCTAAATCTGTTTCCAGCAAATAGTCCATGAGCACCAGAACATGTAACAGTCGAAATTCCAGTTACAGAATCAAATGTTGTTACTGAAGATACCTTGATTGAAGGACCAAGAGGAAGAACATAGGACCCTTGGATGATTACAGGATCTCCTCCAGTATGACCAACAGCAATTTGATTGGCGGCAGGAATAGATGCGATTCTATAGTATCCGTCAGTAGTTGTTCCGATACCAGTTAGTTGGACAACATCACCAATGTTGGTTGAAATACCAGCAGTTGCGATTGTAAGGTTTGCGCTTGCTGAACCACCAATGGTAGCACTGTCGAAGTATAATGTCTCACCATCACCATATCCAGAACCGCCAGAGAGAATATCAACGGCAACAACTGATCCACCAGATACAACTGCCTTAGCAGTAGCACCATCCCAGTTTGAAAGACCAATTTCATTGTAGAGTTTTACATTATAATAGGTTCCATCTGAGTGTCCAGAACCACCATCGAATGAGGAATAGGTGGCAAGACCAGAGAAACCGTGCTCTCTACCAAAAGTAATTGTAGAAATACCAGAAGATGTTGTAACTCCCGTTACTTCTAAACCCTTATGGAAGGTTTTGAGTGTTAAATCTAAACTTTCTCTAGTAATACTCTTCTTGAGATCACTAGTGACAACCTCACCAATCGGAGCTCTCTTAGCGAAAGAAACTGCGGATTGTGGTGAGTCATTTTCATTATCCTTATCCATCTGAGGATAAAGATCTTCAATCTGCTGACTGTACTTATAGTCAGTAAATTCAGTTGATACAGCATTATCAGCATTAGTTACATAGAGATGGAATACACCATCTTGAACACCATAGATGTAAGGAGTAATCTGCTCCTTTCTATAGATGTATAGATTTTTCTTGTGGTCATTTCTCTCAAATCTTGGAAGAGAAGTTGATCTTGTATTCGTATCACTGTTAAATGTTCCAAGAGTATGAACAATACCCTTTACATCAGTGGACTCATAAGTAAATGTATGTGCGTTCGTAACTCCAGTAACTGCGAAAGTTCCATTGAATCCAGTATCATCAGCACCAGTTGCGTTAGATGTACTGGTTACATTCTTGATAATTACTTGATCACCAACACTAAGATCATGAGGTAAATCAGCAATTACAGTTACTGTTGATGTGGAAACAGTACATGTAGAAATGAATCTTGGGTTTCTACCATAATCATAGTCTGCTGAAGTGATAGAAGTTAGAGTGAAGTCAGAATCACTTCTTGCTCCAGTTGTACTTGTTTCTTGGATGATGAATCCTTCACCAGGATCCTTAGCACTAGGAACATCTTTAGGTACAACATAACGAACTTTGAAGATCTTTTCATCTAAACTTCTATCATCTTCGGTTCTATAAACAAAAGCATCATTAGATCTTACACCGATACCAGCAACTCCTTGAGAGTCAAGAACTCTGTAGATTTCATTATCAATGTCAGATAGAACAAACCAGTTGGAATATACACTATCCCATTGAATTGGATGACCAATATCTCCAGGGTTCTTATCAGATACTCTACTTTCTACGCGAAGTTCTGTTCCGCCATAGATTGTAATTGCTAAATTATTCTCAGCGTTTGCCTTTGTTGAAGAAACTTTAATCTCAGAAGTAGAAACTCTAATAGCATAGTAAATTGTGTTTGCTGCCAGATTCTCTGGAAGATCTCCACAATCACTAATAATACGAATAGTTTCACCAGTTTGGATATCATGTGCCCCAATAGTTAAAACACTGGAACTTGGACCACTAGTTACAACATGTGATTTAACAGAAGTTACTGAACCAAACGCAATTGTTGAACTAGATCCAACAACATTATCTGCCATTCTCACTGGTGCTACACTTGTACCAGCACCAGCAACGACACGAAGTTTGTCATCTAGTTTGGAACCAATTCTGTATCCCTGAGTGATACTTGGTGGAGCAATGTCAGCGTTATCATAACCAAATAGATACAGGTGACTAGAAATACCAATCTGAGTTGTCAATCCAACATCAACAGATACCCAATCAATCTGCTCTTGAGTAGATGTAATTGCTCTTGGTGTGATAATATTGGTTATATAACCATGAGTATCTTTGTTAAATGCTTCTTTTCTAAATCCTTCAGCATGTAGAGAGTGCTGACCAAAGTTGGAGTTGGAGTTAGTAATAGAAGCATCGCCACCACTTCTAATATCAAAGTGGAAAGTAAATCCAATTGCGAACACAGAAACGATCTGTACAAACGCATCATTACTCATCTTAATGTGACTGGTTTCCCAACCACTTCTATAGATCGCATTAGGATCTAAGTGATAAACTGTATCTGGATTTGTTGATGATGATTGCGTTGAAAGAGTAGAACCAGTCTGTTTAGTAATTGCAATGGAGTCATATACTCTTGAAGATTCGTTATACTTAACGAAAGCTCTATCATCCTTTTGTAGAGAAACAGCAGTGAACTGAGCAACAACCATTGAACGGAAACCTGATGATTTGCTTCCATCGGCGTGCATGCCCTGCATACCATAAACAGATCTCAGAGAGATGTTAAAGATATATGGGGAAGCACCAGAAACAGTATCTGTTTCAATGGTAACTGTTGCTGAAGATACGCTAGGTGAGGCAGGTAGGTTTGCCCTTACAAAAGGAATGGAATAGGTAAACTGAGTGGCACTCAGAACTGCCTGAACCTTCCCAGAAACGTTATAGTCTGCCTCAGCAACACCTTTAATCTTAATAGGAGTATCTGCTGTTAGACCGTGCTCTGTTGAAGTAGTAACCGTAATAACAGAACTTGGAGTAAATCCATCACCAGAAATAACAGAGGAAATATTGATTGGGTCTGCTGCGAAAGCACCAACAATCTCCCATTCTGGTCTCTGTGGATAGAATCCAAGACGATCATCGGGATATTTTTGATCTATGTCTCTACCAGATGCCAAGTTAAAGGCATTCGATAGTTTGCTATAGTACATCTGGAGATCAGTTAGATCATATCCAGAAGGAATATTTACACCATCAGCATACTCAAAGCATGTGAGTTTGTGGTGAGAGAATGTTGGTTTGGATTGATTGTTAGCAGAGAAATCTACAGGGTCTGTATAAACAACGCCATCTTCTCTACCATCAAAGATGGAGAACTGCCAGAAGTAGCACGCACCAGTAACTCTAAAGATTGCTGAACCATCTACATCAGCATCTGTTGGATTTGGAACATACTTAGGTCTTATCTTTGTCTTTCTGAGATCTAGACCAACAATAGAAGTACCTCTAGGTACAACAACACCACCTTTAATACTGTTAAACTTATAAAGGATATTATCACTTTGAGTTAGATCAAATACCGATTGTAAAGTTAAAGAGAGAGTATCCTGAGCAGCAGTCTCTGTTCCAGCTGGTGATACTGCCTTTGCTCCACTACTATCTTTAATAGCAAATCCAGGACGGTTATCAACTACGTGTTCTCCTGGCATGAGAAGAATAGTTGTCTTCTCAGTAATATCATTATTACTACCTCTCAAGTATGAGAATCTTGCCGACTCAATCAGCGCCCTTTGGATCGTTTTGAAAGGTTTTGTGAGTGAATTACCTTGATTGGTTACATCATCACTGGAGTTAATATCGTTGGGATTAACGTAGAGTATTCTCCCTTCAGTACTCTTAATAAAGTTCTCTAGCTTATTGAGAGGCATTGGATTATAATCGCCAAAATATTTCTATGTTTTATTTATCAACCCATTAAATCTTCCTCGTCGTGATAATATACTTCATCCTCTGGCATATCTTCTGGATTTTCTAAGTCAACAGGAAACAAACAAGGATGTACTTCTTCATCTATAAGATAGAAAGAACTCCTGTATAAGTCTTCTGGCTCAAAGGATGTTTCTTTATTTGCGAGTTCTACTAATTCTTCATCTTCCAAGTGTCCATCAGGCAGTTCATCAAAGGTGAATGGAACCTGATTGATAAAATACATCTTCACTATCATACTGTGGTCCAAATACCAGCAGTATGCAGTGTCAATCTTATAAGACATATCGGATGCTTTTTGTCTTATTTATTTTTATAGGACGAGGGGGACTTGAACCCCCACGGGAATACTCCCAACAGATTTTAAGTCTGGTGCGTCTACCACTTCCGCCACCGTCCCGTAGGTGCTCCTTGCGTGGATCGAACACGCCTCAGGCGAATTATGAGTTCGCTGCATTCACCAGATTGCTAAAGGAGCAGATAGTGTAGAAGACAGGATTTGATACCTGCATACCCTCATAGAGGTGTGT
>Ga0222714_10003875_pt1 | contig 14962 bp, 5 predicted proteins | sample C33_3DmetaG_FD_165048 | JGI IMG/M metagenome (GOLD analysis project Ga0222714, IMG submission 165048) | Estuarine water microbial communities from San Francisco Bay, California, United States - C33_3D | ecosystem: Environmental > Aquatic > Marine > Unclassified | place: USA: California... | reverse complement strand
TTGCAATTACCGTGACTCCTGGTGATGGTGCTACTTCAAATCCGATAATTTACATTGGAGATGCGTGGGTTGGTAACGAACCATACACAATTGGAGATCAAGTTTACCTCGGACCCAACTTATATGAGGCAGCTGCGACAGGAACTTCAGGTTTAACTGCTCCAACACACACTTCTGGCACTGCGAGTGACGGTAATTTGCTCTGGACATGGATTGGAGAGGCAGCAAAAGCAGTTTCTACCAACTATGACGGCAAAATTACCGAAGTAACCATCACAAATACTCCTGGTACTGCTAGTCAAGTGCCAGAATTTACGGCAAGCTTGCCAACTTCCCCGTATATTACGGGAACTCAACTCCAAATCTCTGCTACTGCTGGTGATTTTACTCTAACTGATGCAGTTTTGACCAATAAGGGGTATGGATACACGGAAAGTACAACAACTATTACAACACCACAATTTGCTGCAGGAGTAACTTCCCCTGCAATTGTTGAAGGTGTGTTCTCTGCCACGGATATTAGTGCAATTCAGGTTGGTGATGATTTTGTAACCGAGGACAATGAGGGTACTGGCATTGTTAATAGGATTGAATATGGTGGAACTACTCTTGTTTGTACGGAAGTTCTAGGACAAATCAGTCCTGGAGACAGATTGTGGTTCTCTGCAAAGCAACTATATGCAACTGTTACAGATTATCGACTCATATCAGCACCAAAAGCATTGAATCGTATCAACACAACCCTACATGAAGCCGTAACTACTCAACAAGTTGTTCAATATACTGATCAACAATCAAGAAGACAGATTCCAGAAATGGAAGATAACCCAGATTCAGTGAAGGATTCTAAAAATTATACGGACTTCTTAGGTGCAGATGAACGTGATGGTGATTATCTAGATAAAATCTTCAACAACACATTCTCAGATAATGATGGGAAGAAAAATACTACGAACCTTATCAAGGTCATCAATGAAATGACTGAACGCACTGCTAAACACAATGCGGAGAATATTATCAAAATTCAAGATCTGCCAAACACCAAGGTCAAAAAATACGGGCCCGTAAGAAGGTGGAGAGATATTCCACTATCAACTACGGAACTAAAAATCATGCCCGTCAAATGGGTTCCCGATAAAAGAGAACAAGTGAAGAGAACTTTCACAATCACCATGACATTTACTGGAAATTGTGATACTGGGACAGCAGAAACACCAATTCCAATTTGTGGCGTACCTTGCTGTCCACCACAAGCAAATTATCCAATTACGTTCTCTTACTCTAAATACTTTGTGAATAATTTCAGCAAAGCAGCTGAAAGATGGAGCAATATCATTAAAACATATAATGAGCATCCATCAAATGCTAATTGGTCGTTCTTGTAAGTAAGATGGGATATAAACCAGTCGGAGTTCCAAGTGGATTTTGCTCAGGGCATGGAATTCTTTTGCCTGCATTCATTCACCAGAACGTTGGTGCACCCATTCCAGTGCCAATGCTTCTTAAAAATGATTCATGTGCCTGGTTGCCTACACCAACAACTCCACTTATTGCAGTCAAGGGAAAAGTATTTGTTGAGAAGCAACCACCTTTGGTTCAGGGGGATGTTTTAGTTACACATCCTGCTATTGGCACAAATCTCGTTAAAATCCCCTGCAAGGGGGGTTTATGCCCAGTTCCGTTCGGTTGCCAAGTTCTATCGATTGAGGACGTTGCAGGGGCAGGTGGCCACCCCAGAATCGTTACTCCTTGGGCAATCCCAATGGCGGGTGGACCACCAACAGTTTTGGTCACAGGAGTGCCAATTGCGAGGGTTGGTGATGCTTTAGGCACTGGTATCCCAGGTCCAGCTCCATGCACATCTAGAATTGCAACAGGAACCTGGACTGTGTTCACATGCTAAATTCTATGGTATAATATCTGAGTTGTTGAGGTTCATTCATTAATGGCAAAAGCAAAAGTTGGTCTAGTTCGGTCGAATTACACTGCTGGTCCCCCGAAGAAAACTCGACAGGGGATGTCCAAGAATACTCATTTGGGATCATCTTCACGTAATGGTCGTCGCAAACGTTATCGTGGACAAGGCAAAAACTGATAAATTGCAACCATCTCTAAACAGGGGTGGTTTTTTATTGCTAAATAAAATTGTGAGGGATAGCAACCCCTTTAAAAGTTCTGGCAACAGTTCTTAGGAGGTTACATGGCAAATCATCCCATTCCAGATAATGTGCCCAATATTATGCAACAAGACTTTGGCACAACTGTTCTAATTACTGATCCTAGGGCAGATAAATATCTGAATAAAAACAAAACTAAACCCAACTCTCCTCCAGTCAACAGACTATCTCGTTGGTGTGGTGGTAAGGAAGGGTTTGACGATTACGTCGAAAGATTCTAATGGCAATCACAGGAAAAATTAAGGATTTTTCAAGGGCATTCAGAGATGTGAAGTTATCATTTCTGAAAAATCCTGTCACATCTGATATAACTCAGGTGAAGGATGCGAATGCCATTCGTGATGCTGTTAGGAATATCGTCCTGACCAGATTTGGAGAGAGACCCTTCCAACCCAAGTATGGTTCAAAGGTAACTGATCTACTTTTTGAGCAGGCAGACCAATTTCTTGGTGAAACTCTGAGAGATGAGATTAAAATTGCAATTGAGAACTATGAACCAAGGGTAAGCCTGATCAGGACAGATATATACTTATTGGAAGATAGTAATGAACTTGAGATTGAGATTGAATTCTTGATAATTGGACAACCACTTTCACAGACTGTGACATTCCTACTAGCAAGGTAAAAAATGGCAACTAGACCCTCAAATTTAACGACTCTTGATTTTGAAGAAATCAAAGAGTCTATTAAGTCTTACCTTAGAACTAGGTCGGAATTTACTGACTACGATTTTGAAGGTTCAACCCTCTCATATCTCATTGATACCCTTGCATACAACACTTACTACAGTGCGTTCAATGCAAACCTTGCTGTAAACGAACTTTTTCTACCAACATCAACCATTAGGGACAACATAGTTAATATTCTTAAGTATTTTAACTATACACCCGATTCAATTAGTGCATCAAAGTCAGTTGTCACACTAAATCTGGTTGTTCCTCCTCTAGTGGATGGTGGATTTCCAAATACTGCTACCCTGAAAGCAGGTTCCGTTCTTGCAGCAAGAATCGACAATGATTCCTATGTGTTTTCTATTGCAGAAGATGTAACAACGTTTGTTAATTCTGTTACTGGTTCTGCACAGTGGGCAAATCTGACTGTGTTTGAAGGGCAACTCCTAAACTACAGTTATGTGGTAGATAAAACAAATCCTGAGCAGAGATTTGTTGTTCCTGCTGAAAATGTTGATATCTCAACTCTAAAAGTTTATGTCAGGCAGTCTGAAAATTCTACTATTAGAAACAACTATGTAAAAGCAGAAAATATCATTGATCTGGATGAAAAAGATCGTGTATATTTTATCCAAGAAGTTGAAGATCTAAGATACGAGGTCTACTTCGGTGATGGCGTGTTTGGTAGGGCATCCATCGACGGTGAAGTCGTGGAATTGTACTATATTCAAACTCACGGTCCAGATGCAAACAATGCTGGTAGTTTCTCCTTTACTGGAACCGTTATTGATGGAACTGGAAGAGATATTACATCAGAAGCATCTGTAACTGTTATTTCAAAATCATCAGGTGGTGTTCAGGCAGAGTCTCTGGAGAAAATCAAGTTTAAAGCACCTAGACAGTTCTCAACTCAGAACAGAGCAGTCACCGCAAAGGACTATGAGAACATTTTCCGTTCAATCTATGCTGATACTGATGATGTAATTGCTTATGGTGGTGAAGAACTAGATCCACCTCAGTACGGAAAAGTATTTGTTGCAGTCAAAACTAAAACTGGACTCAATCTTGATACAAATACGAAGAGAAATCTTGTTAGAACTCTGAAGGGTTATAGTATTGCATCAATTATTCCAGAAATTGTTGATGCCAAGGTTCTGGAGATTGAACTCAGAACTACTGCATACTACAACATCAATTCCACAAATCTATCTCCAAACGAGATTAGAAACTATGTAACTGACGCAATCACAAACTATGTGAATGGTGAGAGTGTGAAGAAGTTTGATGGCAAGTTTAAGTATTCTAAGATTCAATCTGCAATTGACAATGCACACCCATCAATTACATCAAACATCACAAAACTGAGAATTCGTAAGTGTATCACTCCATCTTACGGAATTGCAGCATCGTATTGTATTGATTTCCACCAACCACTCAATAATGAGTGTCATGGCATCTCATCTCTAGCATCATCTGGGTTCACAACTGCAGAGTATGGTGCAGCTACAACTGTGTACATGGATGAGGATAGTATGGGCAATCTCAGACTATTCAAACTTGAAGAATCTGTCAAAGTTTATGTTTCTGAGAATGCTGGAAAAGTTAACTATAACACTGGGGTTGTGGATATAAATACCATCACTGTGCTCAGTACAACGATCCCAAATACAATCAAAATTTCCGTTATTCCAAATACTTACGATATTATTTCTAAATTTGATGTATACCTTTCGGTGAATGGATCTGAATGTGGTATTGCACCTGTGGTTAATGTTGTTCCTGATATTGCAGGATCTCTGATTGATTCACCCACCACTGGCAATACAGACCCATCAGATTTCTCATCTGCTGGTGGAACTTCATTCGGGTCTGGTACTGGATCTAATGGCACTACTTCAACGGGTGGTGGAACAACAGGATCTGTTGGAACATCAACTGGTGCAGGCACTGGTGGCACATTGAACGACACCAATGATAACCTAGATATTATTGCTGGGGACGACGACACTCCAAACTGTTTCTAATAACAACTGAAAGAAAAAAGAGATGCAAAAGAATATTGCCATATCAGATCGTATTGCAGGTCAGTTTCCTGCATTTATTAGGCAAGATTATCCAACTTTTGTTGAATTTGTTCGTGGATATTACGAGTCCATGGAGAGGGATGGATATCCATTGGATATCCTCAACAATATCACGAAATACTTCGATATTGACTCATACAGAAGTAGCAAAATCACCTCTTGCACATCTCTAACAACCAACGTACTGAAGGATGATACTTCAATTCAGGTAGAAACAACTGAAGGGTTTAAGGACACTGATGGCATCGTCTTGGTTGACGGTGAGGTCATTGCATATCAACAAAGAACTGAGTCTCCCAAGGCAATTTTTACAACTGGTATTTCTGGAATTGAAGTTTCCAGAAAGCAGGTGGAGATTGATAGTCTCTTCTTCAGATTTAATGGTGTCGATACACTATTCAATCTAAACTATCTGGGTTCTCCCATTTTCATCACTGATCCCAATCATTTGGTGGTGGAAATTTATGGGCAGATTCTTGAACCTGACGTTGACTATTTGATTCTCAACAACAATCAAATTCAATTTACTGTTGCACCAAGAACAAGACTCCCACTTGATGATCAGAATAGAACATCAATCAAATTCCTAAGAGGATTTATTGGTGATCCAATCGTCAAACTAGATGCAATTGAATCTACCGATTTGGTTGAAACCCTGCCCTCAGGGAAGAAGGTTTATAGTCTGACTAGATTTGGATCATCTTATGCTCCTCTACATGAGAATCTAGTTTATTTCATCAATAATGGACTCAAATTAGTACCATTTGTTGACTATGCATTTTCTGGGGATAAAGTTATCCTCAATTCAGGAATTGAACTAAATTATGCCAATCACCATGTAGTTTCAATTGAGTTTGCAATGCCAGAATTTGGTTCTGGTGCAAGTGCAATTACTACCATTGATGATGATGGAAAACTGATTGCAATTCCAATCAAAGAAGGTGGTAGAGAGTACACTCACTATAATCCACCAAAGGTTACCTTCAAGTCTAATGATGGTAGATATGCAGCTGCGAACACATTCGTTTCTGGTCTGACTTCAATTACTGTGGTGGATGGTGGTTCTGGATATGACCCACTCAATCCCCCAGCAGTTCTAATTGGTCCACCAGAAGATCCATATGGTGTAAGAGCAACTGCACGTGCTATTGTTAGTTCTGCTGGTTCTGTTACCAGCATCGTAATCACAAGTTCTGGATCTGGATATACTAGACAACCAAAGATCACCATTGATAAACCTGCTGCAGCAACTGCAGTTGCTGGAACAATCGTAAATGGTCAGCTGACTGATATTATTGTGACAAGTGGGGGATCTGGATATAATGATCCACCAAGTGTTTTCATCTCAGATACTAGATTTGATGCTGCTGGAATTTCCATTGGTGGCACGGGTGCGTCTGCATCAAGTATTCTATTTGCAAATGCAGTTACTGATATTCTGATTTCAAACTTTGGTCAGAATTACGATTCGGCAAATCCACCTCAGATTACTATTTCTGCTCCAAAAGGTGCTACTGCATCAGCAACAGTTGGTGTGGGTCAAGTTACTGGATTTACAATCTTTGATTCTGGTGCCGAATATCGGAAGTCTGCTTTCACTGGATGTACTCGTGCATTCTCTGCACTGGCAGGTCTAGATTCCCTTGGTGATATCAACTTCAAGAAAACAGTTGTTTCTGACCATAGATCTGGAACAGAAGTTAAGAACCTACAAGTTCTTTTCCTGAAAAAGTTCCTCAGCAATATTGTTGAGCAGTTCCTACCAACTCTACCAACATCATTCTTTGAGAATGTAGACCCATCTCTTCTGATTAAGAATATTAGAGATTTTTACGTCTCAAAAGGTACGGCAAAGAGTATTCAGTTTCTATTCAGAATGCTGTACGGTGAGAACGTCACTGTTGCATATCCAAGAGATCAACTACTAACTCCATCTGCGTCTCAGTGGAAGATTGATACTCTGCTTCGTGTCAGGGTCGTTACTGGTGACCCAACAAAACTTTCTGGTCAAATTCTCCAGCAGTTTGCAGATTCTAGTGATGAAAATGTTCAATATGCATCTGCATTGGTTCAGCAGGTCATCTCACTGCAAATTTCCAATGAGCAAATCTATGAGATCTACATCGACGCAGATTCTCAAGTAGGGGAATTTGTTGTCCCTTACAAAACCATCCTATCAGAAAATATTTCTGCTACGGATAGAATCATTTCTGTAGACTCAACTATTGGTTGGCCTGAGAGAAATGGTTTCTTCTTTATTAATAACTATGAGAGAGTTTCATATAAAGAGAAAACTCTTTCTCAGTTTATTGACTGTGAAAGATACTATCAGCAGCCAGATCTAGACAGAATCTCACTGCAAGCAGGTACTGCAGTATCTTCCAATATTAACATCAAAGCAACTGACATCAATGGTAATCCTGTCGAGATGCAAATTCTTGGTATTGCAGAAGCATCCAAGACACAAATTACTGAAACTCAGTCATATTATCTGCCTGGAGATAAACTGCAGGTTGCAAACCTAGGTGCATCTAGTGAAGATACACTAGTTAGATCTTGGTTGTATAACGTCAAAAAACTTCTTCGTATCAATTCAATCAGTGTCACCCAAGATAATGGTCTATATGTTGCTACAGTAACCACTGATAATGATAATCACGGCATCCTAACTGGTGATAGCATTACAATCTACGGTGCTACTCCAGCAATCTATAATGGTGTGTATGAAGTAACTAACATCATTCAGACTGATACTGGTGTTATCAATCAGTTTACTTATACCTTGAATGGTTCTGCAACAACTGATGCAAACGGAACAATGTTTGTTGCAGTTAACCTGAACAAGGGCAAGTCAACAAACACGACAATTAACAATAATGTTAACCAGTTTATTGCCAATGTACAGAACACTTATATCAATAGTGACTACTGCTATGTGGCTTCCAGTGGAATTCCCAACTATAATATTGGCCCTTTCATTGGAACATCACTAGTTCCTGGCAACCAAAGACACCTCAAGAGATTCCCATTCAAAACACAACCAACTTCCACCAAAACTGAGACGGTTTCTGGATCTACTGGTCAATGGGTGAATGGTGTCTCAGTTTATAATTACAAATCATCAGAAGGTGTTACTTTTGGTTCACTAACTAAGATCAATGTCGTCAGTGCTGGTTCAGGATATGATGCAGAGAGCAAACCAAATCTAATCATCACTGGAGGTGGTGGTACAGGTGCTACTGGTGAGGTTGTTGTTAATGGTTCTCTAACTGACATCATTCTTATCAGTGGTGGTACTGGATATACCACCGTTCCCATCGTTTCTATTGCAGGTGGTGGTGGAGAAGGTGCTACTGCATCTGCCGTTATTTCCAATGGTGCCGTTACCAGAATTCTAATTGAAAATGGTGGTAGTGGATATACATCTGCACCACAAATTTCACTAGTTGGTGGTGGTGGAACAGGTGCTGAGGCATTTGCACAGGTTCGTGGTCCAGTTAAAGAAGTTGTTATTACTAATGGTGGTCTTGGATATACAACACAACCAACTGTCACACTAAACTCTGGTGTTGGTGCAGCTGCACAACCAGTGGTCATCAATGGCAGAATTGAGTCTATCGCACTCCTATCTTCTGGTTCTGGATACACTTCCCCACCAACAGTATTCATTTCTGGTGATGGTTTTGGTGCTGAGGCAACTGCACAACTAGGTCCAGCTGGAACTATTGAGGCAGACAGAGTTGTTTCTATCACCCTTTCAAACAAAGGTATTGACTATACTCAACAGAATACTACAGTCTACCTACTCTCCATTGGTGATGGTGCCCAATTCAATGTAGAAATCTTCAAGTGGGAATTCAACCATGGTGAAGTTTGGCAGCAAGAAACTATTCCTGGTCAATCACAGAACATTTACCAGAAATCTAACTATGCTAAGAAGTTAGATGATGCAAAGGGATATGTGTTCACTTCACAAAACTCTCAGTTTGGTGGTGAATATGCACACCTATCAAACCCAATTTTCCTCCGTTATAACCTATCTGACAACCTTCTGAAGGTAGGAAATACTTATACTGAGGTACAGACTGATAAAGATCACTCACCAATCCTAGGATGGGCATATGATGGTAATCCCATTTATGGTCCATATGGATTCAGTGACCCAAATACAATCTCATCAGACCCTGTGAGGATGACCACATCCTACAGAATCAAAACTAATAGGGTTAATGGTCCAGATATCTATCCAAAAATTGTTGTTGAAGTAACCAATTTTGGTGTAGATTTTGTTGTTGGTGCAACTATCACCAATCAAAGTGCACCAACAAGTGCAGAATTTGCTGGTGGATACCCAGCTCTAGAGGTTCTTTCCTGGAATTCTAGCACTGGACAGTTGGTTGTTAGACCATATGGTAGTTTCACAAACCTTCCTGTGGTTGGAAATACTCTCGTCCAAAGTGCTCCTGCACAGTCAGCAACTGTTGTTTCTGTTGGTGAACACTATCCTCTAGGCACATTCATTCAAGATTATGAATATGTGTTTAACCTAGGAACACTAGATGAATATAATGGTCGTTTCTGTAAGACACCAGAATTCCCAAGTGGTGTGTATGCATACTTTGTTGGTATTGATGCATCTGCAGATGGTCACCCAGTTTTCCCATATGTCATTGGTGATAGATTCCAAGCAGTTCCTAATGAGTGGAACTTTGCTAACACAGCAAATCATGCATATCTTCCAACAGATGTTACCAGATACAGAGATGCATATCTGAATACTGACGTTGATGACATCGAAAGAACTCCAAACAAAGAATCAGCAGAACTAATTCTAGAGAATGGTGATGGAACTTTTGGTCAAGATGGTGAAACATTGGCACTGGCACCAGAAGATACTGATAATAGTGGATATATCGATACAGTCCTGACAGTTACAAATGTTGTGTCCAACTTTGTTATTGGACAAAATATCCAATCTACTGGTCAGTTGATCAAATCAGCAACAGTTGTTGACTGGAATGAAACAACAGGTACATTAAGAGTTGAATATTCACCAACCGCCCCAGAAAATGAAAAGTTTGTAGTAAATGAGGTTCTACTACAGGTTTCTTCTGGTGCAACAGCTGTGGTTGATGCAATTGGAACATCCGAGTCTGAAACTTATATCACACTCCTAGAAGAACCTGAACTGGAAGTGTTCGACTACTTCCCATCAGTTTCACTAGAATCTAGAGTTGATATCGAAGTTGAAACTATCAATAGATTTGAATCTGCTCGTGTTACTGGTTTCTCCATTGAGAATCCTGGCACAAACTATGCTGTTAATGATCCACTGACCTTCGATGATACTGGAACTGAGGGTGCTGGTGTTGCAGCATCTGTTGGATCTATTGCTGGTCTAACCATTGCTAACTATACCTTTACTCTAGATGGTTCACGATTCAAGGCAACTGTAACCACTGCTGGTGAACACAGTCTTGAAATTGGTGACCAAGTTATTGTCAACAACCCTGCAGACAATCTGACTACTGTTAAGAGTTTCTTCACCAAGGTTATTGAAGGTATTCAATCATTCACTGTAACCCAATCTGGTACTGGATACAGCAGAAGAATTACACCATCACCAAAGATCACAGTTATTGGTAGTGGTTACGATTTTATTGGTTCGACACAACCTACAGATGGTGGTGAGCTAACGAATATCGATATCTTCAACTCTGGTAGAGACTTCAACCCAGACAAACCACCCATCGTTAAGGTTGAGCATCCACAAATTAACGCAGCATCCTCTTATTGGTATGCAAAATCTTCTGCACAAGAAGATCACATCAAAATCACTAAGGTCACCACAAGTTCAAACAAAGAGGTGTATGCTATTGGTGAAGGTGAAAATATCTTCACTGGCAGAACTTGGATCAGAACTGGTGATGTTGACTATACAATCTCAGCATCCAAGTTTGGTGGAAGTTCACTTGAACTAGATCAAACTTCCAACCCAACTTATATTTCCGTTCCAACAGAGACTGATCTAAGTCCTACAACGGGAGAATTTACTGCTGAAGGTTTCTTCAATGGTACATGGGGTACTTCAGATAAGGTTCTATTCAGCAAGTGGGGCAATTCTACAGGTAATCAATCATATATTGTTTATGTTGATAGCACTGGTAGACTTGCTGCTAAAGTTCGCACACAAAGAGCATCTGTCAATACTCAAATATTTGCAAATGCTACAACATCGGCAGCAGATCAGAAGTTTGGTTCAAACTCAATCAAAGTTGCTGATAGTTCAACTGCAACCATTGAAACTGCAGCAAGTAATGCGTTTGGTTTCGGCATTTCAGATTTCACCGTTGAAGCATTCTTCAAGTTTGCAAATCTATCGGCAGCAAACACATTGTTTGATTTTAGAACTGGTGGTTTGGATGAACTTCCAACTCTATTTGTTAATACTTCAGGTCAACTCGTTTATGGTCGTGCAGGATCAGCACTAGACACATCATCTGGTGTTGCAATCACAACTGGGCAGTGGTATCACATTGCTATGGTTAGAAACGCAGGAACCATCAAGACTTACGTTAATGGTGTCCAATACAATTCGATTGCAGACTCTACAGATTTTGGTATTAGTGCAATTTTCCACTTTGGCACTAATTTTGATGATGTTGATACTGTTAGAGATGGTTATATCGATGAAGTCCGCATTTCACATGGTGCACGTTATACAGCAGCATTTACTGCTCCAACATCAGCATTCGTTACAGACCTGAACACAAAACTTCTATATCATTGCGAAGATACTGCTGGTGCTACTGCTGTTACCGATGACACCCTAGTAACTATCAATCTGAACACAGATACTGATACACTTTCTGATGACACATGGCATCATGTTGCACTCAGAAGAAATGGTAATGAGATCAAACTATTCTTAGATGGTGCAGATTCTGGTGCAAATTCCCAGGTTGATTTTGTCTATTCTGGGTCAACTCCTGCTCCAATTCTCACAACCACAACCGATTTTGTGATTGGACACACTGCAGATACTGCATTCTCAAAATCAACTATTCTGAAAATCGATTCTTTCAGATATTCACTGACATCAAGATATGATTCTGCATCATTCACTGCTCCAACTACAACCTTCACTCCTGATTCATTTACAACCAGTCTTCTAAACTTCAACGGTGAAGTTGGTGATACTGCTATCGAAGATAGAGGTAAGGTTGAATACTATGCTGTTGTGATGAAGTTCCTTGCAACGGGAGCACTGAAATGGAAGCAATTCATCAAAGCAACTCCAGCAAATAGTGGATTTAACAGTAAAATCAATCTGAAAGCACTCGCACTGTCTCCCGATGAATCATATCTAATCGTTGCTGGTGAAACTAACACCAGTGTAACCGATACTGAAAACCCAGATATCTATCTTCACAGAATTGACCCTGAAGATGGGACTGTTGGTGGTAACGGATGGCAAATTAATATTGCTGGTTCTGGCGGTAGTGGAACTAATGAAGAATATGTTGAAGATGTCGCTATTGGTCCAGACAATAAGATCTATGTTGCTGGTTATACGACGACAAACACAGTTTCAACATATGACAATTACATCGTCGTTGTTGATTCTGATGGTGGTGTCCTAAACTCCAGAAAGGTTAATACCAACACTGCAAACGACTGGTTCTATGGCGTTCATGCAACATCCACTCCTGGTGAGGTTGTTCTTGTTGGTAAGAATGCTTCTGCTGGTGCTCAGGCACTAACATTCACCAAACTACAACTAGACATCTTAAACTATCCAAATATTGTTGCAAACAAACAGCATCTCAAAGCATCAGGAACTGATACATTTGGTCAGATCAGATCCGATATTGACGAAGATGGAAATATGTATGTTTTGGCAGAACTGATCTCTGGTGGGGTTGTCAATCAGATTCAGATGCTGAAAGTTGCCTATGGTGATGCATCATACAATTTTGGTGAGATCTACTGGCAGAAGTATCTAAATGCAGCAGTAAATACTGCAATCAAGATTGGTGATATCAAATTTGATGTGTTTAGAGAACTACACATTGCATTCAACCACATCAACACTCAGACTGGTGTTGTTGACAACTATATCCAGAAATATAATATCTTCGGTGAGCAGGTTGAATCAACAAAAATATCATTCAAGTCTCAAGAAGATGAAAACTATGATTGTGCATTCATTCTAGGATGTTCAGCAGATCTTTCTGGTGACACAATTATCTCTGGATGTGCTGTCAGATCTACTGAGATTGGCACAAATTATGTTGCCCCCTTTGATATCAATAATGGATATCGTCTATCTCAAGAGTCCCTAATCGTATTTAAGTTTAGAAAGGATCATGACTTCAGGGTCGAACCAGATCAAACAACAGTTTCTAAAAAGTATCCAAGAACTGCAGAGGCAACCCTATCAGTCCATCCTGATTGGGAAACAGCAACTTCTTACAGTGCAGGTGATTTCGTAAAACATCTTGGAAATATCTACAAGACTGCTGCGGGTGGCACATCTGGTGCAACACCTCCGACTCATATTACAAGTGATGCATCTGATGGTGGTGTCACTTGGACATTCTATTCAAAGGTTGGTCAACTAACTTTTGGTCGTAAAGTTTACATTGTCAATAACAGTGGAAATACTATTTCAGGTTATGTCAAGTCTTGGGATACGATCAGCTATGATCTATCTCTAGATAATGTTTCTGGTCCCCTTGTGGGAACTGCAGTAAATCTGTACCAAATTGATCCAGAAAATCCTTCAGTTTATAGTGCAGGTTTTGCGGTTGATACTGTTATCAACTTCTCAACTAAGAACAACTATAACGCAGAATATACTCTTACAGTTAATGCTTCTAACAATTTTGCAGATCTGTCAACATCAACGAGAAATATTACAACTATCCCCAACGGTGCTCTAGGTATTCAACAATTTGATATTTCTGATGCTCCTGCCTCTGGATTGACACTCGCAAATGACTATATCACAAATCCTGTAGTCACCAACTACTCAACTAGAATTGCAACTATTCCAAATCCTGACGGTTTGGAACTAAAAGTTGTTGCAAATGTGAAAGAGAAATATTACATTGAGCAAGCAAACGTTGTTAGAACTAGAAGAGTCATTCAACTCAATATGAATATCAATCCATCATTTACTGTTGGATCTACTCTGACTCAGGCAAATACTAGTGCTACAGGTATTGTTGCTCAAGTGACAGGAAATCAAGTTCTCCTGTATGATCTTGGCACCTCACCTTGGTTAATTGGATCTGGAAATACTGTCTCATCCAGCACAGTTGGTGATACTCCAAGCACATATCCAGTTTCATTCAGTCAAACAAAATATGTTTTTGTCAGAACAGCACTAAGTCATCGTTTGACTCCTGGACAAATCATTAACGTTGCTGGTTTCAATGAGTCTGTTTGGACTGGTAACAAGAACGTTTATGCAACTCCAACAATTAGAGACTTCATCTATGAGGCAGAAGATGCTACGGTTTCCGAGAATCTAAGCACAGTTCCAAGTGAGGTTTCTGGATTCTCATTTGGTGCAAACATCAATAACGTGTTTGTGTATACCAAGGCACCAGTTCTATCTCTAATTAGAGGTCAGAGATACAAGTTTGACACCTCCCACCCATCCAACCTTGGATATTATCTGAACTTCTCTAAGGACAACCTCAATAAGATTGAATTTGACTTCAGAAATGTTCCACTGAGACAGACAAATTCTATTACCACAGTTGATACATATGTGACCATCGAACTGACATCTGATATTGAACAGATCATTTACTACTATGCACAAGACTATAGTGGTGCTGATTCTTTGGTTGATCCAACATCATTCATCAATATTATCGAAAATCCTTACAGTGGAACCTTCACCGTTTCAACTGTTCCAACAAACTCATCATTCAACATCTATCTTGATTCTGAACCAGATCTAGAAACGGCAAGTAACATCTCATCTACCAAGTATTCAGCTACTACCTAGAATGTT